>Ga0307510_10003118_pt1 | contig 19183 bp, 33 predicted proteins | sample 12_EM_MG_FD_207224 | JGI IMG/M metagenome (GOLD analysis project Ga0307510, IMG submission 207224) | Populus trichocarpa ectomycorrhiza microbial communities from riparian zone in the Pacific Northwest, United States - 12_EM | ecosystem: Host-associated > Plants > Roots > Unclassified | place...
ACCTGAAATCATACATTATTCTTTGTTTTTTTTTACTTATTTTCAATGCATTTAATGTGAAAAAAATTGTAATATTCATCAAAATTGTACTAAATTTTGGTACTTATTCACAAGTGTACTACAGCGCGGGCGCAGTCATGTGCACACACACCCAGTAGCGTCTCCGTGTTGGGCTTTTGGGGGCAGTGTTGGCGTTGCTATTGTTGTTGGGGGTCTTGGAATGCTTGCTGTTGCTGATGTCGATGTCGACAGCTTGAGGGGTGCGAGGGGGAATGTCGTTGTCGATATCGGTGTCATTGCTGGTGGCAGCTGAATGGGGTGGAGGAGCAGTGGTGGCCAGTCAGCAAAAAATATATGCAAATGAAAGAAATATACCGGTAAGTGTGAGGAGACGGCCCATCCAAGCAGACAGGGCCAGGGATTTGAGCAAGTCGAGGCGATGAAATCGTGCTGCTAAAGGGGGGGGGAGGGAAAAAAGAGAGGCACTCACCGGAATGCAGCAACAAAGTAGTGACATGAGCGCAAGAAATATGGGCCTGCTCCCCACAGTGAGGGAGCGAGTGGTCTCCCACAGAGGCAGAACCAATGGGGACAGGCGCAGGTATAAAGGTAAGATTCGACCTGTGAGGGACCTGACATGTGTTTTCATGGCAACAAAATACTGAGATCGAGCATGAAAGAACACGTGAAAGAGGCCTGAGGATGGAGAGGGCGATGCAGGTAGTGCACAAGAGAATGTCGCAAGGTGAGGTGGAGGGGCAGGACAGCTGTGAATCAAGTGAATTGAGCCAGAGATCATCGATTGTCAGCAATAGGCGGGGACAGGGATGAAAAGAGAGGCACTCACCGGAATGCAGCGACAAAGTACTGACACAACTGCAAGAAATATGGGTCCCCTACCGACAGGGAGGGAGCAATGGGGACGGGTGCGGCTGTGATGGTCCAGATTCAACATGTGAGGGAGCTGACATCAAGGGAAGGAGTGGCTGCACACATGGTGAAATTTGACGACAATGCAACAGTGAGAAATAACACAAGACTGTACAGGGACGATTGAGAGAGGGCACTGGGGGAAAGAGTGGGCACGGGGCGACCTGGAGCTGAAAGGGAAAAAAAAAAAACCCCCCAGGAGGGACATCAGCACACAGAGACAGAAAGCGAGAACTCGGGTCACTGACTGCAACGGCAAGGACAGGCCTGCAAGAGTGAGAGGCGGCTCTGCACACAGCAGGCAGGGGTGACCAGGAGCTGAAAGGGAAAAAAAAAAAAATCCCCTGGGAGGGATGTCAGCACACAGAGACAGAAAGCGAGAATTCAGGTCACTGACCACAATGGCAAGGACAGGCCTGCAAAAGTGAGAGGGGGCTCAGCACACACAGGCAGAAAGCGAGAATTCTGGTCGTGCAAGAGAGGACAGCCCAGGGAGAGTGATATCACATGTGAGGTCAGGACAGAAACGAATTTTTGTCTGGCGGTGTGCTGGCTAAATGGGGCAGGTTGAGTGCATTGCCATGGGGCAGAGTGGCTAGTCAGCAAAAAAAAAAAGTGAGTCGTCACTTGTTCAAAATCAAAGAGGGCGACTCAATGCGAGCTCAAATGGCACCCAGAGAACATGTAAGCTGCCGAGCATGGCATTGGGGATGGGGGTGGTGAAAGGTTGTGATTTGACCTGGTCACAAGCTAGGAAAGCGAGTGAGTGTGGCAGCACTCACCAGGCAATGCTTGTGGTTAGAAGCAAAAAAACGGCCACTTGCGCAGTGTGGCAATGGGGATGGGGGCGGTCCGGCACTCCATCAAGCAGAAAATTTCGACAATCACAATTATGAATTTCAGTCAAGTAGGGTAAGTCTGCCTAATTGGGAAGGGGAATGGATACAGATCAATTATACTCAATCTCCTCATCGCCGTTGCTGTTGCCATTGCTGTTGCCATCCTCATCCCCCTCCCCACCCTCATCACCTTCATCATCATCATCAGGTTCACTTCCTATTATTATATTGCCAAAGTCACTTGAGTCATCCTCTTCAACTGCACCATTATGGCGTCTATAGCTCCGCTTGCCACTGAGATGATCTCTAAGACATTCCTTGGTGGCCCAGTCACCTACAAACGGCTTAAGATATGAGTACTTTGACCTCATCTACAAAATATGTGTCAGCATTGCAAGAATCAGATAGGAAAACTACTCACCAAGTCACAGAGACGAGCAATCTTGGCTGTGTCTTGACGTGGCCAAGGGGTGCTGGCCTTGATGTGTACAACTCCTGCATAGTGTCTGATATTGTTCTATAACAATCATGCTTCAGTTATGGTATGCTTTTCAAGAAAAGAAAAAAAACCTTACACGAAAGTTGAGGTACCTCCTACGGTTATGTTCAAGGCCCATTGCATGTTGGAGGTTGCCAATCTTGGCTGGACGTTTGATTCGAAGATCTTTAGTGGGAACCAAACCAGCACCAACTGCTACTACCAGTTTAGCTTGTTCAAGCTCCTGCTTTGCAACAGCAAGCTGAACTAAAAAATTAAAATTAAAATAAGATTTTTGACGTGTGCACAAAACAAGGAAACAGGTACTTACAATGCAAGTTTACCATTTTGGAAACAACATTAGGATCCACAACAGGCCTTGCAGGGCTTGGATCCTGAGGGGCCACAGAAACCGTGGCTGCAGGGGCACCATTATCTGTTGGAGCGTTAGTCATGAGTGGTAGTAACCAAGTGGGCATACCATTTTCCGGGGTGGTGACAATGGGTGGGGCACCTGTGGGCATGCGTCTCACCAAGGTTGAGGCAGGTATGGGGGACAAGGGACTTGCTGATGTCGTCGCTGGAGGGGGGTTCTTCTTACCTGAAGTGGTGTGGTTCCCAGAGGTGGCAGATGACAACTTCCGGGCCAATTGCTGCTCAGCAAAAAGAGCCTTCTCTGTAGGTTTTTTCAACCTGGTTCCAGTATCACAAGGCATTAGACGTTCTATTGAACAGTCAGACCATAAGCCAGAATGGAGAAAGAGGGGAAAACACACCGATGAGTGCGATGCATGATGATGAGATGGGTACCCATGATACACCAATAGGGAACAGCGGGGGTAGTCCCGCGGCTACCTAGCGCCTGCCCCGTACCCGCACCCGGGCGGGTTTTTTCCCGTCTGGGCGGGTAAAATCCCGTCAAAATGAGCCCTAGAACATCCAAATCAGACAAGATTTGAGCGAGATATGGTTAAAACAGTGTATAACAGTTGTTTTAAGCATAACTCATTCAATTCTGGTCTGATTTGGACGTTCTAGGGCTTGTTTTAAAGCTGACGGGTAGCAGAATCCTGACCCGTACCCGGTCCCGCGCGTACCCGTCCCCGCGTCCCGCGAGGGTTACCCCAACCCTTGCTATTGCCTATGCACCAATGCCTGACCTTATATAGCCCCCATCTCACCAGCTAGCGGATGAAAAATTCCGCTCTTAGGATATGTGCGCTGTCTTGTTGACAATGTCCAAATTGCCACTGCATTGAGTTGAACATTTGATGGGAGGACAGAAAATCAACAATCGATTGCAAGCTTGAGGATGGAAGAACACATTGAAGTGAGTTGAACTTTGTTTGGTTGCACAAAAAACACGGAAAACATCATGTGACCCATGGTACCACTACCCTTTCACACTGAGCTGACGTCAACCCTTCATGTCACACAATAAGCTACCAGCTGCTGGAACAACTCCAGTACATTCTTGATGCCATTGTGGGTTTTCGGGTTTCTATGCAATTTCTTCGGGCTGCTGGTTATGAGCCGTCCAACTTGAGATGGCGGTAGTACTGGCATTCTGCCACCCAACTTCATCACACCTCCCCTGATGATCGTCCTCATCAATTTCAAGTCTTTGACAACCCTCTCATGCCGGATTTTCTTTTTTCATGTAAGTTTTGCGCATTCTGCACCAACTGGACATCCACGTAGTCTGACTTCGTCTTGGCCCACTCTGACTCTTAGATTGTCCTGTCGATGCCAGCGTTACAGAAACGCCAAAGGCAAAAGCCAAAGAAAGTCCTGTGCAATTGCGGATGCAATCGTCTAGTGTTTCCCAAGATGATGCAGGATCACATCATTGCCACTATGATGCAGGGTGAATCTGAATCCCATCCACCTCCCAAGCGGCATCGCATTGCCCCTCTTCAGGCAGATGCCAGCTCTTCCTCTAGCGGCCGTCCCCAATTCCACGCACCCTCATCCGAGTTCAATCCCTCCCTGCCATTTTTTGATCCACCAGCAGCTTTGACAAATCTACCTCAATTGCCAGGGTATGCACGTTCTATACTGTCTGGTCAATTCGTCAACGATGTCCCTCTAAATCTCCATACTAGGACACGCTGAGCTATTGATGAAAGCGATAACAAATCTGAAGACGCTCTTGATGGGGATGCAGCTGAGGCTACTGACCCCACCGGTCCTGGAACTGATGGCCTCTGGAATGGAGAGGATGTTGACATGGAAGACAAGGTGGACCCATGTGAGGGCATCGTCCCGGATTTGGATATTTTGGTTGAAGAGTTTCTTGCGGAGGCCGAGGAACTTGGTAAGTCCAAATATTATTTATTGCATACTCCGTGAGTCACCAGCGTTTTTGTGCTCTAGCAAGGTCTTCTATCTCGGACCACGATCTGGATATCCTGCGTCCGTTTGTGATGATGCTCAGGAACAATCTAACCACCTTGTCCTTTGACGAAATGTCGTACACCTTTTCCAATGCAGGCATGGAGACTCTCACCAAGACACGATCCCATGCCCGGTATCTCTCCCACTTCGAGCCTGTTAAACTTGAGTGTTGTGTCAATTCATGTGTATGCTTTACTGGTCCGCATGCTGGCCTTAATGAATGCCCAAGGTGCAAAATGTCGTGTCTGAACAAGTCTGGCAAAGCAAGGTGAACATTCTCTTATATGCCCCTTATCCCTTGTCTCTGTGTGTTCATGTTGAATTGTGCCTACACCACTCGTCTCCAGTACTGTGCTGATGAACATGCCAAGACCCACCGAAATGGAATGACAACGGATATCTTCAACGGACTTCATTATCGCTTGCTTCTTGGAGAGCATGTTGTTGCTGGAGACCAACGTCTAGCCCACCATTACTTCTCAGATCATCATGATATTGTGCTTGGCTTCACCACTGATGGCTTTGCTCCCTTCAAAAAGCAGAAGCAGACCACATGGATCCTCCTCGTCTTCAATTACAATCTCCCTCCAGATCAATGCTTCCAGCAAGACAACATTCTTTGTGTTGGGATCATACCTGGTCCAAAGAAGCCATGGGATGCAGACTCATTCATCTATCCTCTTGTGCAAGAACTTCTCAAGCTTGCAGTCAGTGTGTCTGCATATGATGCCCTCTCTCGCAGCATCTTCGCCCTCCACACTTATCTTATCACAGCCTTTGGTGATATTCCTGCTGTTTCCATGCTCATGAACATGAAGGGACACAATGGTGTGAGTCCCTGTCGAATGTGTGAGATAAAAGGTATTGGCATCCCGGACTTGCAAAACAGAATGCTCTACATGCCGCTGTCCCACCATGGTCATCCTTGAGCAACTGATATTATCGAGTATCACCCAGAGGAGTTACTGCTGCACTTGCACGACAGATTTATGGCACAGGCCAAAACAGTGGAGTCTGCACCCACGGAAACACAATGAGAGGAGCTTGCAAAGGCGTCTGGCATCAAAGGGGTCCCACTTCTCAGTGATCTCAGGTCCCTGAGGTTTCCCCAGTCATTTCCATATGACTTTATGCATCTGATCTGGGAAAATCTCATCCCAAACCTTGTCCTCTTCTGGTCTGGTCACTACAAGGGAATGGATAACGGTCAGCCCTATGTCCTGGAGCCACATATTTGGCAGGTTGTTGGTGCTACGTCTGCAGAAGCTACAAAGACGATACCTTCATCATTTGGTGCATCCATCCCCGACCCAGCAAAAGATTGTTCATATTTCACATCTTCGATGTGGTCTGTGTGGTCTCTGTTCATTGCCCCCACTGTGCTTCGAGATCGCTTTCCCAAAGCACGGTATTACAAACATTTCTGCTCCCTTGTTAGAATCCTCAATCTGTGTCTCCAGTTTGAAATTAGCAAGAAGGATATCGATGAAATCGAGTCGGGAATTCGTAGCTGGGTGGTAGATTATGAGCGGTGCATTCCCCCCTTTCGTTTCCGGAACATCAAAGGCTGAATCGATTCATGCATCCAGCCTCTACTACCAACACATCCCTGAACGACTCCCAGCATGCCCGCTCACCATACATGCCCTGCTCCACATTCCTGACCAGATCAGATGGATGGGACCATGATGGACAACATGGGCTTTCCCCATCGAGAGGCAATGTGGGTACTTTCAACATAGAATCCAGAGTCGACGAAACCCATACGTGAGCATGGACAAACACCTGACTGATCTGTCGCAGCTCCAGCAAATCAAGCTTTTGTACAATCTTACTGACGAGCAGCTCGGGAAACCTCCAAAGTACCCCTCTTTGCAGACGAAAGTGCTTGAAGATTGTAAGTTGTGTCTCAGTATCTTCACCCTAATCTAAAGACCATTCATTGCAGACCTGCAATACGAACTTGTGGCCCCGAAGCTAATGAGTTCCATTGATGGCGCCATTCGCAAAGTCCTTGCGAGTGGTTTGGCAACCTGGTTCAATGTCTCGTCACGGGTCGCCAAGAAAATTATTCCGGAAGTCATTGAGCAGTGGGGCAAACTTTGTCACCTTGAAGGTGGAGGTCTCATGCATGCGCATAAGATCATTTCCCGATGCAGGGACGGCCAAGATGCGTCATTTGTCCATGTGTGTGATTTTTTTTTCTGGAAAATACTTGATTTCTATCTTTTGCCCAATAAATAGTATGAGCAACTTGTCGATCGAAACCAGCACCGTCAAAACCTTCCCGAAGTTCTCAAGTTACAAATGTTTTACGGGCAACTCCAGTACATCGTTGTCATTCCCATTCCCAAAAGCAATGAACTTCAAACAAAGAAGCCCAAAAGTCTTTGTCTTGCGGTTATTCAGAGCGTTGATACTGAGTTCCCCAACGCTCATGGAATGCTGCCCATTCCATTTTACTTGCAGACTGGGGCCTTGGACCTTGTTGACATTAAATGTATCCAGTGCGTTGTCGGCTGCATTGAAGACCGGGGGAGATGGGGGTTGGTCAACCACAGTGGTCCGCTAGCACATGGAGTATTCACAGATATAGATTAGTTGACAGCAATATGACTGAGCAAGTGCTTTGCACAAATGCACTTGCTCTGAGAATTGTACCATGTTTTTGCCTGCATTGGTGCGTCATGCATTATTTGGTCCTGCTGAGCATTACTGTCAATGTCAAGCACCCATGCGCTGCCTTTCGAACAATGTCCCACCATCTTCTGACACCACCAACAATGCTTGTTCCTACCTTTTTTTTTTTCTTCCTAATCACATTTTGGATTGCGGCCTACATTTTTGAAATGCACATAGGCGCCTGGGCCCATGCGATTGTAGTTGAGGCCGTGGTGGAGGTCATCAAGGAGGTCGTCGAGCTGGCCCACCAGGTCGCCATTGAAGGGATTGCAAGGTGTGCCCCCCCCCCCTTTTTTTTTTATTTTTCTCTCTCTGCTGACTCTCCCCAGGGCAAATGCAGAACTGGTTGTCGTCGCTACCGGGATCCCCACAGACCCCAATGCCATGGAATTCTGCCGCATGGGAGACGCATTTGTGCGTCTTGTTTCAATCTTCAGTAAGATCGTCACCCTCAGCGTCGTGATTCATGTTCTAAAATATGTGGTATGTTTTTTTTTTTTTTCCTTAAATCCTTCACTGACTGTGTGCTACGTAGCGTGTCGCTTTAGCCCCAAATGCACACACTTAGGTGACGACGGAATCGCCCTGCATGGCGACGGTGGCAGCACTGACGATGACGACGACGACGACGACGATGATGATGATGACAATGGTGACCCCCCAACAAGGACCTGCAAGCGGCAATGACAGCGACAGCAACGACAGCAATGGCAATGACAGCAACGGCAACGATGGCAACGTGTGTGCGACAACAACGGCAGCAGGCAAGTGACGTGTGGGCGACAATGGCGATGCATGTGCGACGATGACAGCAGTGGCAAGTGACACATGGGTGGTGGCAGTGGCGAGTGACATGTGGGCAGTGGCGGCGGCAGCAGCGACATTGGGGCCCAGACATCTGTACATATATTCCATACCACTCAGGATCGGAAATTCTCAGTTTTGATTCATGACTTTTTGTGTGATTTTTGAGTTGAACTTGTGTGATTTCTAAGTCAAATGTTGTCATGAAATTTCACCATCTTTTCTCTTAATATTTCACACATAAAACCTATTAAATTCAGTAGGGTTTGACTTTTTATCAAATGACCTAATTTCAGTGATTTTTGTGCGATTTTTCAGTCAGAAGTTTCAGCAGATTTTCTTGTGAAAATATTTGCAAGGAATTTTCCAGATAAACTGTGTTATTTCTGCATTTGCATGCCAAATGGCAGGAAATTCCAGGGGTTTCATCTTTACAGTGCTGTTCCGTCAAGATTTGACACTGTTCTTGTACATGGCAAGGACTCGGATCCAAAAAGTATGCATGGACCCAATGGTAAGTCTGATTGTATTCAAATGACCCTGGACCAGCAGGCAAATTGAATTGTTTGTTAGGTCACCGGGTGGCACAAGTCTGTGTTGTCTTCCAGGTATCAAGCAGTGTGGCGAAGAACATATTTAGAGCTTCCGATGCACCTCCCACACACCTTGCCTATGTTCAATGGTTCTCTCCACTCTCAGCAGTTCCCAATGTGAACAACAGCATGTACAAGATAACTAGGCTTAGTGTTGCGGCAGCTTGAGCCGATGATTTTGAGAAATCAGCGATATAAAATAAAATAAAATGGATAGAAATATGGAAATAAAGATAAGAATAGAATAGGTCAGGAGCCGGGGGGTCACTTAAGACGACTTAGCGATTTGACCAGCCGTTCAGGTGTGATTTAACTGGCTCAGTTTGTAGCTGAATTTGTAGCTGAAAGTGTAGCCAGTTAAATTACGCCTGAACGGGTGCTCAAATCGCTAAGTTGTCTTAAGTGACCCCCCGGCTCCTGACCTATTCTATTCTTATCTTTATTTCCATATTTTTATCCATTTTATTTGATTTTATATCGCTAATTTTCGCAAACTTATCGGCTTGAGCTGCCACAACACTAACTAGGCTGTTTAAGGCGGGCTGTCGATGTGTGGCTGTCATTCCCGTCGAACTGATCCTTTGTAGCATCCACTTATTGCCCCAATTTGGGCCAGTTATACCTCAGCATTGGGACACGTTTTCAGTACTGGATCATTGCCACACATTCTTTGTAAATCCATTCAGTGATAGACACAACTACCTCTTGTTTGCACAATAATTTAGCACTACTGTATTGCTAATTAACAATCGGCTAAGTTTCCGCGTGAGCACATGGAGCGCATTTGCTGGGTACCGACGCCTACTGAATGACTACCTCGCTTAACTGACATTTGATAAAGTATCCTCGGCTAACTCTCCGGTAGCACACGACCGTTTTCCTGATGAACCATCTTACGAGCATAGGATACTGCCATCCGTGGGCTGGCCTCCAACCGCACTGGCACCCACATCGCATCCGCAGACGAATCGGGAATGATCAAATACACAAACAACCTCACAGGATCACCCGCGCATCAAGAAGCCATGCGTGGTCTCAGTTTCTCGCCAAACGACGCACGATTAGCACCAGCTAGCCACGACTCTACTGTGCCTGTCAGGTCTTTCCCTGAGGGTCGAGAGGAACATGTCCTTCCGGGTCACGGATGGGACGTCAAATGCGTTGAGTGGCATCCGACGATGGGCCTGCTCGTGTCCGACAGCAAGGGGACAACCTCCTCAAGTTCTCGGATCCCGCCCTGGAATCGGGCTCACGATGCTGTATGTGCCTTATATTCTGCCTAATGACATATAACAAACACATGGACGCGATATCCCCTAGCCATCGACACAAGAATATGATTCAATCCCTCACATGGGCTCCACATGGGAACCTGCTCACAACTGTATCACATCACGCAACCAAACTACGCACGTTCTATATTCTCCCTATGAAGGAGTGGGTCCTGCGTGGCCGTAAAGTCTGGTGTGTGTCCACTTCTTCCTCTTTATGCTCTAGAACTAACAAGCTGTCAACGCTTGTGTCCTATCTTCGTATCTTGTGGCTCCGAAGGCCCTCCCCTACTGGGACCTCCCCTCCCCGACAACAGCCCCGCGCCGATTATTCCAACACTGGCAGCCCCACCGTCCGCCACCACCGTCGGCACTGCCACCTCACCAGCATCACAGGCCGGGCCTGCCATCTCAGCTGCGGCCCCACAACTACTCCCTCGTGTGATGCTCTCCAAAGCACCCGACTCGATCCTCTGAGCTCTGAGCTCCCACCCGCCCGGCCACCTCCTCATCTCTGCCTCAAACGACCAGTGTCCTGATTTCTCTCAGGTTGTTGAGCTTTCACAGCAGGACAGAGAATTATCGCAGGAACTGTAGGAGCCGGTGTAGGACATGCGGTGGCGATTCAGTCCCCCAGCCATGCCATGTTACCATAATTTCCGACTTGGAAAGCGGCTCACCGCACCTGACAAGTGACCCAGTGCCGCATCGACAGACGCCATGGCAGCTGTCCCAGATTGCCTGTGAGAACTTTGACCCATTGAATTTGTCTACATCGGTGCGCATTCCGCCCGCTTCTGTTCCCTGGCCTTTTGTCATCTGCTTGTCCAAGTTTGACATGAATGGAAACGGCCGCGTTAGCGGGTGAGAGGAAAATAAGCAGCCTACTGGCCTGTGACTATTTGCGAACTAGGCAAGCACAAGGTCAATTGTCAGTGAGTAGAAATGGACACGGATTTAATAGCTGAAGACGGGAACGTCCAATTGCGTCCTGATATAAAAGCATCCGTGGAAGGGTGTACATGGACCGAGGGCACCCAACATGATGACATGTTACCAGAGCACTGTACCCCAGGAGGCGGCTTTATGCGAGACTTGGACATTCCCCTCAGGCACTGAAATGAGTTGGATGTATGGAATTATTCGAGAGGTCGCTACCGAGGCTGTATGAGAGGGATGCGATGGTGCCGTTGTCAGCCGCAAGATCGAAGATCGCGGCACGTCCCGATTTCCAAACTTTGTCAGATTCTCACTACGATCCGCGTTTACCTGCGATGTCCGTGGCCACTTCCCTGTCGATTAGGGAAACCGACGCTCTGCTTGTGACCACTGTCCCGACTGTAAGACCCCTCTCCCACACATATCACACTTTACCGGTTTACCCTCCGGCGTGGCCTCTCCTCCGAACCTGACATAGTCGAAATATTCATCGACCGGTCTCGTTTTCTGACCCAACTAGGAATTTCTGTTTGTCCTCGCCTACCCTCCCTTTTCTAGTTCCAGTGTCTTCGGCCGACTCTGGCAACCTCCAGCGCGGCCCTCCTCTTTCCTCGGAGGCAGGCACTGCTCTCCGTCGGTCCCCCCTTTCCCATTCTCTTCTTTCCTTCCCTCAACGCCCCTTCCCTCAATTAGACACAGCCGGCGTTTCCTCCGGAGATCCCTCAGAGGACCGCTGAGGCATCGCTTGGTTTAATACTTCCACATCATCTGCTCCCTCTCAATTCAAAACACTTCTTGGCCTTTCCCATCCCAACCCTCACCATCCTGTCGTTCCTCTGCTCCCTATCATTTCCCAGGTCATTTAAACCATCTCAGTCCATCTAGTTCCGCTCATTCGGCGCGGCATAATCAGCGCTCCTCCCACCTTTCATGATCCGGACCATCAAGCTCAAGTCCGGCGCCAGACGCAGAACTATCATGAGTGGACATCTTCCTACGAACAGCAACACCAGATCCCGCTTGCCGCATCCTCATCTTATGCTCATCAGCCCTCAACCACGGACGACCGCCCTGACGTCAAGCGCGACCAACAACGACACGCCATCACAATCGATGCCGATGATGTGTTCCGCAACATCACCTCTCCACCACCACTGTAAAGTCCAAAGTGTCGGAATTTCATACATTTTCGTGTGCAACAGCTGAATTTCATGCATTCTATGTGTGAAATACTTGAATCTTATTTCTCAGCAAAAAGTTAATGAAATCTTACAATGATAATTCAACTAAAAATTGCACAAACTCGACCATCAAGTCCAAACATGACAAGTTTAAAGCATTTTATGTGTGAAAAACTAGTGTCTTATTTCTCAATGAAAAGTTGGTGAAATTTTACAACGATGTTCAACTGAAAATCACACAAACTCAGGCAAGTTGAAAGTCCTATGAATAACTACTGAAAATGAGCTGAAAATGAGCTGAGTTGTGATATATTAGAATTCTATATGAGCACATCATTGCCTGTGCGTCACCGTCCCCGCCACTGTCACCCGCATGTCACCGTCCCCGCTGCTGTCGCCTGCGTGTCACCACTGCCACCGCCGCCGCTGCCGTCATCGCCACCCATGCATCAACATCACTGAGAAAGGTCCCCGCTATCGCCCAAATACATGATTGCCACCCAGAAAGGCCCACTGTGTGGAACAAAGTCAGCACATGTTTCAAACAAAAAAAAAAAAGAAAGACTTACAACTTGGTCCAACAAGTGGACCGCAAGGCCAAAAAAGGCGACCTCCCCCATGGCCGACATGACACCCGCCAACATGCCTCGTGCGTGGTTGGACCCGTTGCCGATGCTGGCGAAAAACTTGTGCATGGAGATCGCGACCATCTTGTTCGCCCTGATGAATGTCAACATAAATATCAAAACTGCCAAAATGAAACAAACGAAAACACACCTGGCAGCCCGCTTGACTGCAAGCCGGCACATCTGCTCCACCGATTCGAGTGCAATTCAAACAGCCATAGCTTGTGCCCAGGCGAGTGCACGTATTGCAATGATGCGGGCAATGCGTTGGCCATATTGGATGGCCCGGGTTGTGACTTCGAAAAAAAAACGCAAGGGCATAGTGAGTAGTATGGTAAGCAGGGTGGAGAGTGAGGGCAGCGTCATTCAAAATGTTGGCACGCGAGCACTTGACGTGCGTGACAATAATGCGTGACAGTACCAAACAACAAACGACAAACACTGGCAAAACTCATGGCGCGACTCTCCGAGCGAGTGCATTCAAGGAAACTCACTCGTTCGGTCATGTCGCCGCCAACTAGTCCGCCTCAGTAAATACTGCATGCACCAGCAGACCACTGTGGTCAACCAACCCCCATTCTCCATGGTCTTCAACGCGGCTGACAACGCACTGGATGGATTTGATGTCAGCGGGGTTCAGGCACCCCCTCTTCTTGTAATGCAGAATCGGCGGCAACCCATGTGCATTGGGGAAAATAGTCTTAACTTGCCGAATAACAGCCAGACAGATGTTTTCAGCCTTCTTCGTTTTAAGTTCATTGCTTTGGGGAATGGGGATGACGACAATGTACAGAAGTTGCCCAAAGAATGTTTCTAACTTGAATGCCTCGGCAAGGTTTCGATGTTGCTGGTTTTGATCAATGAGTTGCTCATACTATTGGGCAGAGATAGAAACAAATTATTTTCCAAGAATGGTTGACAATTAGTTCACGCACATGGATGAAAGATGCATCGCAGCCATCCATGCGTTTGGAAACAATATCATGCACGTGCATGATGTCCCCACCTTCAAGGCGACGCAGTTTGCCCCACTGCTCAATGTTGTCCAGAAGAAATTTCCTTGCGACGTTTGGCTCAATACCAAACCGGGTTGCCAGGCCATTCTTGAGGACATTGCGTATGGTATCACCAAGGGGACCTACAACCTTTGGAGCCACAAGTTTGTATTGTGGGTCTGCAGTAAATTGGTTTTAGACTAGGGTAAAGGTACCGGGACGTGACTTACAATCTTCAAGTCTTTTCGTTTGCAAAGAGATGTGCTTGGGAGGCTTTCCGAGCTCCTCATCAGTAAGATTGTACAAAATCTTGACTTGCCAGAGCTGCAATAGATCAGTGAGGTGTTGGCTCATGTTCACATATAGGTTGAGTCGACTGTGGATGATGTGTTGGAAGTACCTGCATTGCCTCTCAATGGGGAAAGCCCATGTTGTCCAGCATGGTCCCATCCATCTGATTTGGTCAGGGATGTGGAGCAGGGCATGTATTGTGAGCAGGCATGCTGGGAGCCGTTCGGGTTTGTGCTGGTAGTAGAGGCTGGGTGCGTGAATTGAACCTGCCTTCGATTTTTCGGAAACGAAAGGAGGAACGCACCGCTCATAATCTACTACCCATTCACGGATTCCCAACTCAATTTCATTGATCTCCTCCTTGCTGATCTCAAATTGCAGACACAGATTAAGGATTCTAATGAGGGAGCAGAAATGTTGGTAGTAGCGCTCATCAGGAAAGCGACGTTGAAGCACGGTGGGGGCGATGAACAGTGACCACACAGACCATGTCAAAGATGTGAAATATGAACTATCTATCCTTTGCTGGGTTAGGTATGGGCGCACTGAACGACAAAGGTATCATTTTTGTGGCTTTTGCAGAGGTAGCGCCAACGACCTGCCACATATCTGGAGGCAGGACGTATGGCTGACCCTCATCCATTCCCTTATAGTTGCCAGACCAAAAGAGGACAAGGTTCGGGATGAGATTCTCCCAGATCAAATGCATGAAGTTGTATGGAATTGATTGGGGAAACCTCAGGGACCTGAGGGCACTGAGGAGAGGGACTCCTTTGATGCCATACACCTTTGAAAGCTCCTCTTGCTGTATTTCTGTGGGCACAGACAACACTGATTTGGCCTGCACCATAAAGGAATTATGCGAGCGCAGCGGTAACCTCGCCGGATGATACTCGATGACATCCATTGGCTTGGGGTGATCGTGGCAGGACAGCAGCATGTAGAGGGTTCTGTTTCACAAGTCCGGGATGCCAATACCTTGGATCTCACACATTCGACAGGGATGCAAGCTGTTGTGTCCTTTCATGTGCATAAGCATGGAAACAGTGGGAATGTCACCAAAGCCAGTGATGACATAGGCATGGAGGGCGAAGAGGCTGCTTGAGAGGGAGTCATATGTAGACACACTGTCCGCGAGCTCAAGCAGTTCTTGTATGAGTGGATAGATGAAGGAGTCTGCGTCCCATGGCTTTTTTGGACCGGGTATGATACCAGCACACAGAATGTTGTCCTTTTGGAAGCGTTGGTCCGGAGGGAGATTATAATTGAAAATGAGAAGAATCCACGCAGTATGCTTCCGCTTCTTGAATGGAGCAAAGCCATCGGTGGCGAAGCCAAGCGCGATATCATGATGATCCGAGAAGTAATTGTGAGGTAACGTTCAGTCTCCAACAACAACATGCTCACCAAGGAGCGAGTGATAATGGAGCCCATCAAAAATATCCATCGTCATCCCGGGCATGCAAGTCGACGTTTTTGCGTGTTCATTGGCACAGTACTGGAGACGAGTGGCGTAGGTGTGATTCAACATTAACACATGGAGACAAGGGATGAGGGGCATATATGAGAATGTATGCCTTGCTCAGCTGGACTTGTCCAGATGCGATGTTTTGCACTTCGGGCATTCGTTAAGGTCAGCATATTTACCAGTATAGCATATGCACGAATTGATGCAACATACAAATACTATGGGCTCGAAGCAGGAGAGAAACCAAACATGGGATTGTGTCCTGGCGAGATTCTCCATGCCTGCCTTGGAAAAGTGATATGCCATCTCATTGAAGGCCGAGGCAGTTAGATTGTTCCTGATCTTCATCACAAACAGACACAGGACATCCAGGTCATAGTCCAAGATAGAAGACTGGCCTGAATCACAAAAACGCTGGTGAGTCACTGAGTATGCAATAAGGAATGCGCAAACTCACCAAATTCCACTGCCTCCACAATGAACCTTTCAGTCAAAATATCCCAAAGCGAGGCGATGGCCTCACACAGATCCACTCCGTCTTCCACACTGACATCCTCTTCATTCCGGGAGTCACCGGTTCCGGGATCGATTGAGTCGGCATCCTTCTCAGGAGCATCTTCAGGATCCTTGTCATCATCATTGTTTTCATTGGGATTTCGATATGTCTGAGCATGAAGATCCAGAAGGACATTATCAGCAAAGCAACGGGATGGTACAGTACATGCATCCCCTGGCGGCTGAGGTAGATCCGAGTTGTCTGGTGGATCGAGAAATGGCAGGGGGAGATTGGAGTCGAACGAGGGTGTGTGCAATTGGGGGCAGCCACTAGAGGAAGGGCTAGCATCAGCCTGACTGTTATGATCCACCCCAATTTTTCTCATCCTCGTCGGACCCCCTCCTCGTCACCTTATCCAAGCCTAAACAACCATTACCATTGAACCCACCATCCCTGCCAGACCTGCCACCGCTACCGCCTAGTGAACCATCCAAACCATCATCACCCCTTGATCAGCCCCCAGTCGAGCTCCTTGTCCCTATTCCCTGGAACATCCATCGTCGGGAATACTCTTCAATGGAAGAGTACCAAGAGCCAACCCCAGTAGAGAACCCACTGGAAGACCCAGACAGTCCCATGGAGGACGCGCCGCCCTTAGAGCCACAACCAGTCACTCGCTATGAACCTGACGTCCCTGGAGGACAGACACATACCTTGTCTCCAGAAGAGTCTCCTATCGAACCCTGGGAAGCATACCTCACTCAGCCCAGTAGTCCTGTGTCCCGCAAGCATTCCCTGTCACCCACAAGTCCCTCCTCAGCACCTATACGCCAACGCACCAGTAGAGAAGGCAGTTACCAGTCAATCACCCCTTCTGCCTCATCGCCCATAGCTGGCACCTCACCCCAGAGTCAGGGCTACCAGTCGACCTCCCCTGGAGGATCCGCAGACAATCCCTCATCCACGCAGAGCTCCGCAGACGACGCGGATAACGACATGGCCCTTAATTGGGTCACCATCAATACGGACTACCTTAAAGGGTAGTTGCTTATGCTAGACGCCCATTAGACCAGAACGGGCACGCGGAGATCAGATCTCCTCGGATCAGCCTCAAACCTCGTGGTCGTCATCGCATCATGACGACGCTTCTCTTCTTGGAATGACCCGCCGCCATTGTTCCCCGGTTAAGGATAGATTAGGCAATTCCCTGATCCTTCATTCGCTCTCGCTCATTCTCTATTGTTCGACTCATACAGACCGCAGCACTTGTCCGCGGAGTACTATACGATACAGACAGCCCCCTCTTGACCAGAAGTACCTACCTTAGTGACCATGGTCCGTGCACGATCGTGCCTGTATATAAGCGCCCTGTATTTCGACAGTCAAGCCCTAAGCTTGACTTGATTATCAATATCAACGTTCTTGAAAGCCTCCCTTGTGCCTCCCCTTTCTCTCATCTCTTACATAAGCATCTCAGAGTCGTCTCTAGCAACACTAGAGACTTCTACCTCTTCAAGTACTCGCCACAGGATCACCTCTTAGTACAAGTCGTACTATCAAGGCCCGTTGAAGCCTTAACACTGACAATGGGTGATACGATGCCGCTTGAGAGGTGGAAAGGATTCATGCTGCACTATAGGGGCTTGAGCTTGAGCTTGGGCTTGGGCAGCTCTTTTTTTGTGACGCCATACTGTCGATCGGTGCTTTAGATTATTGCAACAAGGGCATATAATTAAATCCGACTCTGACATCGATGATGATATAAGGCAAATCAGCAAGAGGACAATCCACAAGAGAGCTGTGAAGGACTTGAAGTCGATGAAGACGATCATCAGGGGAGGTGGGTGAGAGTGGGGGGCACAGTGCCAGTACTACCACCATCTCAATTCAGATGGCTCATGGTCCATGATCCAAAGAAAATGTATAGAAAGTGGTATCCACAACAGCATGAAGGGTGTAAGGGAGTAGTTCCTTCCGGTAACTGATCGTTATCATGTGAGGTGAAGGGTCGACTTCGGCTGAGCACAAAAGGCAGCGGCACCATGGTCACATGACTGTTAGTGCATTTTCAAGAAAGTTCAGCTTACTTCAACTTGTTCCTTCTGTCTTCAAGCCCGCAATTGACCGTCTGTCATCCTGTTCACCAATTGACCCACTGCAGCAGTGACTTAACTCCTTGTCAATGAGATGGTTCACAGGTTCACAGATTGATGAGCGGGATTTTTGTTGGGGCTGCAGGTGAGACAGCACTTGACAACCTATAAGATAGGCATTGGTGCGTCATCAGTCTTCACCCATCTCCCATTTAACTCATTCAGACTTGTTCCACACTGTTCTAATGGCCCGCAACACCCGATCTGGAGCCAGGAAGAAGGCTGTGGCAGGGCCACCAATGATGGTGGGATTGACCCGGGCATCATCTGCCCAGAGTGCCACCTCTGGGGAGTGCATCACTCCTGGTGAGGGGAATCACTCTCCTGTGGCTACTGTCCCAGCCTCAGTCCACCCTGTTGTCCCCGCTGCGGGCAGTCCTGTCCTAGGTGTTCAGGATCCGGGTCTTGATGCTGATGATATTAGGTTCTTAGAACATGAGTATTCAACACATCTTGTGCATGCGTCATTATTTATTTTTTCTTTTTCTTTTTTTTAGTTCAGCTCCTTGCTACGAGAGATGAGCTCAGAGCAGCCCAAGAGCGAGCAGCTGGTGGCCCCAGCAGGGCTCTTGTCCTGGAGCAAGCGGCTGATGTCCCCACTGAAGCTCTTGTCCCAGAGCAAGTGGCTGATGTCCCCACTGAAGCTCTTGTCCCAGAGCAAGCAGCTGATGGCCCCAGCAGCTCTCTTGTCCAAGAGCGAGTGGCTAATGGCCCCTGCAGGGCTCGTGTCCAAGTTGAATGCCCAGCACAATGGAAGAAGAAAGTAACCCTTCGAGCTTCAATGGGCCTTGAAGGTGTAGATAGCAAACTGACGTACATGAGATTCCGTGTGAGTTTTCTTTTCTTTTTTTTTTTTTTTCTTGCAAAGTGTATTTGTCTCTGACCCATGCATTTTTATAGCGTGATGTAAGATGCTATGCAGCAGCTGCAAAACTTAACCCCAAGACCACTTGGCCCTACCAAGATAAGGAATTGATCAGTGTCGTCATCCAATTGGTAAGTTTTTTTTTTCATCTGATTCTTGCAAACTGACCTGTATT
>Ga0307510_10003119_pt1 | contig 19181 bp, 18 predicted proteins | sample 12_EM_MG_FD_207224 | JGI IMG/M metagenome (GOLD analysis project Ga0307510, IMG submission 207224) | Populus trichocarpa ectomycorrhiza microbial communities from riparian zone in the Pacific Northwest, United States - 12_EM | ecosystem: Host-associated > Plants > Roots > Unclassified | place...
TTTTGTTTTGGGGGGAAGCGTCCGAGGGGGTCAGAGAGAAGGGAAGGGGGAAGAGGACCCGCGCCTTACGGGTTCGTGAACATGATGTCTGACGCGCCGAGCGTCCAGCGCATCGTGTGCGGACGCAGGTACATCCGTGCCGGGAGGATTCCCCATGTGAGGGGATCGTCAAGTCTAGAAGCGTCATATCAACGACCACGTATAAGCATTATACACGTTGGGCGCTGGGCCCTGCCCGTGTGCAAGACAGCGGCGAAGAATACAGAAAATGGCGCACGTTGAGAGGTGATTACAGACTTGAGAAGCCGCATGTGAGGAACAACTTCAGTCGTGACTCGTGGTAAGAAATAGGACGTTCGGTCTCACCTGTGACGACGCCTTGTCCGTGGTTGCTGTTCAACGCGTCGAGGAGGTAAGGCAGGCCGCGGACAGAGATGGAACAGAGGCCGGAATTGAGGTATGCTTTGCATGTGAGCCCGACCGCAGTGAGTGTTGCCGCAGAGAGAACCCGCTGCATGCGCTGCTTTCACTTCACTCAGCTACAAGACGAATCGCATCCGAGTGAGTCATTTACCGAGACAACCTCGCTACCGGGCCGGTTGTTCCGGTTGTTGCCTGTCCCTTCCCTTCAAAGACCCAGACTCGGACGAGAGGAGAACGAGATATATTCTAAATTGTAGCAGAGAGTGACTTCGTATTGTGTCCAATGAGGTATCAACATTGCCTTCGGTAACATCGTGCGCGGGTAATAACAGTGATATAAAAAGAAGAAAAACTACAGGTCCCATACGAAATATAACATCGTATCAATTAAGTCGAACGGAAGGGAAGGTGGGCAGCTCACAGCTGGAGGAGAAACATAGATAATAAATAACAAACCGCGTTCAAAAACGAGGGTGGGATTCCTAATGATTGAAGAAGAAGCAGGATAATTCTCGAGACATCCAGAGTGAGATCGGGAGAGGGACAGAGATCGGCAGATAAAAGAGACGGTCAGTCAGTACACGACAAGTATTATAGACATATGTGGAAACCGCCTAAAGGTCGATCATCGAGCGTTGTTGCGGCGCTCGACAACTACCGCAGATGTCCAACAGAGGAGTGTGCGCTCGAGCATGTCTTCCCAACCGTCGTCTCGACGCGCGACGACGCGCGCATCGAAGAAGATCGGCGACTCGGAGCACTTGGGCGTCGACGGAGATGGTGCTGCAGGTACAGCACTTGTCTGACACGCCTGACTCGGTGGCATCGTCGGTACATCTGGTGAGGCAGGGGAGATGATGGGTAGCATATAGCGGAGCCTCAGGGCGCTGCAGGGACAATACCGTATCCACCGTCAGCCCGGGACATATGATTTGATAAAAAGAACGGGAAGACTCACGCGCCCCATAAACGTAAGTTATCCGTGCGCCTGAACGTCCACCCTTTCCGACCCTTCTCCGTTTGCAACCCATCGGCCGCGGAGGCCGAAAGCGCGTCCTCAAGAGCGACAATATCGTGGATCGACTCGTCATTAATGTATCCCCATGGCTTTCTAGACTGTCTGACACCGATGTTGTAAGCGACGCAAAGCAATTGACCAGCTGATAAGGCATTTAACAAGTCGGCCCGATCTGGTGATGTGGGTAGGTGGGGCAGAAGGGATGCGGGAAGGAGCGCGACGAGGAGGGCGTGCGTGCGTGAGAGTTCACCGTCCGAGAATGCACTGCGCTGTGCCCACCGTGGAAGGTCGTTGTCGTCCACGCTAGGTCTATCGGCGTAGTCGCCATGATTGTGTTCTTCTGCGAGCGTCTGAAGCGCCTCGGGCTCCTCCGTGATAGAGAGATCCTGCAGGGTGTCCGACATATCCACAGATGCCACCCGTCGGGCGGAGTCGCCGCCCCCAACAGCTTCCGTGGTCGACTCGGACGCGGTGGAATCCATCTCGGGAAATGGGACGCTCGACTTGCGGACCTTCCCTCGCGCCTCCCGCTCCAACTTCTCCCGGCTATCCGCGCGCTCCATCTCGGATGCCCACCCCCTAACGCCGCCCTTGGTCCCGTAAAATAGCACTTCGTCGACGGTGTCGAGGTACTGCGCGACGGCGTCCTGCTGCTTCCCAAGCTGCTCGATCTTGAGATCTTGCTTGTAAAGCCACCCGCTGCCGAGCACGAGCCGTTCGTCCCATCGTTCCCGCGGCACACGTTCGTCCTCCTCGTCCACGTTGAAATCGTCTTCCTCCTCGTCCCAAACGAGGATCGACTCGCGTCGCCCGCCCACGCGCATGACCGAGACGGAAAAGGACGCGTCTGTGGGCACGTCGGAGAGCTCCGTCGGCGACAAGACGCGCGACGGCGAGCTGCGATCGCTGCCCACGTCGTACGCATCGTCCGAAAGAGGAATCCGCGCGCTCTCTTCCAGCTCCCGCAGGACCGTGAGTACGTCCAGCGCCGCGCGGCGAATCCGTGCTAGCGGGTCCGTGCGGGCCGCGTCCGAGGAGACCCGCCGCTTCTGTGGCTCGCTCGTAGAGAGCGATGCGGGGCGGAAAGTCTGCCGGTGCTGCGATCTGCTGACCCCTTGTTCGTCGGGTAGGGAAAGGAGATAATTTCGAACCGAACGGATTGCGTGCGTCGTCACCTTGAGCGCGTGTAAGATATCGAAGCCAGCACCGCCACTGGGTGGGTGTCCATGGACAGTCAATAGGCTTGGGTCTGGTGCTTTCGCGTTATCGTCAGCGCGGAGCTTCCAAACGTCCTCGACGACCGAAAGGTCTTGTGTTACCCCAGGTCGGAGGTTCTCTGGGTCGACTTCGAAGGTTTTGACATAAGGAGTGATTGAAGGGAGTGGTTGCGCAGGTAACACTGGTGAAGGGGGTAGTCGGAGCTCTGGAAGGGTGGATAATGAGGGGTTTCCCTTGACGTGTGTGGTCAAGGACCCAAGTGCGGGGACAAGGCCCTTTCTCTGGGTGTTGGACCTGGAGCGGCAATTAGGTGGCAAAAGAGCGGATAAAAGGCGGAAACGCACTCCTTCTTCGTGATCAGCCCCGTCTTCGTAAAGTAGTGTTGGAGATGCTCTATGCTGCCTAATGCCATCACGCTCTCTCGCTTGGCCGCGCTTCGGCTGAACGGCTTCTGTTCTTTGTTTGCGGCATTCACGTTTGGATAGAAGGCAGCTTGAGGGCGAGTTTTCCTTGTCGGTGCGCGAGGAGAGGAGTCTTGTGTCCCCGTTGATTGTGGGGTTAGGGAAGGAGTGGAGGAGGAGACGTCGGACATGAGAGGGGAAGAGCAGGTTGCGAAACTGTGGAGGCGAATCAGCTTGTCCTGTTGTCGGTTGTGCTCTTTGTGAGATGATGACAAAGCCCGTTAGTCGGGCTGTCAGCTGTCAGCCAGCCACTGTCACTGCCACACAACGTTGGTCGGACTGGTTTCGGGCCTGATTTCGAATCATGACTTTTGCTCGCCATAAATAAAACCATCATCTCAGCTTGCTGGACTGTTGCTAACTCTGAAACACCAGTCGTGCCCATCGCTCCTTCGCGAAGGGCATCTAAGCGCTGGTTGCAATAAAACGTCCCTGACAAATTTGTAAATCACCAGACTCTCCACCGAATGGCCAGTAAAGGTGTCCAGATTTATTTAACCTTGAACTCGCCGACATGGCCTACAAGCGTGAGAGTTGACTGTTTCGTTCGTCGGTGTTCAGACAAAGATCGTAGCGTCTTATTGATGGAGGTTGCGCCGAACTCAGTATATGGCAACGGGGTCGGCCTGGCAAGCCAGGTTGGGGGATCAACTAGACGGTGCATTTGTGGGACCTGCAGACAAGAGAAGACCCACTATATAAATGCATGTACTTGTAAGAGGAAGATGAGCACTGGCAATAACTGCCAGTGGAAGATGCGTTCATGGCACGACATGTGCTGTCACTGGCATGTCGCGTCGCGATTGGCCCTCCACGTGGTCTGCCTAAGCCTATCACTTCCTCAAACATCTTCCTTTGCTTCTAGCCATATGTCGCGCACTCGTGATATGGACGACCCTTTTAGTTCTAGGTTGCAGCTGCCTACAAAGCCATGAGAGACGGAAACGAAATTGATTGATCACCTTCTCACAATTCCGTCGATCGATCACTGCCGGCCGTGCTTCAAGAGCAGGCGTGTTCTTTCAGTCAATTTCGAGGAGACAGGGTCGACGTGATGAGATTGCTCACCCCTGCAGTTCATGTCCTCCACGCGCTCTCCACCAGTACCACTCTTGGTGAAGGGATTGGTCTAGTACGTCAGATGGCACTTCCGAGAATTTCCTATTACTGACACCGATTTCATGGACACTCCCCCCTGCGAAGACAATATTAGCAGCCTTTGCTGTTCTACTTTTGCGTATGTCTTTCTCAGCTCCTATGCGCGTATTCTCCTGGAGTATAACTGCATCAGGCAATAAAGGACATCGGCGAAAGCTACGACGCCTTGGTAGATCTCCTCGAGTCCATCGAATACTTTTTGAACCTTCTTGATATCTACACCATGTTCCTCCCTCTGGTAGCGATGAGAGGGATTATTGTTAAGACCATAGTGGAACTACTCTCTGCCATCGCAATCGTGACTAAGCAGGTCAAGCAGAGATAGCCATGTGAGTCTGGCCTTGCCTTATGCGTCACTTGGCTGAATACAATGCAGTGAAGTTGGTAAAGAAACTTTTGAGAGAGTGACGTGTTCCCCTACATGACGAGCGTGGACACATACAAGACATCGTTGACTACATTAGATCTTCCGTTAACATAGACTGAAGTACGGAAAGACGTAGAGCAGAAGATAAGGAATTGGTTATTGAAACCATTACAAGGAGGGCTGGCGGGATGTAAGACATCATTACCGTATACAACCCGAGCCTTGTTCATACCTATTACTTAGGTTCCGCTGGGTCTCTTGTCAGGTCGACTACCTCCGCTGCTGCCTGCGTGTATCCTGCATGCCCTGGAAGAATTACCAGAGAGCCTCGATGCGACATACGAACGCATTTTGCAAGATATTGATAAGGCGAACCGGAAATTTGCACGACGTCTCATGCAGGCTGTTACAGTGGCATCCCACCCACTTTCTTTTGGAGGAGCTCGCGGAGTTTCTCGCGTTTGATTTAGATGTAGGGCTGGCCCCTACATTTCGGTTCGGATGGCGCCCAGAAGATCCGGTGGACGTCGTGCTCTATACGTGCCCTAGTTTGCTTGCTGTTGTCAAACCCGGTGATTCTGCAGTTATACAAATTTCTCACTTCGGCCAAAGAATCAAGTCGACTCGCCTTCTCGCACCGAAGAACACCATTTCCCTCTACCGTGTTTCTAGAACCCGCTCATCCTTTCGTGACGCAAGCCCGTCTGGGCATTCTGCTACACCTGAACGAAAGGGCCACAAGGTACGACCTACAGGACTTTCCTCTCGCTGAATACTCCGTCAGGTACTGGGTGGACCATGCGCGATTCCAGAATGTGTCGCCAAGCACTCAAGACGGTATAAAACGTCTCTTTGACCCGAGAGCACCACACATCTCAGAAGTTGGGTTTGGATATACGACCCAAAAATCGACTCGTGTAATTGGATCATACAACCTGAATGCCCTGGTTACCTTCCTTGTGGTCGAACGCTCACAGGGTGTAAACGCCCCGGGCTTCGATGGTAACGCGACCCTATTGCACTTAGCGTCACGACGAGCGCATGTTGAGTTTGTTCAATCACTTCTCTATTATGGTGCGGATGCGAATGCCTAGGACCATTTCAAATCAACTCGGTTGGATCGGGGGTCGCGGCACGGACATGCTCAAGTTGCCGTGGTGCTCCTTCAGCACGGCGCTCATGCAGGGAGCCAGACCATGGACAAGTGGACTCTGTTGCATAGGGCGGTGCAAGGCGAGCATGTGGGAGTTGCCTTGGTGCTTCTCGAACACGGCGCAGACGCGAACACCCAGACTGTCTACAAGTGGACCCCATTTCTAGCGTCGCAAGGCGAACATATGGAACTCTCTTGGGTTCTCATCGAGCACAGTGCCGATGTGAATGCTCAGGGTATAGACAAGTTTACTCCGTTGCATTTAACGATGATACACTTATGTGATGTCTAAGGACATACTTACTAACCGGGATGAGGACCAGCTTAGATATTGATAAGCTGGAAAACTGTCCAAACACCTCTGATAGCCCGTCTCGCGCCGTGTGTAAAGATTCTTATGTTCATGAGGGAACTCATCGACATAAAAACTCCCTGGGCCAAGCATCCACATAGTACACAATGATCCGCGTCTGAACCAACTATGGGAGTAGGCCAAAGCTGATATCACAAATATCGGAGTCCTTGCCACACCGTAAACACAGATGGAAAGACGGAAGGCAATAAAGACGAAACCGGTGGCTGAAGTCACCGATAAATCAAGAAAATCAAGAAAAACCCCGCGGAGTATGAGATAGAAATTTCCCCATAGATATTGGATCGGTCGGAAAGGAAAGGCAATGGTAGGCCTCAATTCCTTTCCAGAGGGACATGTTCGAGCCCAAAGACCCTCGCCAGTGCTAACTCTATATCCTCCTCCAAGCCAGTGATATCTGGCTGTGAAATGGGCGGGTGCTCGGGGTTACAGGTGGTACCGTCGACCGCAGGGATATATCCTCGGAGGCAGCGACGGACAACACATTTACCAGATTGACAGTCGACGTCGGCCACTCCGGGAATTGCTGTGCAATCGGTGCCAATAGGAGAGTACGTTGTGAGGGGTAACACGCAGCCACCACCTACGAGGGGAGATAGACGCATGTCAGCTTCGATGCATACCATGACAGGCACATTAACGGAACGCCCAGGCACTCACAGCTCTCGAGATCGCGCGCAATATGGACGCACTCCCACGCGCGGGCAGCACCACCAAAGACACCGCAGGCTGCCCATCCAGGTCCCATCTCCGCACAGGAGCCGCTGCCGACCCAGCGCTTCCTGCCAACGGATGGCTTCTGGGAAGGACATGCCCCTGGAACCACACATTTTCCGTTGCAGACGACAGAAGGACTCTTGCATACACACGTCGTCGGGTGGACTAGGGAATTGGGTGTAAATCCGTCCGTGCACTTGAATGCGCAAGGGTCTCCATAGACACAGGTGGGGGTGCTGTGGTCAGGGTAAACACAATTCGATGAGGCAGCAGCATTGACAACCTAGGAGATAATCAGACATGTGCCCAGGCATACACGATTTATTAACAAACCAGGGTTGTCAAAATTTCAGTGCATTTTCCTTCTCCGACAAGCGCTACAGCAGCAATTGCAACTAGATCACTGCCAATAAACTGTGGAATGGTCGACAGACAGAGGCAGACACCTGTTCATGATTCAGGAAGGGGCCACCCGGCGTGACCTTTGCGTGAATTTTGACGTACTGATATGCCCAACGCTGATAACTTTCCCAAGTATGGTGACTTGGAGCTGTGTATTGATGTTCGCGCACACGTCCAGGGTGGCGCGTACATCAAGCGGATGTGGGGCAGGTTCCCGCGTGTCGACATGAGATGCTTGAGCTCCGAAGAGAAGGCTGAGAACCGGAAGGATACGGAAGAGATGCATACCGCGAGTCGAGTACAACTCCTTGTAAAAGGACTGGGAAGCGCAGCGAGGGAGGATGGGATCACAGAAAAAGTTGACATGGTCTTATATTCACAGAAAGACAGGGCAGCATTTTTCGACCCCCCGGATTCAGGCCCGATTATGTAGAGCGTGCCGTGAGTTGGGCTATCGAATAAGCTGTCGTCATGATAGCTTCCATGCTCATGGGCCCCTGGAGAGGACCAAATGACTGGAGAAAACCTGGAGATATAGAAGGTTCACAAACGCCAAAAATCACAAGGATGGTCGGGTCAGCTTAATCCTAAGACTGTAGCTTGAATGTAGATCAAAGTCACAGACTTGATCTGCGGGGAAGACCCCTGTATCTGTGCATAGCCCAAGGCAAGACTTTGGTATATTGCGAGGAAGGAACAGCTCCAAAGAGTCGGACATCTCGCAGGGGCGCCAGACAGGAGGGAAAAAATTGACAGGGTGATATCAAGCGCCATAAGATATGCAGTGACAGGCCTACTGGTGGGCTGTTGGGTATAATGCGGGCTAGTGAAGCTAGTAAAAGTCTCGGTCGAGGTCTCTCCCAGCACCAGGTAGGTAGAGGTGCACAAGTAAAAACATTCATGTATCCAGTACCATAACACGAGCAAAGTGGGTTGAGAGGTTCAACGAATAGGTGAGAATGAACCGGGAGGATAACAGCGAGAGATAGCCTGCTGGAACGTGCTGAATAACCCGAAGAGAAACAATTGCCGCCAGGCCGCGCCAGAGTTATGGGTCGATAAGAATCTGTTGTGTCTGACGCACCTCCAGCAACTACCAACACGCCAACGGTCCATCAAACGACGAGCGTTTATAGTTTAACAGGTGTGGGAGTCGTGTAGGGGTTAGAATGGTCTGGTCACGTCCACGGATATCTAAGCCAATTAGTAGTTATTGACCTGGCATAACGTGACTCGGAAGATAAGAGGACTTGTGTTGCACGTTCAATTCAATTTGAAATCAATGGCAGGTTGACATCAGGCACCAGCATTGACTCAGATAGTGGGCGCCATGCTGCCATCGATCCCATCAACTGACACTCGTGGGGAACACTGTAGTCCATAACGCCCCTGTAGTTCCCGGGAATTCAGTAGGATTTACCACTATATGGTTCCTATCCATCCGATTCCGTCGGCGTCGTGCATGATTTCGTGAAGTAATGTCTTCTTCTCTGACCGGACGCTCATGGCGATCCGAGGAGCAAGTTGCGTATCGCTCGTGGTAGATCTTGGAAGATATCACGCTAACTACCAAACAGTTAACGAGTAAGCGTACAGTACATGTCATTCATAGCTCTCCATATCCTTACCTTATCGGTCCAGTGGCGGAAACCCACTAACAATGAACACAGGATTTACCAAGTAGGAGAGCCGCCAGTGCCAGTGGGTTCTTTATTAGTTTGGTCCTAATCATTCCATCTCCATAAACGGGGGTGGCCGTTTCTTGTATAGGGTTGATTGAGGCCGTATGACTAAAGCTCAGGAGTCAGGACACGACAAACCCCTGCAAATCACCCGTCCACTGGCGGGCAATTAACCAAGATCATGTAAAGTGGAAGGACATATGTACCTTGGTCTCAGCGGACACTGCAAAATCCAGAACTGCAGAACTGAGAAATCATAGCTACAAAGTGAAAGGTCCAAAATACCTTAAAGTTCCTGAATGTGCCGGTGATCTTGGTATATGGTAAACAAATACCCCTGTGCGGTTAGGAGGTATGGGAGACAGCGCCACATATTTTGCGCGGGCAATCAGATGGCGCTTCACGTTCGAACTTCAAGTTGCAACTAATGACCGCGTACATCAGGTAGCGACTTGTATTCCGTTCCACTGACTCCGATTCATCAGGAAAAAGGTCCCGCGATAATTTGGGGTAATTAGCAGTAATTATCAGTAATTTATATTATCGCTCGCTAGCTTGCCGCCAGTAATTAAGCTTAGGTTAGTGTTAAATTATCATATTTTCTGCACAATATTGTTGAATAATTCTTAAAAATGTTCACACATATTTTTGTGACAATAAATAATATTATCAATGTAACTAACATGTCGGCCACTACAACGACGGTACACTACACACAAGGGATGAGATAGCTTAGCAGCTGGTATATGGCAAGGAAGGGATCAAGTGCGAAAGCACAATGGAAAAGTGTTGGGAGGGCCATTTGTGGAAATCAAAGGACGTACCATGTGAGGCGAGCAGGTGCACAGAAGCTGTTTCAGTGACTGTTTATGGTGATGTCAGTGAAGATGAAGCCACCCAAAGGCAAGGACAGATATGGAATCAAGACACTGCTGCAAGAGGGGGAGCGGGTACTCAACAAGCTGTAAAGGAGTGAGGGGCATGAGGTGGGGACTGCAGATGGAGCGACTTGTTAGGACACAGAAAGAAAGTGACAGAGTGAAGGTCACTCACCCTCTGGAGATTGCAGATGGAAGGAGTTGTAGGGACACAGAAAGAAAGCCACCAAGCGAGGAACACAAACTGGGGGACTGCAGGGGGAGAGGCAGGTGAGGACACAGAAAGAAAGGTGGAGTAAGGGGCACTCACCTTCTGGGGGCTGCAGAGGGAGGGAGGGTCATGTTAGGACACAGTAAAAAGTAGCGGAGTGGAAGGCACTCACCAAGTGGAGGCCAGAGGGACACAGCAGGACATAGAAAGAATGCAATTGAGTAAGGGGCACAAGCTGGGGATGGGCAAGTAAGGGCACAGAAAAAGACTGCAACAGAGAGAGGGCTCACCAGTCACCACCTGAAGACGGCAGAGGGAGGAACACATCAGGACACGGAAAGAAAGTGACACAAGAGGGGCACTCACAAGTTACTAGTAGGGACCGAAGAGGGAGGGACTTGCCAGGACATGGGAGGAAAGGAACTGACAGAAAGGAGGAGAAAGGAGGAAGGAAAAAAGGAGGAGAGACAGTGTTTTGGCAGGCAGGGATGTGGGTGGGGAGTAAAATGAATGAAAAGATGAAGTGGAAATTTTTCTCACAAGTTGTCAGGTGGCAATAAACAAACATGATTAGTAAGCTGGCAACTCCGATTACCATGACAATGCAAAAGACAAACGCTAAGTTAACCATCCGAACCTGCATTGATATCACCTCCTCGCTCCTGCCTCCTTGTCCTTCACCTCCATTGCCCCTTGTGTCTCATTGTTCCTGTCCTCCACCCTCCTTGTCACACAATTGACACCTTTCCCTATCAAGAACAAGACCTGCCTCTTGTGCCACCCTGATCCTCAGGGCTGAAGATTTGCAGATACACGTAGAGTACTATGCCATGGGCAAGTTGCACACAATGGGGCTCATTATGTGTTCTGAAGGTGGTTATGCATGCGTGAATGCTGGAGTGGGGACGCCCACTCGTACTCTGACAGTGACATTCTCTGCGGAACTGACAGTTTATCTACACACGGATGAAACAGTATGTTTGGGGGTTCGGACCCTTGTCTGAGAGCGGATCGCCCTCATCTTAAGTTGTCTCACCCATTTGCATCCGGCCTGTCTCGGCCTTTCTTATCGTGTTTCCCAACACTCCCCCTCAGGCCGATGCGAGTCCCATTTCGGCAACGTGCTGTGTATGTTTCTGGCGCGGCAAGGCTTTGGTGAGGATGTCGGCAGTCTGCTCAGGGTCACGGCAGCTATCGACTGTGATGGTCCCCTCCTGCACAAGCTCGCGCACCCAGTGCCAGCGGATAGCGATGTGTTTGGAGCGTTTGTGAAACTGAGGGTTTTGAGCCATTGCTAAAGATCCGTCGTTGTCTCCGTGGATCAGCGTCGGCACATCCTCTTTGAGTAGCCCAAGCTCAGTGTAGAGATTCCGGAGCCAACACGCTTCACGCGCAGCCTCGGAGAGCGCGACATACTCGGCTTGGGTCGAAGAAAGCGCAATGGAATTTTGCTTCCTCGAGCACCAAGTGATTGCTCCATCGCCAGCAAGAAAAACATATCCAGTTACGGATCAATATTCGTCTGCGTTGCCATAAGATGCATCTGCGTAGCCCGAGAAGAAATCGGGGCGATCAGGTAGTGCTTTGTAGGTGATGCCGTGAGTCCTAGTACCAGAGAGATAATGCAAGATTCGCTTAATAGCGGTGTGGTGTTGTAAGCTGGGGTTCATGGTGTAAGATACGAGTCGATTGACTGCATATGCGATATCCGGTCGAGTAGTGTTGGCAATATATTGTAGTTCCCCAAGTAGGCTGGCAAACGAATTGCTTCGGTCGCCGTTGCCACCCTCAGGATTTGGCACAAGTGTGATATTGGGATCAAGGGGTGTGCTGACTGAATTGATACGTCCCAGACCTTCCCTGAGCAAAATAGAGTTGATGTATTTGCTCGAGGATATGAAGATCGAGTCTGGGGATATGGTCAATTCAATGCCTACGATCTTGGATGGGACTCCTAGATCGGTGATCTCCCACTCGCTTTCTACATCTGCCTTGGCTTTGTTCCTCAATTCAACCGTCGTTGCAAACGTGAGCATATCGTCGACCCAGACCATGATAATCACGAAGTCTTCTTCTACCCGCCAAATATAGACGCAGGTATCAGATCGTAACCACATATAGCCCTTCTTGCAGAGCTTGGTGTCAAATTCTATATTCCACTCTTGTCCAGCTTGCTTAAGGCCGTAGAGCGTTTTGATTAGCAGGCATACGCGCCCGGTGCCATCGTCATACCCTTCTGGCTGTTTCATGAACACACGCTCTTTTAGCTTTCCGTTCAAGTATGCTCCTTTGACATCCAGCTGTTGTATGTGGAGCTTGCGCGTTGGAGCTATAGCCAGGATCGCACGGATGGTCTCCATGCAGACGACTGGGGAGTGGGTCTTGACATAATCGTATCCCGGTCTCTGGGCGCATCCTTTGGCCACAAGTTGTGCCTTGTATTTGACCAATTTACCATCCTTATCCCTCTTCTTCGCAAAGACGAATTTGTTTGTGATCGCCACAACTCCAGAGGGTTTCTCCATGAGCTTCCAAGTGCCCATCCTCTTGAGTTGGTCTAGCTCAGCGTGGATAGCTTTCTCCCACTCCGGCCACTCTGGCGACTGCTTGGCTTCACGAAGGGTACGACATTTGTCATCGGGGACAGCAGCAAAGGATTCTGCACGCACAATAGAAACGCCTGCTTCTTCTTCGTCTAGGAATGGATCATTCAGGTAGCGGTAGTCGACTCGGATTCCTCGCGTCTTCCTGGGCGCATCCATGTCTATGTCTGCTGCCCTCCTGGAAATAGCGGGGTCGACACTCCGTGTGTCACTCTCCGGCTCCCCCTCGCACGGAGGGTCATTCATCCCCAGGTCTATTGCTAGCTCTTCGGAGGGAGTGGAGGTCGATGGGACCAAAAAGCGGAAGTTGCGCAAGGTAAGTATATTTCTCGTTGCAGCATTATAGTACTTGATTGCTTTGGATCCGTCATCATGGCTGACATATGCTCAGCGCTGGGACTTTGGCAGCATCTTCCGAATGACATGCTGGCCCTGAGATAGGATCCAGACAGGTGCTCCAAATTCGCGTAGGTGAGCGACATTAGGTTTGTGTCCGTGCCATATCTGATAGGGGGTCGCGTTTGGCAGGAACTTTGTGTATGCTAGATTCCGCACATAAGCAGCATGCGCAACGGCTGGTTCCCAAAGGAACTCAGGCAGCTCCGAGGCTGCTAACATCGCTCGCGCAAGCTCTATGAGAGTGCAGTTCATGCATTCCACGACGCCATTCTGGGATGGAGAGTAGGGGGCGGTCAACTGAAATTTGATTCCTCATGAGTGGCACCAAGTTCGTAGTTCTTCGTTCACAAACTCAGTCCCCCTATCCATACGCAGGGCACAGGGAGTCTTGTTTCTTGCCGTCAGGTAAGCAAGGTATTCTTTTATTCGCGCTGTAGCTTCACTCTTGGTCTTCAGGAACTCAACTGTGATGTACCTTGAAGCGTCGTCCACCATTAGGAGGTAGTACGAGTTGCTATGTATGGACGCGACGTCATACTTGCCCCAGAGGTCGATGTGAGTCAACTCCCCAGGTTTGGTAAATTTCTTCGTCGTCGGCCCATATGGCGCTTCATGTATCTTTGCCTCAATGCATGCAATACAGTCTGGTTTCGGCGTAAGTAGGTTCACATTGAGTCCGTCAACCATGTGTCGATCGAGTAGCGTTTGCAAGCCAGGGTATCCAACGTGTCCATAACGTCGGTGCCATGTTTCCCAAGAGGGTGTGGGATCAGTCGCTATGTACGCCGCGTTGAATGCAACGTTTGCGGGTGCGGATTGATCCATGAGTCTAAAACTCATCATGTAGAGTTTATTGACGATTTTCCGACCACGCGCGATGTCCTTCCCTTCAGAGGAAGTGAGGCGAAGTATCCCTTTGTGTGCATGGATGCTGCGATCGTTTTCTTCCCAGTTTCCGAGTGATAGTAAGCTATTTCGGTTGCTGGGGACATGAAGCACATTGTTTAACTGTAGCACGTTCATGTACCCATCGCATCTGGAGAGGAGGAAGACAGTCCCCCTTCCTATCGCGAAAGTCTCGACTCCTCCCACACCTGAGATAGGTACTTTTGGTATGGACTCATATAGTGTTGCTGGGGCTCAAGCCGAGGTTTTTGAGAAATCTGCGATAACAAATCAAATACAATAGCTAAAATTATGAAAATAAAGATGTGAATAGAATACATTTAGGAGCCGAGGGTCACTTAAGATGACTTAGCGATTGGACCAGCCATTAAAGCAGGGCTGGCCTTGGCTAGATTTTGCAAAAAAAAAAGGCAAAATCTAGCTGAGGCCAGCCCTGCTTTAACAGCTGGTCCAATCGCTAAGTCGTCTTAAGTGACCCTTGGCTCCTAAATGTATTCTATTCACATCTTTATTTTCATAATTTTAGCTATTTTATTTGATTTGTTATCGCAGATTTCTCAAAAACCTCGGCTTGAGCCCCAGCAACACTAGACTCATATGTGGCAAAGGCGTCGCGTCGATGGGTGATATATGATGTTGTTCCAGTGTCCGCCAACCAGTCATAAGCCTGACCATCATTGAATTCGGAATCACTAGAAACATTTTCGTAGCTATTATAGCTATTATAGTCATCGTATGCTTTCGCACCGGCTCCATTGTCGGCATTAAGGGCTACCAACTGCCCGTGCAACGCGCTCTGCTGGGTAGTATCATCAGCACTCTGAGCGTCGTTCCTGGATCTCTTGTTGGAAGAGGATCCATTATTTTTGTACTTGCGCTTGCCATTCTGCGACTGGTCGTTGTCCTTCTTACATTCGTCCGCGTTGTGGCCATATCCATCGCAAAGCCGGCATTTATTCTTGCCAATGTTGCGGCACTGGTCAGTGTAGTGACCGTTCTTGCCGCAATGTTTGCAGTGGCGTTTGCTGCTTTTCTTGGACTTTGCCTTGGACGGGGGATCGGACATGCGACTAGCAAGGGAAGGATTCGCGTTCTCTCCTTTCGGAGGAAGTGTGATCTCTTCTCGCTTGCACGACTCCTGCAGCTTGTATTCCTGGCCTATGATGCCGATGAGCTGCTGGCTATCGATGCGCCGCTTCGGATCTATGTTAGCCTGGTCATCGTCCTCGTACTTGCGCACATATGGGCTTGTAAACTGGTCCCAGGATCGCGGGAGCGATGCCGCAATCTGTTGCTTGAAGAAGTTGTTATTGTAGATCTTCTTCAGCTTGCCAGAGAATGAGATTTGTTCCCATTGGTGCTTGAGTTTTGTCAGGTGCTCAGGGATGTCGGCGCCTTCAGCAACCTTGATGCCACAGAGGATGCGAATGCGATCGGTATGAATGAGATAACAAGTCGACTTGTGGATCGTCTTGAGGTTATTCCACATCTTGTGTGCATTGGCACATCCGCAAGTGTGAACCTTCTCAGAGGAAGCAATGTTCTTGTTAATCAGCATCCGCGTATAGGAATCATTGAACTCCCAATTGTCCACGCCTACAGGATCGAAGCTGGGGTCGGGGCATGGAATGCGGCCCTCGACGTAGCCCTTGGCGTTGGCGCAGCCAAAGAGCACGTACATGGATTCTGCCCAGCCAGTCCAGTTCTTCTGCTTCTTGTCCAGTGTCTCGTCGATCCGAGATATAGCCGCTAGATCGGCGACTTTGAGGCGCAAGATGGTAGGCAGGATAGGGGCAGGTACTGGCCCAGGCGATGGAGAAGGGGTAGGAATTGGCGCACGCGAGTCATTCCCGAGACATGAGAGGAGAGGACGTGTGGGGAGAGGCGCCGCAGGAGATGGATTCGGGGTTAGATTGTTCTGGTATAGATCATCGTCTCCCAGCGGTAGGTATGCGCCTGGCCGCGCCATATCCAGTGACTCCATAGTGGGATGATGAGTAGTTTGAAGAGTAGAGTTTTAGAGCGTCCCGAAATCGATGTGTGAGAGAGGCTATTCGGGCGCAGGGCCCATAACCTTATGTGTTCTGAAGGTGGTTATGCACGTGTGAATGCTGGAGTGGGGATGCCCACTCGTACTCTGACAGTGACATTCTCTGCGGAACTGACAGTTTATCTACACACAGATGAAACAGTATGTTTGGGGGTTCGGACCCTTGTCTGAGAGCGGATCGCCCTCATCTTAAGTTGTCTCACCCATTTGCATCCGGCCTGTCTTGGCCTTTCTTATCGCGTTTCCCAACAGCTCATGCTCATGGGGTGCATGTGGAGCATCCCATGCTAAGCTTCCAGGATACTGGTATTGCTGATGTACATAGATATTTGACATATAATGTATGGTATCTTATCTTGTGTGTGGCCTTGACGATGCATGGGACTCAGTGGCATTGACAGCCCGTGACACATAGTGATGCCTATGTGATGCTTATCCAAACACTAACATCGTTATTTCGACTATTGCTAAACTACTCAACTGCTATCTCTTGCTAGCGTGGGACCTTTTTCCTGATGATTTTTGAAACGACGGACAACCGAAGACAACCAAAAAAGCCCGTCCATGAACTTGAAATCTGTCCTTGAGTGTATCGGGATTTGTTAACATACTTCTAAATTTTACTCTGGAGGTGATCAAGACGTTTCAAGAACTAAACGACAATGTCTTGCACGTTGGGGCCACTTAAGGGGAATGATGAGTACACTGGCATAGAGCGGTTAGGTGCTGCACGGATAACACAGTCCTCGTGACTCGGAGTCCAGGACACACGACTACAGTACTTGCAAAGTGGGGGAGGCTTACGCGCCCTATATGCGCAGGCTAACCGTACGCCAGGCCGTAGAAAGATAGCCTGGTAGTGACGAATAATCATAAATAATTCGTTGATAACTAAAATAAATGAGGTAACTTAACTCACGATAACTGTCGCTAATTCCCATCGGACTGACATCGGCGCTAATAGAACACTCCTGCGGTTCTTGATCCGCTGCCGCGATTATCACTCTGACAAGCCATTCCCTAACCGTTGTGAAATATCCGTTCCTCGACGCATCGCTTATGCTAAGTGTCAGGGGTACAATGGTGCACATGAGAAGACGTGTTGCCCGGCAACGAAAGCCGTTGGGGGTCGAAGGAAGTCGGGGTGAGGGTGAGCGATTATCGCACGTCCCTCTTGGGGTGATCACTGAGTTGAGCCGGCGCAGACCAGCTATGCCCACGGACGACCACCAATGAACTCCCCGATCTCGACCTTTGTGGAATATTCAACTTCTAAGTGGACTACTACTTTGACGACTTGCCAGTGGATAATAACGGTCATGATGCATGGCATACGCTAGTTCACGTGTGCCAACGGTGGCGACATGTCGTGTTTTCTTCACCACGTTGATTGGATCTGCAACTCCTTTGCACAAATAGAAGACCAGTAAAAAAAAGGCTGGATATCTGGCCAGACTTGCCTATTTCCAAACAAGTCGACCATGACAGAAGGCCTCGCCAATTGCGGGGTGTAGCCAACATCACAGCTGTGCTCAAGCAGCAGCACCGGGTATGCGAAATCTTTATCAAGGGTGTTCCAAATTCGCTGTTGAAAACAATTGCGGCGATAAACAAGCCATTCCCGGAGCTGATCAGTCTGGAGCTCGTGTCACGAGGAAAACGCCCCGATCCCCCCTGATCCGTTCTTAGGTGGATCTGCCTCAAGTCTACTGTACTAGAACCTGACTTGTGTGACATTTCTTTCCCAATATTAGGGAAACTGCTTTTGTCCACCCGTGACCTTGTCGCTCTCAGCCTTTCCCGTATTCCCCAATCCGGATACATTTCACCCTCGGCGATAGTAACCAGCCTGTCCGTGTTGACGGCGCTCAAATCACTTGACCTTGGCTTCAGACCTCGACCTCGGTTTGAGCCAGCAAGTCTACGTGCACCTTCGCCCACACGCGTCGTCCTCCCCGATCTCGCCAACTTTGACTTCCGTGGTGACATCGACTACTTGGGGGACATCGTATCCCGAATTCATACCCCTCTACTGGCCAACATCACCATGAGCTCCTCCAATCGACTATTATTCCACGCTCCAATAGGTTCCTCCGATCGATTATCATTCGCCCCTCCATCGCTTCGCGAGTTCATTAACGTTCATTAGTCGCACGGAAAATTTGGGGCCATGCTATCGAACGGACATATCATTACCTGGTCTCCGTGCCAAGATCGAGTTTCTTCGGCGAGATGAGGGGCCTTGATCACGGGATGCTAGATTTGGTAACCTCATGCCATATTTTAGATTGGCAACTTTCGTCACCTGCAGGCATGTAGCTGGTTTTTGCCGCCAACCCCACCCCTCGGGAACACCTCGACATCTAAGTCACGAGAGCCAATAGACGCTCGAGGATAATCTCTGTGGCAAAGCTCACCTCACATAGGTAGGCTACACTACTCGCCATACATACCAGGGGTAATTGCCGGGAATGTGGATGTACAAGGTGTGGGCGCACCATACTCACGTGGCTGCGGTCGCTGAGTTGAGGTTCATGACATGATGGATCGCGCGAGTGCCGAGCTAGTAGATACATAAGCACGACCTCGACGATATCGTGACACCCAGATGCACCTTTACTAGTAATGAGGGCTACGTGTTAGGCCAAGATTTCATGTGAGCAATCTGAGAGTGCCTGACATAGAGTCGGGTCAGAGTTATGGAATGCGACAGTACTTGGGTATTGGGTATTGGGCGTCTATCTGGTCCACTCGTGCCTGCCGTAATACGACACGTGTGAGAAACGTGTGTAACACTGCCTCAAGACATGGATTAGGCACTGTGCGAAGGCGACCTACTCGTTCTTCCCAATCAATACCCAACTTGAGCTTGATCGATTGATCCCCCCCTGCGGTCATCCCTCACGACAAGTTACCCCTAGCTCTGTTGTGCAGCCATCCTTCTTCCAACACGTCGCCATGCCGACTATCAATGGTCCAATCGTGGGAGAGCATGTGTGGGTTGAAGAAAGTGGAGTCTGTGTGGGTAAGTAATCATCGCAGGCTTCGTCTAAGATGATTACTTAGTCATGGCGGTACAGATCAACTATGCCCATGGGTGGCCATCAACAAACTTCCCGACGAAGTCCTTCTTGGAATCTTCGGCTTCTGTATGGCTAATCC
>Ga0307510_10003120_pt1 | contig 19181 bp, 11 predicted proteins | sample 12_EM_MG_FD_207224 | JGI IMG/M metagenome (GOLD analysis project Ga0307510, IMG submission 207224) | Populus trichocarpa ectomycorrhiza microbial communities from riparian zone in the Pacific Northwest, United States - 12_EM | ecosystem: Host-associated > Plants > Roots > Unclassified | place...
TCAATTGACTTTTTAATGATTTTAATGAGTGGTATATATAACTAATGTGCTAAAATCCTTAACAAACCTCCTATAAAAACTTGTGAAACCATGAAAACTTTTTACCTTAACTATTAACTTAGGCATGAGCTATTTTTGGATAACCTTAACTTTTTTCTCATTCATTTTAATACCTTTTACACTTATAATATAAATAAGAAATACATTTTTTTCAGATTAGGAAATAACATTTCCTTTCTTAAAACACTAACTACACAATGCAAATGCTCATCCAAGCTTTTGCTATAAACTAAGATATCATTAAAAATACTTAACAACGAAACTGCCAATAAATGCACTCAAAACATTATTCATCAATCTCATAAAAATATTAGGTACATTAGTAAGTTCAAATGGTATCACCAACCATTCATAAAGTCCATACTTAGTTTTATTCATCCTTTTCTTTTATCTAATATGAAGATATCCACTCTTTAAATCAATCTTTGTAAAACCACAAGTACTATGCATTTTAACACATCACTAAGCCTAGGAATGAGATATTTATACTTTATCGTAGTATTGTTGACAACACAATAATTAACATATATCCTTCAAGTTCCATCATTTTTAAGCACAAGTAACATTGAAACAACACATAGATTTATGCTTTCCCTTATGTACCTCTTCAACTCCACAACTTGTTTTTGAACTCTTTGTCTTACTTTGATAGGCTAGTCGGTTAGGAAAAGCGGTGTCAAGTACGAGATTGATTTGATATTCGATTCCCCTTATCGGTGACAGACTACTAGGAAACTTTTCGGGGAATACATCTTTTAACTCCTATAATAATAAAAAAACAACCATACTAGGAAGACAAGGATCAAGTTCATTAGTGTTAAGAAAAGTCTCTTTGTATAAAAGTACAATCATTGGTTGGTTAGGATAAAAAAAAACTTTTGATCTGACTCAATTTTACATAAAAACTCATATGTTTTTTTATTTTTCTCTTATAACTTACCTTATTTTCTCTCTTCTCTAAGCTTACAACCTTTCTATTATTTTCACTCCTCTTAGCCTCACTTTCCCTTTCCCTTTCAATTGGGTTTTATAGACCTGTTTTGGTGATAATGATACTAGTTTGGTGATAATGATATAAGAATGATGATTTTTCCATCTTTTACAAAAAAAAATATTTATTTTTAAACCCATCACATGCTACTTTACTATCAAATTGCCATGACCTTTTCAATAACAAGGGACTCGCTTGCATAGACACCACATCACATAAAATTTTATCATGATATTTTCTATATGGTCTATAATATTTAATAGTGTTCAGATTTAAATTTCTAATAAGAATAATACTAGCAACATTAACATAACTTCTACTATTAATAATTATACTACATGCAACATTAACATAACTTCAACTATTAATAATTATACTACATACTTTATTACAAATATATAACATATCATCCATTTGCTTTCCAAATCATTTTTTTTTTAATTTGAACATTTAGTGGATGCTGGTGACATCTCATCATCATTGTTGTTACATTTGAATTTAATTTCATCATAATCTTTTAAAATCATATATTTTTGTTTGAATATTGAAAAACTAAGTAAGTTTAGTATTAAATTTATATTTAGAAATAGTAGCGACTTCTTTCTTTATCTTACAAGGTTCTGCTTAACACCTATATTAGGCTTAGTTTAGAAAACACTATCTCTCCTGTGATTCAGCCTATATGATGAGAAGAAACCTAAATTACGAAAACCCCATTTTCATTTGTATGTATTTTGTAACTTGTAAGGTTGAGGATAACTAGATCCAAACTGATACAAACAAACACAAGCTCAAGCTCCATTAACCAAGAAAACAATGTCCATATCAATGTCTTTGTTCTCTCCGCCACTAACTCGCTTTCCACCTTCCAAACCCCATTTCACCTACAAATCGACACTCTCTCTCGGACCCACGAACCGTCCTTTTCTCCTATCCACTCCCAAGGCCTCTACAGACAATGGAGGAGCTGGAGTTTCAGCCTCCGCTGCCACTGTAGAGGAACCAAAATTGGAGCAGAAGACACCAGAGTCTTCTGATTCAGTTCCTGTGGCTAAAAATAGCTCTAATGGAGCTGTGGCTGCTGGGGGAGAGGAGAAGGTTGAAGTGAGTAAATTTGGGGACCCCAGGTGGATTTCAGGGACTTGGGACTTGAAGCAGTTTCAGAAAGATGGGAAAACCGATTGGGATGCTGTTATCGATGCCGGTTAGATTTTTTTATTGGGTTTTGGATTCTAGTTTGAGTGATTATCTGCTTCATGACTAATATCCAGTTTCTTGTTTGCATGGATTGGTTTGTGGATTCTTAGTGCTGCAATTTTGTTTCTTAATTGAGTTTTTGTTTTTTCTTTTAGCCACTTAGTTCTCATGCAATTAAGGAAAAACAAAAGGTGTGTGTGTTGTAGTTTCAAATGATATTCTGAATTGCTCTCCTTTTCTCTGCATGTTTTTGTAGAATTTGTTTCCTTTGGAGAAAAATTTAACATCATTTGCAGCTGAATAGAGTCAATTGTGTAAAACTGAAAATCCAATGGTTTTACAGATGGTTCTATAAATGTTTGATCTGCCATTGGATTTGTTAGGTGAGACATGGACTAGGTAATTAAGGCAAATTTTCACTTAGCAGAAGTCATGACCATCTTAGTGGCTGTGATTGTGAATTTATGTTTAGAAGGAAAAAAAATGGAAGTGCCGCACTGTTGTTTCTAGAATAGTGTTTTGTTTTTGTTTTTTTTTATTTTTAATTTCACCCTTTGTAAACCTAAATTTTTTAGTTTGGATTTCGATTTTATCTTTTAATATTAATTGTTTTGAGAGTTATACCTTTTTTTTTTTGTTATATATTAGTTTCATGGATTTATTTATTTATTTTTATCAATATCAACCTTCAATATTTGATCTATTACAATTATAGTTTTGTATTTTTTTCGATTATTTTCAATGAATTTATTTTGATCTTATAACTGATGCTTTACTTTAGGTTGACTCGGGTTATTTTTTGGGTTGCTTTTTCTAATTGACTTTTTTATTTTATCCTTTGATATTATGTTGGTTGAAAATTGGGCTTCATAGTTTTTTTAATTTTCTTTTTATGAGGTTATCTTGATATCATTACCCAAGTCGCGAGTTTGACTGATTAACTCGAGTTAACCCTGTTTATTTTTTAGTTCTTTTTTAATTGAATATTTTTTCAATTAAGCTTCTTAGTTTTTTTTTTTATTTTCTTCCTATCAATTATCATGATCTCATAACCCATATCGTGAGTTTTACAGTTAAACCTCAATTCATTTTTTTTGTTTTTTTTAATTGATTTTTTTTTTCAATTTCACCCTTCAATAACTCAATCTTCTCTTAATTATTTAGTTTTTTTTTCAATTTTATCCTTCAATATAAGGTTGTTGGGAATTGAGTTTCGTAATTTTTTCAATTTGTTTTTTGCTGAGTTATCCTAGTCTCATGGCTTTAGTTTTTTTTTTTTTCGATTTCATCTTTAAACATTGATATGTTGGAAATTGAGTTTTTTAAATTTTTTTATTTGCTTTTTATGAAGTTGTCATGGTCTCATGATTCAGGTCGCGGGTTTAATATGTTAGCCCAAGTTGATTTGGGTTATTTTTTTTATCTTTTTTTTCAATTTAATTTTTAAAAATTAGGTTGGTTGAAAATTGTGCTTCATATTTTTATTTTTATTTTTATTTTCTTTCCACGGAGTTATCTTAATCTCATTTTCTGAGTTGCTAATGTGACAGTTTATTTCGAGTTGACCCGTGTAGTTTTTTGGTTCTTTTTTTAATTTATTTTTTTTTTCAATTTCTTCCTTCAATATATGAATTGACTTTCATAATTTATTTTAATTTAGTTTCTATAAAGTTATTATGTTCTAATGACCATGGTCAAAAGATTTGAAAGGTTAATTCAGGTCGATTTAATATGTTGTTGACTCAATATTTAAAAACAAATATCATCTAATATGATATTATATCAATATATATTTTTTAAATATCGTCTAATATCTATTATATTTTGAGTTTATGATTAAATTTTTATTATTATAAAACACGTTAGTAATGTTTATTCTTTTTTTACGTTAAAAAAAAGATTGATCTGACCTATAGTGAGTGTTGTGTGCCACCAATAATCTTGTAAAAATTAAATCTTGTGACTGACAGATCAAATAGAGGGTCCAAACTTGACCAAATTCTGCGAGCTGCTGGATGAATGGGTCCAAACTTCAGATAGGAACTACTCATCCAACAGCTTGGAATAATGGGTGTGCGGAACCAGTGTGCATCTTATTGTTATGTCCCGGGTTTGTGATATGAATTCGCATGCTATGTGAAGAAAGAGTGCGCTGCCACCATCATTGTATTGATTGCACGAGCTTTGCTACTTAAATGAGATCCCTCTGTACAGAGAGGAATGTGGCATCATACACAAAATATACGAAAGATGTGCTTAAGGATACCAAATTTATAAAGAATTGTTGGTTTGCATTTGGAACTGCTTTTATTATTTTTACTGATGCAGACTAGCATAACTATTGTTTTCGTGGTTCTTTTTCCTCGATGTTGGGAATATTATATTTATGATATGTGAGGCAGTCGCTAACATGTGCTAAAAGATTTGATTTATTTTGGAGTTCATGTCTGTATAGAACGTTGTAACGTTGTAGAAGTCTATTCATTATTCATCTTCAACCAATCTTTCCAGTCAGTATAAAGGTAATATATTATTGCGGATGCCATAACATGATTTGTATTGTAGTATCTTTTCTGTTCAGAGTTCATGTCTGTATATCAATGAAGCGATATCTTTTCTGTTCTAGGTACATGTTAGCCCTGAAGTAGTTAGTTGATTTGTGTAATTATTTCCTTGACATCCAATCTCTAGCAACTCTTGATGGTATTACTCAGCATATATTTACATGCTTTGTTAATCTTTTCAGAGGCTAGGAGGAGGAAATGGCTCCAGTGTAACCCAGAATCATCAAGCAACAACGACCCTGTTGTTTTTGATACCTCAATAATACCATGGTGGACATGGATGAAAAGATTCCATCTGCCGGAAGCAGAACTTCTCAATGGTTTGTTAAGATTGTTTTCTTCGAATGTTCACGAGGAAACAGCCCATCTGGCTCACGAGAAACTATTTAATGTGGTTTCATGTATTCTATGCAGGCCGTGCTGCAATGATTGGGTTTTTCATGGCTTACCTGGTTGATAGCTTGACTGGTGTTGGTCTGGTTGATCAGATGAGCAACTTCTTCTGCAAAACTCTATTATTTGTAGCTGTGGTAGGGGTGCTTCTAATACGGAAGAATGAGGATTTAGAAACCATAAAAAAGTTGCTGGAGGAGACAACCTTCTATGACAAGCAATGGCAAGCAACCTGGCAGGATGAGAAATCCACCAGCCCCAAAGATGATTAGCTGTAAGGAAAATTCAAACTTTGCTTCGTGTTCTAATTTCTCCTGTGCTATTGTAGTATCCTTGATAAGAGCAAAATTTTCATTGTAATATAGGTTTCCTCGAAGTTCATGTGCACAGCACTGTTGCTGTTTTCCTGAATGTTAGTGGATTGCATGATAACAAATCATAGTCCTAGGAGGGTTGGTTGGCAGTTTCATTTACCAATTGTTTACTGCCTGTTGGAAAATATCAACTGTTTTCACAAATCACACGTCTCAAATCCCCTCTTTGCACACAAGTAATATAAGATCAGCTAAATTAATAAAAACAGAAACAGAAACATTCAAACTACACAATCAACATAAGATTCAGATTGTGTTCGGCTTAGGCACGGCATAGGCACGCCCAGGCTTTTAGATCGCTTGCTAGGCTCAACAATGATTTATTTTTGTTTTTTTAAAAGAACTTTTGATATTTTCTTAAGATTTTAATTAATATCATTCCTCTTATTCTTAAATTGCTTAGTTCACTATTTTTTTCAAGGGAGAATCACAAAAATCCTTTTAATGTTTGATTGTATTTTCACTCTCTCATTGTCTTTGAGAAAACTATTTGATTATATTTTACAGAATTGCTTTTATTTTTTATTTAATGATTAGAAAGCCATTGTAATACTAATATGATAATTTTATTATCAAATTAATATTATAACTTTGCTAAATTTTTTAAAAGAATTAATCTTGATAATTGGTATTTCATTGCTTTTAGGCTTTTTATCAAACACTTAATTTGTAAAATCCAAACGCCACGATAAATGAAACCCTGCAGTGACTCTCGGTATAAAACTCCCTTTACAAATTAGCCGGTTCTCATCTACCACTTTTTTTATGCCCTACTCATTCAAGCAAGCATGCAAATATTATACTACATATTTTATGAAGACATGCATGTCTTACTTCATTTCTCTCCCCAAAAACAAAGAAAAACATTAATTCTCCTGCCTGCCAGAATCACCATGCCAAACAAAATGGTAAGTTCTCGATGCCTTTATTTGCTGTCAACACAATCCTAAGATGCTTGGAAGCTTTGGAATTTATCAAAAAAACTTAGGGGAGACAGTAACGTTTACACCTGATGGTTGCCTCACAGTCACTCTATAAACTTCCTGCTACTGACGTTTGTAATCCGTCGAATCACCTTTCTTTGTTGGACAATCAGTTCCTACTGCTCATCTTACAGAACCTTCATCAACACCTGGAACAGCACAAAGAAACTGGACATATTTTTCAAAATAAGAATTGAATATGATCTCCTGGGTCGAGAGCCGGATTTATGGATCCATCACCAAAATCGAACGGAGTAGCAGGAGCTAGTTGGTTACCTAGTTCTGCTAAAATGGGAGAGCCAGAATGGTCAAATGTTGGCTGCTGTCATCATTGCTGATGTGATAGCTGCAGGACTCCACCTAGGGTGTTTTTGCTTGATTAAAGCCGCCACACCAGCTATGTGAGGAGCAGGAGCAGCCATGCCAGTACCGGATACAAGTGCAAAGTTTTGCCCTGCAAGAATGGTAGCATGAATGCATTAAAAAGTAAAACCAAGAAGAATGATAGCATAGATTTAGCTACTTTCTTCCCAGAGATATACCAACATCATCATCTTGCTATTGAAGTAGATGATGCACTTGAAAGTACTTTACAATGTCTATTTGCAAACTTAAGGGGCTTAAAATGGCATTGCTTCCGCAAATAATGCCGGGTGAGATGAAGATACCAAGTCTTGCATTCTGATATCGAGACCAGTCATCCGATAAATTAGAGGGCATAAGTGATGCTGGTTACCCATCAAACAACTTTAAAACTGTGTCCGTACCCTTGATAGAAGGATCTCCTTCGCTGTCGGGGGTCCAAGCAGCCCAGATGGAGGATCCTGAAGCCGTGACATTTGGTTTGAGGACATCAGCAGTTTGCAAAAGTGCATTGTTCACATTGGGACCTCTAGATGAATAAGATGCAAAAATTGGTGCCTGCCGAGCAAAGAATGCTTTCCTTCCGTCAAATATTCTTGCCCTTGCAGCAAATCCCACAGCTTGTCCACTGCTGCTCCTGATAGTATTTGAGCTATAATACTCCCACAAAGCCTGTAGACGTATGGATAAATGCCATTTCATCAGGCGTCCATAAATCCAGGAAATTTAATAGGCATTATAGGAATAAATGAGATCAATGTGAAGTACTATCACTTATCGATCCTGTGGGAATACTACGCATTCGGTGTGGGTAAAAAAGAGGATAAGTGCAGAGCTACGCATTCAAAATGATTACATGTATAGTAATTATATCTTATTGAATGATAGTTTGCCATACTCTGGAAGATTGCATGTTGCTCAGGATAATGGCAGGGACTTGCATAGTGATTGTGGTTCCCTTGACTTGCTCAGAACCAATGTCAGGATCCATTGTGGTTATAAAACCTGCAGCCCCCATCTTCTGTAATATTCGGAGTCAAGGTTACAAGTGCAGATACTCAACATGTTTCGAACCAATGCTGTTCTTGATGTTGACAGCTCTCAACTTCTAGAACACTGTTGGTGTTCTTATGAGAATATCAGCTGCTGCAGCTATTCGGTAAGACATAATTAACTCCTGCTGTACCTGCAATTTTTTTTTTATAATCTAATAATTACTCCAATTTGAGCGGTGTATAGCATTGATTTCAAGAATGGATGAACGAAAAGCTGAAATGAAAAAAAAGCCACACCATCTTATTTGTTCGCACATGCATGATCAATAAACAAGGGCAGTGAAAGTTAGAATATTACGTACGGGCAAGGCCAGTGCGAGAGAAGCTTCGTCAATTCCCAAGAATGATGGTGTTGTCGTACTTGCGATCGATGATGGAGGAAGCTACACTTGTAACCCTAGGACTAAAAGAAAGGGCCGCATTTCCAGCAGCTTGAACAACAAAAACTCCAGCTTTTGTAGCAAATAAAAGCTCCGTTTCTAGTACGTTGAGGAAGGCAGAAGGACCAGATGGAACGCTAGATGCCCGATGGAAAGGTGTAATAAAAAGAAATTTAAAAAAATTATAAAATCTAATTTTTATCTGAACTATATTAAATATTAAATAAAAAAATAAAAAAATAAATTAAAAAAAAACATTCAAGTCAATCTGGGCTAATATTTTAAATCTATAATTTGAATTATGTGACCCAGATAACTTCATAAAAATAAAATAAAAAAATAACAAAGCTTTGTTTCAAATATATCTAATATTAAATGTTAAAATTAAAAAAAAAACATATATCCATGAAACAAGGATAAATCCACTGGAAAAAAATTACAAAGCTTAATTTCTAAATAACTTAATATTGAAAGATGAAACTGAAAAAAAAAAAAGAGATTGAGTTGTTAAGAGTGGAATTTTTAAAAAATATATATATTTAATTAAAAAAGAATTTAAAAAACAAACAAGTTAACTTGAATCAACTTGCTAACCCGCAACTTGGGTCATGAGATCGGGATAGCCCTATAAAAAGTAAATTGAAAAAAATTACGAACCTAATTAAAAAAAGAATAAAAACGAATAGAATCAACTTGAGTTAACCTACAAAACCCTTGACTTAAATTACAAAAAGTAAATTGAAAAAAATTACAAAATCCAATTTCCATCAAACTCAATTTTAAAAGGATTAAAAAATTCAATTAGAAAACACTGTAAAAAAAAACCTGAATCAACCGAGGTTAATTTGTTAAACCGGTAATTTAAGTCATGAGATTAAATTAAATTTATTAAAAAAATTAATGAAGCCTTCTTTTAATAAATCTAATGTTAAAGATTCAAATCTAGAAAAAAATAATTTATGACAAAGTATACAACTTAATAAAAAAAAATTATGAATAACAATTTTTTTTGATTAAAGAGTAAGATTAAAAAAAAACAATGTTAATATAATGATTTTGTTATTTTTATTAAATAAATAAATAATTAATAATAGAAGATTCTACGAGTGGCTAAATAATCAGCAACAGCCGCTTATAACACTTGAGAGTTCAGACGTCAGATCCAGTCTCTCTCTCTCCTAGTCAGCAGTCACCAATATTTTTCCACAGCGGATTCCACTCCCTGTCACTGGGCACGACACGACTCTTGTCAGTCCACTACTCGCTTCAGGCTCAGACTGAACCTCCTGCCACACAGATTCTCCTAGTTGGGTTTTTTTTCTACACTCGCTCATTTAACAGGCCGGAACAAAAATATGCTAACCTCATCGCTACCGTCTCTCCTCCTCCTACTCTCTCTATCATCAAGTACAGCACATCTGTTTTTTTTTTTATTATTGATTTATTTAACTCATCATGATTTGAGTTTGTTTTCAGATTTTTTGAATGTAGCTTTGAGTGATGATGGCGGAGGATTATTCTGTTCTGCTCCTTCAGTATTTGAAACCGAAACGGCCGCCTCCTCCTCCTCCAAACCTCTATATTGGAAAGTCACTAATCCAACGCTCTCTCCTTCTCACCTTCAAGGTCGGTCGGTCAGTTTATTCTCTCCTCTCTCAATCTTCATTTTTAAATTCTATCCTATTTAAATAGAAATGTATGTAATTCGTTGAATCAATTGCAAATAAACAAAAATATGATCGAAATAAGTCATAAATTAATTTTATTTGTAATTAAAAAAGAAATCAGAAGTATAGTTAGCTGAAGTTTTTGGTTATGGTTATCCAGACTTGCCAGGTTTCACACGTAGTGTTTATAAAGGAGACCATGCTTTGATAACACCAGAAAGTCATGTATTCAGTCCTTTACCAGGATGGTACTACTTTCATCTTTGCTTTGTTTTTTTGGATTGATTGATTTATATGAGGAAATCATGTCTTACCACATGTTGGGTGGTGGTTTAGTGAGTCATTCAAATTTATACATGACAGGACAAATACATTGGGGGCATATCTAATTACGCCAGCTATGGGTTCCCACTTTGTGATGTACTTAGCAAAGATGCAAGGTGTGCTCCCTCCTTTCTCACTGACTATTATTGCACTTTACCGGATTGTGTTCAAGTTCTATCTTTATGCACATAGTTTCTTGAATGTTGTTGCCCAACCTTGGTATTGGCTTCAGCTGCATACCTTCCTTCTTTGTTGAAATTGGCTATCATCTTTAGATTTTTGCAGAACTCTGTTCTCATAAAAACATAAAAATCAGAAACTCTAATCCTGTAGGATTTGTGTAATTGCATTTATTTGATTTGGCTGAGTTTTTCTTCCTCTTGAAAGTGCACGCCACCCTACATGGGTATAGTTGAGGCACTTCTTGTTCTTACTATTTAGAAGCCTTGAAATCTGTGGACCCTCTTCAGCGTGTGATGTGAACCCACTTCCCTCTTACGTATAGTACACGCGTGAATCATTCATCTTCTATGTGACTTTCAAGTGAAAAATGTGATGCAGCTTATTATGCTTTTCCACTAATTTGGCTTGCTTGCTTGCTGACATAAGCTCTAACATGTGCAGAAAATTCAAAGTCTGGACTCCCTCCAAATGATGTAGAGAGGTGAGGATAGTTTTTTTTTTATGAATTTCTATTATCAATGGAGTTGATCTGATTACAATCCTGGCTAACCCATACTTCCTAAATCATTAGGTTCTTGTTCGTGGTTCAGGGTTCTGCAACTCTGACTAATGCATCTGGTGCCCACCACCAACTGATGGCAAGTGTGATTTATGAATTTAGGGCGTATGGACATTAGGAATGCGTGTGGAATTTTGGTAGAGTTGACAAAAAGCAAGTTTGAAATTGAAAGGCAGATTTAGACAATTGATTTCCTTTTCTAAAACCGTGGTTTTAAAATCCCTGGCCTCAGAACCAATTATTTAAAAACTCAACCCCCCCCCCCCCCCCACACACACACACACACTCGTGTATCTATTTGCTTTAAGAGCTCAACCATGATTTAGATTTTTGGTAGTGTTGACGAAAGGCAGGTTTAAAATCAAAAGGCAAATTTTAGACATTTGGTTTCCTTTTTGAATCATGCTTTTGTAACCCAAGATACTTGGTACCATGTTTTTGAAAGCTCAACCACTCACACATGTACAGATTAGAGAAACGGAATCCGTATCTGATTTGTTTATGCTGGCTTCAAAATTTTGATGTTATACCTTTTGTTTTATAGGTGGATTCATATGCTTATCTAGCCCCAAATTCCAAACATTCTCTGGAGTGTGATGCATCAGCTACTCTAGTTGTCTTTGAACGCAGGTTCGTTCGTTTCTTCTCGAAGTGTGATCGACTGAATGCACAGCTGTCTCACCTTCGCTATTGCTTTATTTAAATTTTATTCTTCTTTAAGCATCTTTATGGTGGCATCTGAGTTCATAATATCCAGACATTAATAAGACTGGGAAAGTTGGTGCAGGGCTTATTATTTAGATATCTGTTTGATCAGGCTTGTCAAAAAGTCTTTCATTAAGTTTAGTATTTTCTTGCTAGTGCAGTCTAGTTACTATATTGTCCTTAATAATTATGAATTATGTTTACTAAAAGGGTTTCTTGTCCTGTTAGGTATTCTCCTCTTGAAAATCATTTTACTAAGCAAATTGTTGGTTCAACAGACCAGCAGCCACTTCTTGAAACTCCAGGCGAGGTACCTTTCAATTTTTTTTTCTTATTGTTGTAAGGTACTTGGATTTTATGACACACAAATATGTGTTTTTCTTTAGCAAACAATAAATATAGATATACTTATTACTCGTCCTGAGCATATTGTGCTGTTATTATTTTATTAAATTTTGGTTAGTCATGTGCACATGCGACAATATTGCTCACTCTATACTTCTTGACAGGTTTTTGAACTCAGAAAGCTTCTGCCTCCATCATTGCCATATGACTTCAATATCCATGTAAGCCTTAATTTGCTTCCTAGCCTTCGATCTTCATACTTTAGTAGGTTAAAATTTTGAAAAAATGCTGAGGAACTTATCTTTCTGAGATGCACTTTTTCACAGATTAGTTTAGATTGCTTTCATAGGTAGGGTTTGGAATTGGACAAAATTTGTGTGCACTTATAAGCAATTTTTGGAAATTATACACTCAGATATCTCTGCACACAGTAACTTTGATTAATGGACCTGTTTGGTTGAGTAGCTGTTTTGATCAGCACCTCTACATATCATTTGCATGCTTCCCAGCAATATTTGCACACATGAATCACAATTGATTGGAAGCAATGAGAATGTGGATTGATGATAGAATGAGCTATTTATTTGCCTCACATTTCACCTTGTCAAAAGATTTGGATGCAAGAAGTCCTTACAGAATTAGTTTAATGCTTTAAACATCACACAAGTTGTTGGTTGCAGAGTTAAAAGGGCCAGTAGGGTAGGATCTTCAATATCTCGATGCTTCAAATATTACACTGTACAATATCTTGACAAGAAACTTAGGATTATGGTGCAGTACTGGAATGTTGTTCTGAAATTGTTAGAAACTCCCAATCCTATGGTTTCAATTCAAGAGTTCTGAATTCCATGCATATAATCACTTGCCATGTGCAGGTTCCTTTTCTCACATCATGTAGGAAACTTCTATGGTAGTATTGATGAAATATTGGATCATAAACATTTCTGACCTGACAAACTTCTGAATTGTTGTGTTCTTTCTAATAAGCTGGATTCTTGGTTGGTATGATTCCCTGTGTGCAGATAATGGATTTTCAACCTGGAGAATTCCTTAATGTGAAGGTATGCTTTCCTTGTTTGGCAATTGAAACTCCATAATTTGTTTCAAGATCTTAGGTTGTAAGTGTTGTTTGTTATATTGTTTCACCACTGTACTGATTGAATTCTTTAGAGGGCCTAAAAATCCAAAGAATGTGAATACCAGTTTTTAAGAAGTCTGAGGTCCAGCCAAATGCTGACATACAGAAGGAACTTATTTTAGGGAAATAATTTAAAATGAACTGCCTGTTCATCTTCATGATGCAATAATCTTTGAAGTGTCATGTTTCTCTAACCACATGTGCCCAGTTGTTATGTGAAATTTTGGCTGGCTGACATACAGAAGGAACTTATCAGCTTCTTCTGGCTGATATCCCTTGAATTTGTGATGTGAATTTTGAATAATGTTCCTCGTTTTTCTCACTTGCATGTTTGCTTTGTAGGAGGTGCATTATAATCAGCATGGTTTGCTGCTATTAGAGGGACAGGGTATTTATCGTTTGGGTGATAGCTGGTAAGAATTTTAATCAAGAGTTGTGATTCTCAGATAATTAATGCCATTCTTAAACAATCCCCAGAACCATTTGGTGTTAATGCTATTTAAATGCCTATATGATAGATTCTGAATTTTATTAGCATTCTAAAGCACTTTAAAAGTCCTGTTTCCAATGCTATGAAGCTTTTCGATAGAACATTTTTATAAACTGCTTCAAATGTATTAGTCAAAAGATGTGGACCTTTTGTCTACGTAAAAAAAACAATAAGAAAAAAGATAAAAGAAAAGGAAGAGAAAGGGAAAAAGGAAAAAGAAAAATCTGAGATTTATATTCAATATATGATATTTTGTTTTCAGCTGGGAAGCTCCTTTGTTGGTAAGTATATGCGTGTCTGTGCATGCATCTTTAACAATACACTCAAGCTTTAAGTGGGTTCTCAGTGCTTCTGGAACTTCTTTTGTTGAAACATGTCTTTAACTCATTGGTTTATGCTTGCATATGCGGTTCGGTTGTTCCCGCTAGTCTGTTTTCTGCAACTTCTCAAAAAATTTGTTCTTGTAGCTTAACAATATACTTTGTTTTATTACAGGTACCCAGTTCAATCTGGGGATGCCATTTGGATGGCCCCATTTGTACCCCAATGGTGAGAAAAATATAGCCTTCTTTCTCCCTGCAAGCACGAATTTTTATTCCTCCTGCAAACCCAAATCTGATACACAATGATATATTTTGCTACCTTTTCAGGTACGCTGCACTTGGTAAGACCCGTTCACGATATTTGCTGTACAAAGACGTGAATAGGAATCCATTGTAATCAGACGCAGTGAAAAGCCGTCCTTTGGTTTCATTGACCTAATTCTAGCAAGGATATATTTACTAATTTCTGAAGCAAAGATCGGCCTTTTAAAGCCTGTAAACATCATTTAGCTGAATGATGGTCATCTTCATGTAGTGAATGGAATCGTGATGGAAGGAATTCAACTTGAAGATCTTATTTGGTAAAAAAGTCGCTGTTCTGTCCCGTTTAAGAAAAACAAAATATTCTGAATTGTGGGAATGCACCTGTAATTTCAAAGATGGAAATTATTATTATTAGCTAAAACTAAAAAGGTGGTGTTTTTACCTAGCATCGTATCACAAAATATTATTAATTATTTTAATTTATCTCCTAATATTTTATTTATTAAAAATTAAATTTTATAATTTGTTTTCAAATCTTATAACTTGGATAATGAGCTTAGCAGATTAATCTAGGTAATTTTTTAGTGTTATTTTTCATTGTTTTTTTTTAATTTTATCATTTAACATTAGATTTGTTGAGAATTAAGCTTTTTAACTTATTTTATATTGGGTTATCTTGGTTTCATAACCCGGGTTTTAAATTTTTGTCATTTTTAATTTCATCTTTCAATATTAGATGGATCAGAAATATAAATATAAATTTGTTTTAATTTACCTTTTATGAGATTGTTATTATGAGATTGTTATGATTTAATAATCGAAGTTGCAGATTTAATAAATTAACTCGGGTCGGGTTAATTCAATATATTATCGTCTTAATGTTTTTTAAAAAGAGATTATCTTAAATATTTTTTTAAATTATATTTTTACTAGTTGTTTAGATTATAGATTTAGATTTTCAAATGAACCAAGTTTCATCCTCTCACAATTTATATTTTATATTCTAGAAAAAAATAGTAATATCTTAGTATTTTTTTAATATTTAAAAAAAAATCGACAAGAAAGCAATGTAGCACAAGCATATAATCTAGTTAACATCTAAGAAAGCCCGGTTATGATTCCACCAAAAAGTTGTCTGGAATTCATGGTGAGAGATGGCGACCATCTCAAAACAAAAGCACCGTGAACATGTTAGCCAGTATATGAGAAACCTGATGGCAAATCCACTAGTTGTCTGTGCGACAAAGATTTTGCGACAGCAAGACATATCTCGATGCTCGTCTTGAAAATTCTGCTATCTGATAAAACATAGTCAATTGGGGAGAAGCATCTCGATTTCTATTTTAATGAAAGGTGATTTCCCCTCATTTTTCTATGTTCATGGTATAAACTTGTGTGAGTGCCTTCTATCTGTCGGTGCTGAATATTTATCCGTAGAAGACTTTGAATACTGTCAAGCTCTGCAAGAAATACCTCATAGTTTCTCAATCAGGAACGCCTTCTTAGCACTGTACGATGGATCCGCGGTGGAGTGAAGAGGCGCATGGAGCTCCTTCAGTGGAGGGATCTTTGGCAAAATTATAAATCCAGTGGAGATCGTTTAGCACCCAATCATCTCTGGACATGTGAAGATTCTTCTGACCTTTATGATCCCATATGATCATTGGATAAATGTTTCGATAATCACAAGATGAAGTTGGAACCCAGATTCCTCAGTTTGCTGGGCCAAGAAAAACCACACCCATTTTTTTTTTTTCATTTTCTTTTTCATCATGTGACTTGACCAGCCTTTTCGAAATTCTCTTGTATTATTCGGGGGGGTCTAGAACTGTGCGAAAACATATAAAAAATTGTCGTTAGTGACCAAAATAGCAGATCCTTATCTTCCTTCCAGAAAGAGGAACAACACTAGAAGCCTAATACCACAGTTAAGATGCAGATATTGCCACGTTAATTGAAGCAAGATCGCTAATTTAGTCCCAGAATTTGTGGCCGAGAAGCCAATTGGATGCTGTGGCGAAGCCACCATTAGGGAATCTTGGAATCACTTTGATTTGAGCTAATTTATCAAGATTATCATCAAATGTTGTGTTTAACCTTTCAAAGGCCAGCATCCTCGCACCCCAACAACATGATGATGGGCATAGATTTTAGAAAAAAGGCTGGTTCATAGGCTGCCACATGGCACTTGATAGACCACCTAGGAATAAACCCAAGAAATCGCCATTGGTGAAATGAGAACTAGCACACTCATGGAGTAGCATTTTATAGCACCACCACCGTCCCATTCCCTTCACCACTCATTTTAAAAAATATTTTAATATAATTGTTATTATAATATCAAATAAATTTATAAAAATTTAATTTTAAAAGATATGAATTTATTTTTCAGAGATTATCAGTTTAAATCTCATAAATCTTAGAGCTATTAGAGATTTACATGATCGTTAACTTCAGGATCCGTAAAATTAATCGAGATGCACATAAACTGGCCCGAACATCCATGTTAATCTAAAAAAAATTCAAAAAATTCATAGAGATTTGTTTGTAAGCTTTGTTGCAGAACATTTCATTTCTTTCTTGAAGTCAATTATATATCACATCTCATTCGAGGATTCCAATCCACGTTTTGTTTGCTAGCTTTATTTTAGAACATTTCATTTCATTTCAGGGTTAGAAAAGATGCTATGTAGTAGCACAGTACAAAGGAGAGGGAATTAAACAGAGGAAAGTCAAGTCTCATCATTTATTTTATCAATCACCAATTAAATAGATGCAAAAAACCATGTTTAATTATATTTATAAAGAGAAACCAATCATTGCTTTGCAGTCTAATAATAATAATTAATCAAATTAATCATTGGTATTTAATTTTTATTATAAATCTAATATAAATATATATTTTTTGGTAACAATATAGTTTTTTTATGATAGTTTTTAATTTGAATGAAATAAAATTAACATTTTATAATTAGATTATCATGGATATAAATTATTAAGATAGCTATTCTAAAAGATAGTTATAATCTTGATGTATTTATTAATTTTATAATGAGAAATTTGTCTTTGTTTCCAACAAATAAACACGTTGTTTTAATTAAAAAAAATAAAACAAAAAAAGAAGAAATTTTCTATTATTAAACACTACAGCCCTTGATGAGCGTCTTTAGTCCGGTAAGGTAGAGTCAAGGTGTGACTTTTGGGGGCGCTGTATGATCAGCGTGAAAATATCCACGACTAGTTTTCGACTCACAGCATCATTCATCACTCCTAGACAATCAGTTTACCTTCAGCCATCCAATTTTCAGGGGTGTTTGATTTCGACCGTATTTTTTTAATATTTAGTTATTTTTTATTGTTTTAAAATGTTAATATTTAAAATAAAAAAAATTATTTTAATATATTTTAAAATATAACTACTACAACTGTCATGAACAATTCTAGAAAAGTTTTTAATTTTTATTTTTTTAAAATGCCTTGTGGGGTTGGCTACTTGTACTGCTTTCTCTGCTGAACCAGTTGCTCAGATCATTATATATGTTCATAGTTGGAGGGAATGTTTAGATGTCAAATCTTTTTTTGGCATGTATAATGATTGCAGTTTATTATCAACAGCTGCATTCACTTAATAAATTCCTTAAACATATAATTGATCTTTCAAGGAATCTCGATCGTTCTTCTAAAAAATGCCAATTGTGGTCCGAAAACTTCTTTTTTCTCCAACTTTGGCCTCCAATTTCTTAATGTTCAATGCCAGGAATCCACCCTATTTATTAAAGGGGATGATGGATATTTTGTCAAATCTTAACCCTTTATTCAATTGGAAAAGATCATAACCATTGGTTTAAAGGTGCAATCACGGAAAGTGAAAACTGACTGCTTAAGGATATGGTCGAGTTGGCCACTTTGGGGGGGCGTCGCGGCGGCTATTGGGGTAGTCGGCCGGCAAGGCTTACTTTAGGGTGTAGTACAATGTTAGATCATCATGGTGGTGTTTGGTCTATATTTTTTTTTTAGTTACTGTTTGGAAAAATAGCACTGTTTTGGTTAAAACGTGTTGTTTTTCTTAAATGAAACGGCGTCGTTTTAGCTATTAAGATTTTAATTTAGGGATTTGACCAACGTTCAATTTATTCCCTTGGCTTTTGATTTTTTTGAATTACATCCCTAATTGACTCCAAACTTTTAGTTTTATGCAATTTTGCCCCTGACAAATTTCAACATCAGCCCTAAATTTCAGCGTATTTTTCATTATGATCCTTTGTTATGGATTTATGCAAATTGAGTCTCAATTGACCATTAAAATTTCAATTTCATCTACGTCTTCCACTAGATTAAGTCCCCGAAGTTTAATACCTTCTTCAAAAAGGTCCTTAGCTATAAATTTCTTCAATTCGATCCCTAATTGATCCTAAACTTTGATTTTCTTGTGATTTTACCCATGATTTCAATCGATTGACTTTGTAGAAATTAAATTTGATCTTCTAAAGTTCTAATCTTCTCAATTAAGCTCAAATTAGGCCCCCAAACTTAATTTTTCACCAATTTAAGTTCCTAATAAAATTAATTTGACGCATTAAAAGCATAATTAAGTCTTTGCACCTAATTAAATCTTTTAATTTGACCAAAATTAATTCTTAAACATAATTAAACTTTAATTTGGTCCATAATTAAATCAAATTGGCCTAATAAAAATTTAATTATGTCTCTAAACTTAATTTTTATGTAGATTCATCCAATAATAATTTAATTTGACCTTAAATCTGCATTATCTCTCTAGTCTTTGGTACAACGAGGTATAATTATGCTTCAAATTTTGTCCA
>Ga0307510_10003121_pt1 | contig 19180 bp, 13 predicted proteins | sample 12_EM_MG_FD_207224 | JGI IMG/M metagenome (GOLD analysis project Ga0307510, IMG submission 207224) | Populus trichocarpa ectomycorrhiza microbial communities from riparian zone in the Pacific Northwest, United States - 12_EM | ecosystem: Host-associated > Plants > Roots > Unclassified | place...
ACCATGTTCAGCGATCTATTGTAAAACACGTCCACCAGTTCCTGATGACCTATGTCGACAACCACAGCGCTTCGGTCTATGGCCAATGTATAGGCGACCTTGGCGAAAGTACATCCTTCCACACCCTCCCGATCCTGTCCCTGTTTGACATACTCTGCGTCGTCAAGGACATGCTTGGCCCCGTGCAGGACGAACTCTTGGCGGGCTTTGTCGTCGGCAGCCATCTCCGGAGCCACCCCAAGTTTGACGCGGAGCGCAACAAGATGGATGTGGGCGCCACACTTGATTCCGAGGTAATGAGAATTCCCAATCTATATGGATCTTATTTTTGCGTGAGCTGACTGGTCTTGTGCCAGCTGACCCCCCAAGACCTCCGCAGGTACATTATGTATTCCCGTGAAATGGTGCGCCCAAAACTGCATGACCTGGACTCAGAACAGCTCTCATGGCTCTTTGTGGACTTGCGGCGTGAATCGATTGCCGTGGGCTCTTACCCTATCATGGTGCGATACCTGGAGAGCATGATTCGCATGGCAGAGGCAAGTGCGCAGATGTCCCTGCGCAAGTACGTCTGTGCAGACGACATTGATTTGACCATCTCCGTCGCGATCGAGAGTTTCGTCAATGCACAGAAGATGTCTATTAAGAAATCGCCCCGGTGCATGCGTGAACCTCCTCCCTCTTATTATTATTTTTGATTGGTTTAGTGTCGCCATTATCTCCGTGGTCTCCAGCAATCCTCGCAGTCAACAATCTTCACGGGTCATCACGGCCTCAGCGTACAGCGCACAATACCCCCACTCGTCCACTGCTGCAGCTCGTGCCAGGTTACACCATTCTTGTATTGGACACAAATATTCTTCTCTCCTCCTTCCCCATGGTTATGTTGCTTGTCGTGAACCTCCTCCCTCTTATTTTATTTTTTGATTGGTTTAGTGTTGCCGTTATCTCCGTGGTCTCCAGCAATCCTCACAGTCAACAATCTTCACAGGTCATCACGGCCTCAACGTACAGCGCACAATACCCCCACTCGTCCACTGCTGCAGCTCGTGCCAGGTTACACCACTCTTGTATTGGACACAAATATTCTTCTCTCCTCCCTCCCCATGGTTACGTCGCTCATCAAGAGCCTATGCTGGACTGTTGTCGTCCCCCTCCCTGCCATCATGGAGCTGGACGGACTCGCATTGAACACGAATCCACTCGGCGATGCAGCCAAAGAGGCCGTTGCGTTCGTGGTGGGCCATGTGCTTTCTTTCTCCTTTCTCCTTTTGCTCTGATTGACACAATACTCTGTTGGATGTCGACTGGGTCTTTACTTTCCTGGCACAACAGGGCTTCCGCAAGTATCTCACACAGGTGCGGGAGCACAAAGAGCTGCTCTCTTTCTTGCTAACCCAGATTGTGAAGGAAAAGGCGCGCTTCTTCCAGCTGCAGTGACATGAGCAGGCAGGCCAGCTAGCGTCGGCCTGGGCGCTGCGCCCTGAGCCTCATGCACCAATTCACTGTGATTGAGGTTGAGGGTACTAACCTTCAGCCTCCGCTCGATTTTGGATTCGCAGGCGCCATCATTGGACCTGTCATGACACCAAACATGCCAACGCCCTGTCGTTACTACCGCCCTTTCTTCTGCGCTCACGTCCGGTAAGCTACTTTTTATACCTCCCCATCCACACTCCCTTCTCATCCCAAACTGTCCGCTCCAGTTCTCTCTCATTCGTCCATGATCTTGCACGTCGTCAAGTCCAGTAGGATTGTGACTCGGGCTCGATGTGCTAGGACAAGGGCACTTCTTAACACCAACTTGTACTTCAATGAGGTATGTTTTATGTTGATCGACGACTTGGAGCCCTCTGACCGTTCACCCTTATAATAGGTCATCTGCGTGCCCATGAATGCACTGAGTACCACGATAGCGAGAGAGCGCAACAGATCCTGGATCCACGTGACAGACCGTGACAGGGAAAAGGACAGGGACGAAGGCAGAGAAAGGGAAAGGGACCCGGGACAGAGGTTATGACCATGACCATGAACGCAACTGCTGTCGCGACAGATCGATGCCGACTCGGAGCCTTCTGGCATGCTGGATAAGTGGGGACATCAAGGAGGAAGGGCACCATGATCAGGGTAGACGCAGTTGCGCCGTCGGGATCGGTGGAGGAGGGGGTGAGCGGGTTCGAGATCTGGTTGAGGGCAGCGATGTGAGATAAGAAGACGTCGTGAGGGACGAAGAGCATGTGCTGTGTGAATGCTACTACTGTTAGTCTGTTGGCTGTGGGCAAGCCCAGTGTGAGCGCTAGGACTCTCCCAACACGGTTGTCATAGCGTCCTCATACCTGCCTTGCAGTAACCCGGGTTCCTTATATGCACCCTTGTGGCTTGCTGCTACTGTACCTACCTTGTACGGACTCAGTGGGCCTTATGGGTTGTGGCAGGCCTTATGGGGTCTGGTACAGCCTTGCAGAACTTGAAAGGCTTGCCAATAATTTTTTTGCCTTGCTTGCCTTATCAGGGCTTACAAATGAAATGGCAAGGCACTTGCAAGTCAAAAAACAGCAAGTCATGGCAAGTAATGTTGGATTTTGCTGATGCATTGGGCATCTCGCTCTGGTGCTGTAGATCTCACATGCTTACTTGTCGAACATGGTGCAGAAGCAACAGTTCAGGACAAGCAGGGGATGGCACCCTTACATCTGGCGTCACAAGGGGGAGCTGTTGAAACTGCACACCTTCTCATCAAGCGCGGTGCAGACGTGACAGCCCGTACCAAGGATGGCTCAACCCCCTTCATCAGGAAAACGGTCACATGATAATTTATGGTAATCTATGCTAGATTATCAATTATATATGGTTATCTCTTGGAAGCATAACCCCCTGTTCTCTAGCAGTAATCAACCAATAAAATGGGCAATAACTTACTGGTATTTTTCGGACTTATATCGCAGATGGATAGTCCATGTGAGAGTTCTAGAGAAGAGAATAAAGATAAAACCCGAGCAGCGCACCCAAGATTGAGAACGCGCCAGGAGTGAGTGAGGGGCAGTGTGCGCAAGTTGTTATCCTTGCTGCCGCAGATGGGTATTTGTTAATGATATTGGGGACGTAGCAGGTCGATTGGGGAGTGTTGTGAGAGATAGGAAGAAGGGCCACAGTTGCCCAGCACACAGAGAGAGAGAGAGGGGGGGAGAAATGGGCCACAGTTGCCTGGCGTTCACCAGGGCTGGGCTTAGGTATTTATAATTTGAGTCTGATAGGAGACAATGTATGCTACACAAGGGGAACGAATAAGGAGTGAATGTTCTGCCAGCGACAGACTGTGCGGCGTCATATGGGAAGAAGTGTCTGGTGAATAGACAGGGAGCGACAACAGATGTGTATCAAAGCGCGACAGTGGGCACAGGGTCGAAGGGAGCGGGGTGGATTGATGTCCAATGGCAAGGGCTAGCAGAAAGAGCGACAAGTCTAAACAAAAAGAGACACAAGGAAACGTATGATTAAAGGTCCAATAAAGCCATATCCAGCGATCTACATGTCCAACAACTTGCGGACCCAAACAAGGGCTGAAGGCATGGAGCATTGAGCTTGACATGTGTGACATTGGTTGACATGCAGTCTTGTGGCACATGCTAACGATGGCGGGTGTGGCAAGTGATGCCAGCGGCGATTCCTGGTCTGGTGGCAAGGGGACCTGCGTGGCGGCAAGGGAAAAACATCAAGTGAAGGACAAGAAAGAGGGGGACAAAGAGGAGGAGGCGTGGCATGTGAGGGCGTTGCAGTGGGGCACTGACATGTCAAGTCGTCGACAGCGATGCAAGCGTCACATGGTCCGGAATGCACCGATCTGAGGGCACACACAATGCTCACCTTACAGACTATTAGACAGATAAGTTATCAATGACTTAGAGGTAAATTTCGGACTATTGGACAGATAAATGAGCGATAAATTGTTTGCTACGCTACAACAAGATTATTCAAATTATCTACTAAGTGCAGTACATGCGTGAGATGAAGTGTGGGGGATAAGTAAGGGGTGCAAATGTGCTGAAAATCAATGTAAGAGACCAAATGAGAGGAGATCGGTTGAGGGTATAGGGTCCATCTGTTGACTAGCAAAGCCGCATTAACAGCAATATCCCAAATCAAACAATAACTTACAATGGATAGATTCAATCTGTGGCTTGTTGAAACTATGGACAACACGTGTTTATTCTTCAAGCTCATCATAGTTGAGTTCCACAATGGATGGTTCCAATGCTACTGTCCTTGCAGAACCACAGGAGCTAAGGGAAATGGGTCAGATGACATTCCAACAACACACCACATTGCAGACTCACCTTGCCTGAGTGTATATGTGAGACATCAACCTATGAAAATACCCATTGTGGGTCTTCTCAAGGTTGTTGAGCAAGTTTTGAAGTCCATCATAAGCATCAAAGTAAACCTTTCCTGAGAACTCTGTGGCATGGCATTCACCAGTTTGCCACTCAACAATGGCTGCATAGAGCTAATGGTGTGGGTGTTAACATTCTGCAATAATCAAAAGAATCAAACTTACCGCTGTCCCAACAAAAGCCACCATAGCTTTTGGCACCTCAGGCCTTCTTACTCCATCCGCATCCTCATACACTGGGAAGTATCCACCAAAACGCATAGCAAACGATTTGAGACCACCATGAAAGTACAACTCTCCAATAGCTGTGCTGATGCGCTCATTATGAAATGGTCGGGAGCGCTCATTGTTAGCCTGGTAGAGAGTAAGCTGAGTTAAGTAGAGACAATGTGGACATGCTTACCAATGGTGGGAATATAAAGTTGTGCTTTGTCATTTGTACCTTAACAGACTTCTTGATTGCCTCTTGTGATCCAAGGATTGCAAAAGCTGAAAAGACAATTAAGTTGCACTGCTCCTTGGCTTCACCCTGGAACAGTGGAATCTGAACACGTGGCTACAACAACTGAGGTTCAGTAACAAAATTTCCAAGAATGTAGAACACACCATGTGAATCATCAGGCTGGCATAGTCACTATCACCCAGAAGCTGTGCATGAACAGTTGATGAAGATAGCCTATGCTTGACAGCCGCAGCAAGAAGACAGCCACAGATAAGTTTCACCTTTTTCAAACCCTCCGGAAATGTGTGGTCAAGTAATAAAGATGCCTGGACATGGTTTATCGCATCCTGGACAACAAGATGGATCAATGGACTCTGAAGGGATAAAGACAACCTAGTTGAACCATGAGGGAAGACCAGATCAGTCTCACTAGGCCACGTGGACTGTAAAGGTCCTGCTGCATTGGGACTGATGTGCAGAGCATGGGCATCATATCCCACCACTTGGCCCATCGTTTGGTGCACTGGTCCTTGCCACATAGACTGGGAAGGTTGTGCCACATTGGCACCAACATGTGGAGTGGGGGTATCATTCCCCACCACTTGGCCTGTCGTTTGGTGTGCCGATTCTTGCCAAGATGGCCTCTATAGAAGTCGAAATGAGTTTGGGGCATGAAAAAAAAAAAATCACAACATGCACCTCATGACTCATTGCAGTGTGAAATGCAGATGGCTGTCTCTAAGCAAGGGCAGATAACTCCTGCTTGTCGTCCAAGTCGGGCTCAGTTTTAGCATAGATATCCTCATTGTCTTGGGCTTGGTGGTTTTCCAGAGCTGGGCAAGATGAGTTTGAACGAATGGCATTGCTGGAATGGGGGAGAGACAATGAAGCTGAAAATTTTTCAAAGTCAGTCATTCAACGCAATGAACACAATTTGTCAGCATCTGCCTCACATTGCTCTAACTTACCTCCTGCCACAGAAATGCCACTCAATTGCAGCTGTTGACCTGCCACATCAGCTCTGTTTATCAATTCGAGCTGCATTGGTTGACCACAAGGAGGACCTGAACATCGATGTCAGATTGATTCACCAGAACTGTGAATTGACATACCTTCAAGCCGTGGTCATTTGGCAAGGGATGTTCCCAGGTTGACTTGTGGAGTTAAGTTGGCAGGAAGGCCAGCATTAGTTGAGGGAATGGTGCGTTCATTTCCACCTGCTATTGTGTCAGATAAACCCAACTAAACTACATTCTGGACACACCTTGCAGATTACTGTGATTGCTGACAGCTCAGTATTAGGGAACGCGTTGATATGGTGTATTCATATGTGTAGAACCTTCCAATGAAGCCTCTGTTTCACCATATGATTCGCATGCTGTGCTAGAACGTGTTTGACAGGTCATCGATAATGACACAGAACAAAAGAGTGGGGGCAAAGACAAAAGGAACAATAAGTGGAGGTGAGAACACAATTGGAAATGACAGGAGCAGGCGATGAGGCCTAGGATGTTACAGCTCCTTCGATTTATCAAGCATTTACGCAGTTAAGTACCACTTAACGATGCGCATTCACTTATATCAGCTCTCCTTCCTTATTAGTACAATACTCAGTCTGTGTTACTGCTTTCCTGCATTCTCGGACTTACCCGTTATCTAGATACATAGCAGTACTAATTACATTACAGCCACAGTACCTTCCTATTCCGACCACTACTCCCATGCATTACATCAGCCATACTGTACAAGTCACTTCAACTCAATCAGAGTCATACCTCTCGGTATATCTCTAACGCATGAAGCAGTTCTCTACTGCGGACTGTAATCTCTTTTGCATATGATAGTTTACCTTAGTAACTACTTACTCATCCATTACCAAGGCTTGCTGCACATTCCTTGACTCATTAGATAGATGACTAGGTAGCTCATGTATATAAGACCTCCTGAAGAGCCCCCAACTCTCCAGACTTGGTCTCTTTGTAGAACCAATACAGGACCATAAGCTCCTTAGAGCATTCACTCCCGTTCCCATCCCTCTAAGCAATTCCCTTGCGCTCTAAGTCAAGCACCTAGAGTCTGCAATACTATCTAAGTTAGTCTTAACTTAGCTTTGCACTAATGTAACTGTGCGACCTTTATAACTAAAGGTAGACTCTAAACACTTACCCATAAGTACTCAAGGCGAGTCCTTACAAATACGCAGAGTCTGTGCGTAACATTAGACCAAGTCTATAACTAGTCTAGTTACCACAAACAAAGGCAACTTCCCCTATAGTGAAGCAGAATAGAAGGCATTCCCAAAGCAGCAGGACACCTTCCATATACAAACGTCACATCAAGACCTAATGTAATTGGTCATACCTTATCAAGAATATCGAAGCAATATATCTTATTAAAGCCTAACATAATTGGCAACACATCTTATCAGACCTAACGTAATTGGTCATACACATACATATCAAGAGTATCAAGACAATACATCTTATCAAGTCGGATCTTATCAAAGCGCGCACATCTTATCACATCTTATCAAAAGTTGTTAACTAGGCCAACCCCTTCGAAAGAATACATATACTAAAGCTCGACACACCGAAGCTTCACTAAGATCTAAAGTAACTGATCTATACTAAAGGCCTTCAGCAGCTGAAGACCTTTACACACTGTCAGTATGGCTCAAATACTAGAACCATTACCTGACCCAGAACTCAAATATTGACTTGTTGAAGTCCAACTTAGATCAAATCCAGATCTACCAGAACACATTTTAGGCCAAATCCAGTGGCTTAATTTCTCTGAACACCCAGGTTATTATATTTGGGATAATCAGAGAAACACCAACTTACCAGTAGAATTTCTACAAAATCACTGGTACTATATTACAAGATTTGAAACAGTCGAAGGCACATATATAAGCCATAGTGATCAAATCAATCCTTATTCCCATAATACAGGTTATTGGAGAATTACAGATCCGGAACACCCAGATCACATCCCAGAAGAATTACCACCTGTAGCAGGGCCATCAACCCTCTCAGTACCCAGAAGATGCGCAGAAACATTAGAGTCAGTAGAACTCTCTCCATTCGAATCCGCACCAAATCCAGAATACGATCAATCCGATCAAGAAGACAAATACTACGGACCACACACCAAACAATCTACAGATGTATTAGCTGCACAATTCCAACACGTCTTAGATCTAGAAGATAGAGAGCCAGAAAATCCTCTCACTCCACAAGAACCAGTGTATCTACATTTAATACAAGAAGTGATAGAAGCAGGTTTCGATGTACCTCCTCCTCCTCCTTTAGCAGAACCAGAACCAGAACTACCAGTTGTAGTTTTACCAGAACAAGCAGTAGTACAAATCATACCTGCACAACCTATAGTATTCGCACAGCCAATAGTCCAACCTATAATGGCACAACAACCAGCTCAACAAGCTCCAGCACAACAAGCCCCAGTAGCCATACAAGCAGCACCACAAGCAGCACAAATAGTAGCACCAGTCGCTACAACAGACAAATTAAGAGGTACACCACCAGATACCTTTAAAGGCAATAGAAAGCACAGTGAAACTTTCCTATGCCAATTCAACTTATATTGGGGACTTAATGAAAGTTATGAAGTGATGCAAGTTCCATACTTCCGCGCGATGTATGCACTATCACTCATGAGAGGACCTAACATAGACGATTGGGTAAATGACCAAGTACTCTTATTAAGAGAACTTACAACAAGAACACAAAATCCCATCGACAGAAATGATCCAGATTTATGGAATGATTTCAATACAAGGTTCACAAACGCATATACTGATACTGCCAAAAAGCAAACCGCCCAGCAAAAACTAATGGCATTAAAGATGTACCAAGACGATCTAGACACGTACATCTCAACCTTTAAACATCTCTGTAATCAAGCAAATTATGACATTACCACAGAAGGTACAATGCACCTCTTCGCTCAAGGTCTCAAGCAAAAGCTCTTAGAATCCATCCTTTATAGACAAGGAGGGATCCCTGTCACTATCAATGAATGGGAAAATGCTGCCAGAGACGAAATGAAGAAACATGCTTACAGACAAACAATGCTTAACCCTGGACAAGCTCAATTCAAATGGCAATTTACTAAGTCTAATGGCAATCGTAGCCATAGAAACAAATATGTTCATCCAAATGATAGAACAGTTCCAATGGACGTAGATCCACCAGTGTTTACTCAAGTCAATAGAGCATACACTGAACACAATAAGAAAAAGCACCGCTCAGAAGGACGTTGCTTTAATTGTAGTCGAATTGGACATATGTCTAAAGAATGCCCTATGCACAAATCACAGACATCCCAATTCAAATCATATAATCAATCTAGGCAAAAGACAGGTTATCAATCTACCCCACAAAAGTCTAATCAACCTAGAAAGTTTAAATGTACTTTCCCTAAACCCACAAAGCTAGGAGCACCATCCCAATCCTACACTAGGAGTGCACATATTGAAGAAATTAGTGAAGATGATGAAGAAGACATTCCAGAACTTGCTGCACAAGCAGCAAAGTTCAATGAAGGACAACGAGAACAATGGGTAGAAGAAATGAAAAGCTTAGGAATAAATTTTTAGAAAGCCCAACACATGCAGCCATGTTGCAGGCTATCTTTCCTCAGGCTGTATTTGTTCCTAAATGCCCCCAAGTTAAAGCTCAAGTTTCCCTTCAATCTGCACATCTGCATGCAAATCTTCAAGCATTATTAGACTCAGGTGCAACTGATAATTTTATCAGTCCACTTACAGTTGAAAGATTCAACCTTCCTATGATTAATTTACCAAAATCTAGAGTCATACACAATGTAGATGGAACCCAAAACAAGAATGGTTCAATCACACACACGACAAAATTAGAAGTTCAATACAAGAATCACACTGTTCCACTATTATTCTTAATAATGGATATGGGAAGTGATTCTATGCTCCTTGGAATGCCATTCCTCGCAGGATTCAGTCCAAATATCGATTGGAAAGAAGGCATATTCCACAGAGATGTCACTGCATCTACTAAAAACGCATACCTATGGACTTCAAAACCTGAAGAATACATACCAGAACTTGAAGAAGACGACTTAGAATTTGAAGATGACTACGAATTCATTCCTAGTAATGAACATAACACTATTACTGTCAGAAAAACCACTACAGCTACTGAGCTAGCCGCTCAAGCATCTGACAAAAGACAACGCACTTGGGAAGAACAAGTTCCCAGCGTATACCATCAATATGGTAAGGTTTTTAGCGATCAAGAAAGTACTAGATTTCCAGGACAACAACCATGGGATCACGCTATAGACCTATTACCAGAAGCACCAACTACACTTAATTGCAAAGTGTACCTATTAGCAGAAGGACAACAAGAAGTGCTAGACAAATTCTTAGATGAACATCTAGCCAAAGGATACATTAGATGATCCAACAGTCCATATACTTCCCCATTCTTCTTTGTTAAAAAGAAAGATGGAAAGCTTAGACCAGTTCAAGATTATCACGCACTCAACAATTGGACAGTCAAAAATACCTATCCACTGCCACTCATTAAAGAATTAATCTCTAAACTTGTTAAAAAGAAATGGTTTACCAAACTCGACATTAGATGGGGATACAACAATGTCCACATCAAAGAAGGCGATGAATGGAAAACCTCCTTTAAAACAAACAGAGGATTATTCGAGTGTCTAGTTATGTTTTTCGGACTAACCAACTCTCCAGCCACATTTCAAACAATGATGGACACACTATTCAATGATCTAGTCGCAACTGGCAATGTTATAATCTATATGGACAACATCCTCATTGTCACAGACAGCAATGACATTGAAGAACATATCAAAATCGTATCCACAGTCCTCAAACGCTTAGAAGACAACGATCTATTCCTAAAACCAGAGAAATGTCACTTCCACAGATGCAAAGTAGAGTACTTAGGCGTCATTGTAGGAAATGGACAAGTCAAGATGGACCCAATCAAAGTCAAAGGTCTTACTGATTGGCCCATTCCTACTACAGTTTCAGAATTACACTCATTCCTCGGTTTTGGAAATTACTACAAGGATTTCATACAGTATTACTCAAGATTGGCACGACCCCTCCATGACCTTACAAAGAAAAGTCATGCATGGAAATGGGAAGATGACCAACAAAACGCATTTGACACTCTCAAACGCAAATTTACAAGCTATCCAGTGCTTAGAAATCCAGATCCTACAAAGCGTTATATAGTAGATACTGACACATCCGCCCATACAATCGGAGCAACAGTGTCACAAGATTTTAGTGATGGACATCATCCCATCACCTTCTTCAGCAAATCATTATTACCAGCTGAACAGAATTATGACATATATGATCGCGAACTATTAGCAATCATTAACGCCCTAAAAGCTAATTGTCAACTTCTTTTAGGCGCACAACAGAAATTCCTGATTAGGACCAATCACAATAATCTTAAATATTTTAAGACCCCACAAAAGATCAGCCCTAGACAAGCTAGATGGCACGAATTTCTACAAGATTACAACTTTGAAATAACACACTTTCCTGGTAAAAGCAATACCATTGCTGACCTTCTTAGTTGAAGAAAAGACTTTGAAGAGGGAGTAAATCCTAATAAAAGCATCACACTCCTACCCAAAACCTTATTTACCACCAAAGAAATCAAAGTTAATAAAGTTTATCTAGAAGATAATCCTGAAACACATTGCAAAGTCTTACAAGAAATCCATGACTCACCCATCGGTGGTCATCCAGGCAATTCTAATACATATGACTTAGTCAAACAAAACTATGAAGGACCACGATTACGCAAATTTGTAGAAGATTATGTGAAAGGATGTGCAACATGTCAAGAAACAAAAGTTATCACACACATGAAATGCGCACCGTTTGATCACCTAAACACATTTGTAGAACAAGGCCCTTTTCAATATGTTTCAATGGATTTAATTACCAATCTACCAACCTCAAACACCTATGATTCAATCCTTACGATCATAGATCAAGGATGTTCCAAAGCAGCAAAGTTCATACCCTGTAATAAAACTATAGATGGACAAGGCGTTGCAAAACTATACTTACAACACCTATTCCCTTGGTTCGGAATTCCTAAAAGAATCATATCAGATTGAGATCCAAGATTTACAAGCAACTTTAGTAAAGCAATTTGCAAAGCGACAAATATCCAACAAAATATTAGTTCAGCATTCCACCCACAAACAGATGGACAAACTGAACGCATGAATTTATGGATAGAGAACTATCTCAAAGAGTTTGTTAATGGACAACAAGACAACTGGAGTACACTACTTCCAATCGCAGAATTTGCACATAACTCATGGAAGCATGAACAAACTAAATACACTCCACATCAATTGATCTTAGGAATCAACCCGTCTGCAAACTTATCAATTAAAGAAGATACTAATCCTAGTGCACATCAATGATTATTAATAATACAGAAAGCATGATTAGATGCACAACAATCACTTAGTAAACACATCAAACATTACACACCTAAGAGAACATTATCTCCAGGCGATAAAGTAATGCTAGACTCTTGTAATCTCAAAATCAAAACACCTTCAAGGAAGCTATCACCAAGACGATATGAACCATTCAAAGTCTTAAAACAGATATCACCGGTCGCTTATCGCATAGAACTTCCACCATCAATGAAAATTCATAATGTGTTTCACATAGACCTTCTAACTCTGTACAATGAAACAGAAGCTTATGGAGAAACATACACTCAACCACCCCCTGAGATTATTGATGGAGAAGAAGAATATGAAATAGAAGAGATTATCAATACCCGACGCACAGGCAGGAACAAGAAGATGCAATACTTAGTAAGATGGAAAGGATATCCATCTGCTGACAATCAATGGGTAGACGCAAAGGACATACATGCACCTGAACTCTTAGAAGAATATCTTAGCACAAAGGTATGAGCTCTGAAGATATAAAAGACCTTCAGTTCAGTCGTCAAAGTCCTCAGTTCACTCTGTATACTCTACTCCACTCCTCTCCACTCTTACAGCCAACCAACATGCTCACTGCACTCTGCACTCTTGCCAACGTCGCCGCAAAGAGGGCACCACTCTCCTCATCTACCATCACTGAACCAGGATCTCCAAGTGACATGGATATCAACAGCAGCAGCGATGAGTACACCCCTCCTTCTCTCCTCTTCAAGATAGATCTAGATGAAGAAGAAGAAGAAGCACCCCCTATCCTACCACCAATTGACAACCTATTCGATCAAAACAAGCCCAAGTACTAGCAGGCCAAACTCCCTCTGGTAAAGAATCTTACTAACATCACACCCACTGACGGCCTATGGAGCATCAACCACGAAGAAGCAATGGTGATGCTTACCAAAGCCATAGACGATTCATGTAAGAGATCACCAAGACATCTATACGAGATGTACTCACAATTGAAACGACTAGCTGACACCGATTGGTCGGCGCCACCCTATGAAGACTGGACACCTTCTCAACGCACATGGGACAATGCCCAGCCACCGCGCCTAACCACTCCGTCATCCACCACCCTCGTTTCATCCGAAGATGAAGATGAAGACCCACAGATTGGCGTCTTAGACACTTGGCCATCTCCACCTCCATCTCCGATCCACAGTAACAGCATGCGCCCACTGAACATCGAACTCAGCAGAGAAAACCCTGGTGAGCCATGGATCTTCAACACCATTGGTTCCCCTGACTACTTCCGCTTACTCATCCCAGATCCTGCCATGCCACGTGAACAGATCATAGCCCCCTGGATCAAGTACGATCTCACGATTGCACAACCCAAGATCGCCAGTACCTTCAGCAAGAATTACCCCATCACACTCCAAGGCTTACACCCTACCCCCATCGATTACATATGCCCAACGCTCACCCCTTCACAGTTGGAGATCTTAGATTCCAAAGCACAATGTGGTGAGGTAATCGACTGGATCCTTGCCGAGCACTGCCCCAAGGACCTCCTTGCAGGAGTCCTCACTTACCGCCACTATCAAGAGGCACAATACGCCACTCAGCGCCAGATCAACACCCTCCAAGAACGTCACATGTATTATTTGGAGAGATGTATGGAAGTGCTCAGTGCGCTCAAGAACGCTAATGTCTTAGGCTGCATTCTTGCTCACATGGAAGACTTTGAAGGTTACCCCGAAGCCTATGCCACATTCTTCTGTGCCATCGCCCCCTTCCACAGTCATATTACCTATTCTGGCACTAACACTGCCATCGACTACTACATGTCCAGAGCGATCACACTCAGCCCCCCTGCCTCTGCATGCATGCCTGCATTTACCCCTGTATGCGTACCATGTCCTCTCCCTACCAATTATACTGATCAAATCCATACTTTACATGATCACGCCCGTGATATCTGCCAATATCAGAAGAAACCCACTCCAATTGGCCTGCGCTCTACCAAATCCAAGCGCTGCCACAAGTGCTACCAACTCAGACACATTCGCCGCGAATGTCCCTGTGTCAAGAAGGTATTCCACTTCAAATAGGTAACACCTACCAATATCGCTATCTTTAGCATTTTGGACTTGTTTACCTAACTAAGCATATTACTTACTATACGGACTACCTTAGTGTAGCAGTATGGTACCTTCATTTACGCCACAGCCCGTTCCCATCCACAGTCAACTTGTGGACTTTCTTTTATTTTTCTTTCTCTTTTTGTCAAGATTTCCACTTTTCTAGTTCCGTCTTAACTATACTATTACGATAAGGGTTTTAACTTTAGACTAACCCTTCGCTTCTCTTTTCTCTCTTATGTTTACCATTTTCTCGACTCTCATCATTGATGCATTTCATACTTAATTTGGTTATTACCACTTGCCTTTCCATCCCACTATTACTTTACACATCTCAAAGTATTTGTCTCTTTCCATTGGATTACCTGTTCGTCCGGTCTCTATTCTGATTTCGTAAACACATGTCATTCATCTCCCTCAAATGATACTTAAGTAAACTTCCGTCACTTACAAATCTACTTAACCAGATTTGTTATGATATCATCTGCGACTTAAGCTGATTTCATTATGACGTTAAGTCATTTCACTTTAGATAAATCTCAGATCTGAAGATCATTTGATGCCTTAACCAATTCCGATCACTTATGGTATTTCAGACCTGATTGGGGAGTCATGTTACAGCTCCTTCGATTTATCAAGCATTTACACAGTTAAGTACCACTTAACGATGTGCATTCACTTATATCAGCTCTCCTTCCTTATTAGTATGATACTCAGTCCGCATTACCGCTTTCCCGCATTCTCAGACTTACCTGTTATCTAGATACATAGCAGTACTAATTACATTACAGCCACAGTACCTTCCTATTCCGACCACTACTCCCACACATTACATCAGCCATACTGTACAAGTCACTTCGACTCAATCAGAGTTATACCTCTCGGTATATCTCTAACGCGTGAAGCAGTTCTCTACTGCGGACTGTAATCTCTTTTGCATATGATAGTTTACCTTAGTAACTACTTACTCATCCATTACCAAGGCTTGCTGCACATTCCTTGACTCATTAGATAGATGACTAGGTAGCTCATGTATATAAGACCTCCTGAAGAGCCCCCAACTCTCCAGACTTGGTCTCTTTGTAGAACCAATACAGGACCATAAGCTCCTTAGAGCATTCACTCCCGTTCCCATCCCTCTAAGCAATTCCCTTGCGCTCTAAGTCAAGCACCTAGAGTCTGCAATACTATCTAAGTTAGTCTTAACTTAGCTTTGCACTAATGTAACTGTGCGACCTTTATAACTAAAGGTAGACTCTAAACGCTTACCCGTAAGTACTCAAGGCAAGTCCTTACAAATACGCAGAGTCTGTGCATAACATAGGATGAGGGCTTCAATGACCAAATGTGCGTCTGCTTTTATATCTGAGGTTCCAGTGCAACTGACTGTTTTTCTGTTCTTCCCTGTTCTTCTGTCTAGCCAAACTGCTGCCCTGTCATGAGTCCCCATCAGACTTGTTGCCCAGGCTGCAATAGAGTCTTCACAGCTTCCGGGTACTCTCAGCATATCTCCAAGATGCCAGACATCCACTGTCGGCTCGTCCTCCAAGCATTGCACACATCAACTGCATCTTGATTTATTCCTGATGCAGCATCCTCACTAGTATCAAACACACTGGCAGGCCCCACATCACAGGCCTTGCATCGCACATCTGTAGATGAAATGGATGATGCAACTCAGATCTCAATCTCAAATGAAACGCCTGCCCCGTTTGCAGATACTGAGCCCACCACAACACATGCTAGTCATGAAGGTAAGTTTCCAAGCACACATGAAATCGAACACTCCCTCATTAAAGCAAATACCCCTGTAAGGTGACCACAGTTGTTGACCATGAAACCACTCACAAACGGGGGTATTGGTGACTCCGAAACAATCCCCGCAAGTTCTATACCTCACCTCATGTCCTTGTCCACTCCGGTTGTCCTTGTTCTTGTGCCCTGTCTAGATCCCTCAAAACTCATGCCTTGCCATTGCCTCTGCCATGCGTCGATTTCCATTGTTCTCTTCCCCTCCACCCTTGTCGACATTTCACCTGTCAAGATACCCACTCCGACGCACTGCACCTCCTTCGTCTCCAAGTCCCAAGCAACCTCAACATCAAGCTTGTCTTGTTTCCACTGAGGGCGTTTGCTTGTGCGCATGCCTGATGTTCTCGCTTTCCTATTGTTCTCTGTTTATGGCCTCTTACTATACCACTTTCAGCCTTATTTCCTCCTAGATTACCAGCCATTGTAGCCTTGCATTTCCCCTTTGTGGCTCCCTGTTCTCCTTTTCTGTCTTGTTGTCTTGTCCTATGCTCCCTCCCGTGTGTTCTCACCATCGCCTTTGTCCCTTCCTCCTCCCTATGTCTTTCATCTTGTCTGCTGACTCCTTCCCCCTGTGCTCCGCCTTTCTTGTAGACTTACATTTCATTTTGATGTTCTTGGACGGCCTCTTACTGTACAGCCAGTCTCATGTATTTAAACTGTCTTGCTTGACTTGTTGCTGATTATCAAAGTTTCCCCATGTCTCACTCTCTCACTTCCTTCATGTGCCTTCAAGTTCTCTTCGCCCCTCAAGTCCTAACGCCAATTCAGTGCTGCCGAGCAAATCCACATTCACCTTGTTTATGAAGATCCTCCTTGGTTCACCTATCTTACCTTGTCTTGTCTCGATTCTTCCTTCCTTGATCGTCCCTGCATCCCTCATGTGTGATCTTGTCCTTATCAGATCGATCATCAGGTTGCTCTTCTACAAACTCCTCTACATCTATTCACCCATGTCTGCCTTGCTACTCACTGCAAGATCCTTCATCCATACTATCTTATCTCGCTTCATCCCAGACAACGAAGACTTGGACCCTGACAATGAAGACTTGGACCCTGATGATCCCACTGACATGACTGATGCCATAGATGCTGACACCTTCAAAACTCTCCATCTTGCACATGATGGCACTGCTAGTGTTGTACCCGAAATGCCACATGTGCCACCTCCAGAAGATTTGGTACCACTGCCAGAAGATCTAGCACTGCCAAGCATGGAATCCAAGGTGAACACAACAGAGGATATGCCTTCAGTTACAACAACTATTATTGATCATTTCCCCAATGGCAGCGCTGGTGCACCAATTTCTGGTGCACATGGAGGTTCTTCCATGGAGGACACCAGCAGCAAGGGCCTCCAAGGGTCCATTTGGGTGCCATTTTCTTCCCAATGTGACTGGGAGATCACATGCTGGGCCAAGATGCATGGCCTGTCATCATCTGCTTTCTCAGAATTACTTGCAATCCCTGAGGTGCGAACAATTCCCTTTTTTCTTTTTTCCTGTCACTGATGCCTAGCTGTTATGATCCACCCCAATTTTTCTCATCCTTGTTGGACCCCCTCCTTGTCACCCTATCCACACCTAAGCGACCACTACCATTGAACCCATCCTCCCTACCAGACCTGCCACCGTTACCACCCAGTGAACCATCCAAACCATCGTCACCCCTTGATCAGCCCCCAGTCGAGCCCCTTGTTCCCGTCCCATGGAACATCCATTGTCGGGAGTACTCCTCAATGGAGATGTACCAAGAACCACCCCCAGTAGAGAACCCACTGGAAGACCCAGACAGTCCCATGGAGGACACACCGCCCTTAGAGCCAGAACCATTCATTCCATATGAACCCAATGTCCCTGGAGGCAACACGCACGCCTTGTCCCCAGAAGAGTCCCCCGTCATACCATGGCAAGAGTACCTTGCCCCAGATAGTCCTGTGTCCCGCAAGCACTCCCTGTCACCCACAAGTCCCTCCTCGGCACCCATACGCCAACGCACCAGTAGAGAAGGCAGTTACCAGTCAATCACCCCTTCTGCCTTGTCGCCCATAGTTGGCACCTCACCCCAGAGTCAGGACTACCAGTCAACCTCTCCCGAAGGATCCGCAGACAATCCCTCATCCATGCAGAGCTCCGCAGACGACATGGATAGCAAGATGGCCCTTAATTGGGTCACCATCAATACGGACTACCTTAAAAGGTAGTTGCTTATGCTAGACGCCCATTAGACCAGAATGGGCATGCAGAGATCAGATCTCCTTGGATCAGCCTCAAACCTTGTGGTCGTCATCGCATCATGACGACGCTTCTCTTCTTGGAATGACCCGCCACCATTGTTCGACCCTTAAGGATGGATTAGGCAACTTGTCACTTTATCATTCGCTCTTGCTCACTCTCTATTGTTCGACTCATACAGACCGCAGCACTTGTCCGCGGAGTACCATACGATACAGACAGACCCCTCTTGACCAGAAGTACCTACCTTAGTGACCATGGCCCGTGCGCGGCCGTACCTGTATATAAGTGCCCTGTATTTTGACAGTCAAGCCCTAAGCTTGACTTGATTCTCAATATCAACGTTCTTGAAAGCTCCCCAAGTGCCTCCCCTTTCCCTCATCTCTTACATAACCCTCTCAGAGTCGTCTCTAGCAACACTAGAGACTTCTACCTCTTCAAAGTACTTGCCACCAGTTCACCTCTTAGTACAAGTCGTACTATCAAGGCCCGTTTGTTACGATCCTGAACCCTCACCTCAATTTTCCACTATTTTCCACCATTTATTTCGCGCTCTCGGTTACTCGCCCCCTTACTCGTTCCCTTACGCGCCGCTCGGACCGTCACCAAATCACCTGACAAGTCACCTGATAGACCATATGACTAATCCGCAGTCAACTATCACATGCCATCACTCCGCAGTCCGCAGCATCATGACGTG
>Ga0307510_10003122_pt1 | contig 19180 bp, 24 predicted proteins | sample 12_EM_MG_FD_207224 | JGI IMG/M metagenome (GOLD analysis project Ga0307510, IMG submission 207224) | Populus trichocarpa ectomycorrhiza microbial communities from riparian zone in the Pacific Northwest, United States - 12_EM | ecosystem: Host-associated > Plants > Roots > Unclassified | place...
GTGTATCGGGTTTCCTAGACATCTCGTTGGTGTGACGTCCCTGCTGCAGTACAAAACATTTAAGAGAATGCAATTACTTAATAATAATAATGATAACTAAATGGTTTGGCAGTTAAATGAAGCATTAACATTTATAACTTCTTCATGTACTTGGTATAAACAACTTGTAGTACATATAGATGCATCAATTCTTGCAATCAACCATAATCTTAAACCCGGCTATCCTCTTAAGGCATCATTTGCTGAGGTTAACCGTTCACTCACCCCGGTCATCCACTTCGGATGCCATTAGCCAAAGCTAATCAATCGTTCGTCCCGGTCATCCATTCGGATGCCATTAGCCAAAGCTAATCATTCATTTGTCCCGGCCATCCATTCGAATGCCATTAGCCAAAGCTAATCAATCGTTCGTCCCGGTCATCCATTCGGATGCCATTAGCCGAAGCTAATCAATCGTTCGTCCCGGTCATCCATTCGGATGCCATTAGCCGAAGCTAATCATTCGTTCATCCAGGCCATCCATTCGGATGCCATTAGCCGAAGCTAATTTACCATTTGTCAGCATTTAAGCGTTCGACGATCTAATATCTATTCTAACGCAATATGGTAACATTCATGATAAAGTATTTTATTATTCAACATATAAAAAAAAGAAGGTGCAAGTCACCTACCTGCTCCACCTGTGGGTTGTTCTTGTCTTGACGATGGTCCAATCCCGACCGCATCACCTAAGACATCAATGGTCACAAATCAGTACATTTGTATTTTTGAATCACATTCGTCACCACACTTATTTCAAGAGTTCATATGTTCACATTCAAGTGTTCCACATTTTACACCATCATACCATGAAATTGTTACTAGCATTTAAGTCATTTCTACCTAGGAGGCTTATTGTAGAAATCGGCAGCGAGAACTGGTTCGCTGCAAGCTGCCCAATTCAGCAGCGAGAATTGTTTCGCTGCACGCAGCCAATTTGGCAGCGAAAACTGGTTCGCTCCTGGCAACCAATTTGGCAGCGAAAACTGCTTCGCTGCTGGCGCCACATTTTCGGCAGCAAATGCTAACTCGTAGCAGACAGCTCAATTTCGGCAGCGAATCACAATTCGCTGCAGCCAACTCAACTTCGGCAGCGATTCGCTGCAGACACGCCACTCGGCAACGAATTGTTAATTCGCTGCAGACGACACAGTTTCGACAGCGAATCACAAATTCGCTGTAGAACACACAATTCGGCAGCGAATGCTAATTCGCTGCAGCCAACACAGTTTCGGCAGCGAATCACAATTTCGCTGCACAACACACAATTCGGCAGCGAATGCTAATTCACTGCAGAAGACTCAGTCTCGGCAGCGAATCACAAATTCGCTGCAGACAACTCAGTTTCGCCAACGAATGCTAATTCGCTGCAGTCGACACAGTTTTGGCAGCGAATCACAAATTCGCTGCACAACACACAATTCGGCAGTGAATGCTAATTCGCTGCAGAAGACTCAATTTCGGCAGCGAATCACAAATTCGCTGCAGACAACTCAGTTTCGGCAGCGAATGCTAATTCGCTGCAGCCGACACAGTTTCGGCAGCGAATCACAATTTCGCTGCACAACACACAATTTGGCAGCGAATGCTAATTCACTACAGACAACTCAGTTTCGGCAGCGAATGCTAATTCGCTGCAGCCGACACAGTTTCGGCAGCGAATCACAATTTCGCTGCACAACACACAATTCGGCAGCGAATGCTAATTCACTACAGACAACTCAGTTTCGGCAGCGAATGCTAATTCGCTGCAACCAACACAGTTTCGGCAGCGAATCACAATTTCGCTGCACAACACACAATTCGGCATGAACACACACCACACATGCTGTAACAACTCCAGCATATAAACTGTCACTAAGTTCCAGCAGAACACACACATTCAAACCATCAATTTCAGCACATAATCCTTCAACAAATCCCAGCAGAATACACACATTGAATGCTGGCCAACCCCATAGTTAAAGCCAGCCCTCTACCATGATTTGTTATTTCCATTTTATTCATTTTTTTCTTTGTTAGATGTTCTGAAATTGGCCTCATTTCATTTCTGTTTCCTTGTCCTCCTAGTTAATTTCAGTTTCCTTCACAGCTAGCTTAGGTCTTAGGTCAATTTTCTTAAGGTTTTCTTCTTCATTTCCGTTTCTGGTTTTAAGGAGAAGAGGAAGGGAGTTTCATGACCCATACCTTTCGAATCTAACTAAGTTTGAGGAAGATTTGACACTATTATTTCTCTTCTCCTGCTGGTTCTCCTCCTCCTCCTTCCTCTCATGTTTTCCAGCCCTCTTTTTCCTTTCCCTCTAGGCAATTGTCCACTCTTCTCTCAAGGTCTTATCTTTCCCTCACACGTTCACAAAGCACTCTCTACTGGTTTGGTTTAGGTTTCTGTTGGGAAAGAGGAAGGCAAGAACGACATGCAGCTGCTGGAGACAACTTTGGGAAGAGGATGGATCATCCTCTCTCTCCTCCTTGTATTTATACTCCCAATTAAATGAGGTGGGTTGTTTGGGGTTGGTTTAGATGTGTTCTTATCCTTGTTTTAGTCTATCTAAAACCGGTTTTACCCCTCCCTACCAGCTCCTTAAGTTAAATATTTTTTTTTATTATTTTTTTTAAAACAAAAACTGCTTCGCTGCCGATGCAGAAATCGGCAGCGAAAACTGCGTCGCTGCCGATCCAGAAATCGGCAGCCAAAACTGCTTCGCTGCCAATGTAGAAATCGGCAACCAAAACTGCGTCACTGCCGATTTCTGCTTTGCTGCTGATACAGAAATCTACGGCGAAAACTGCGTCGCTGCCGATTCAGAAATCGGCAGCCAAAACGGCTTCGCTGCCGATGCAGAAATCGGCAGCCAAAACTGCGTCGCTGACGATCAAGAAATCGGCAGCGAAAACTGCTTCGCTGCCGATGCAGAAATCGGCAGTGAAAACTGCGTCGCTACTGATCCAGAAATCGGCAGCGAAAACTGAGTCATCAATTCTATCTATCTATATTTTTTTTTTCTTTTGGGTGTTTACAATGCTACCCTTTTCTAGCTCTCTCACATGGGCTAACCAAGTAGAATGACCTTTCCTCATTAATTTTCCAGCCATCAAAACTGAAATTACACAACTTGAAATTACTTTTCTCTCCCCTTTAAATACTACTCTTTTATCACCTATTCATTGGATAGTCACCATTTAGGTGAAACAATCCACTTGTGCCCGATGTCTACTTAGCCAATCCATGCCTAGAATCAAGTTAAAATCATATAACTCTAACGGTATAAGATTTATCCTCAATTCTAACCCTCCAATTATTAGTTTCAACTCAATAAATATCATCAATATCTATATTCTCTCCCAGAGGTGTACTAACCATCACTCCTACACTCAACTTACTAGGTAACACGTGCAAATTATTCACAATTCTATATGCTACAAAGGAATGACTAGCTCTAGGATCAATTAAAGCATAAACTTGCATTGTATCTAACTGTAAAGTACCTGTCACAACATCAGGCACAACTCCCACATCCTCCTAGGTCATGTGATATACCCAACCCCGAGTCCTTCCCTCCTGAAATCTAGGCCTCCCTTAAGTAGCACTCGTCCCTGACTGGGGAGGTCTAACAGGATGATCGACTGTAACCAACTAGTGTTGGCTCTAAACATCAGTCCTTTTTATGTGAACCCTAGTGGAATTTAATAGAATTCGCGAACCCAAGATCTATTTAATCCAAGTTTGCTAAAAATATGATGAACTTCTCACAATGAAAGACCTGCTCCAAGGCAACAAGACTATAAACCAACTTAATCACAACGCCTACACCTGGAGACAAGAAAAAAGAGTATAAATTGACAACAAAGATTGGTGAATTCTTTGAAGAGTTGAAAGGTCAATCAAGAATCTAGATTGACAACCAAAGGTCGGCAAAAATCAGATTATTATTAGGCAAAAAAGTGTGCTGAAAATTATTCTCAAGAGTATTTATACCCTAAGCCAAAAACCCTTGTTTCCCTAATGGGTCACATATAAACCCAATTTAAATAATAATCAACCCAAGCTAAAACTAGCCCAAACTAATTAAAATAAAAAAATATACAAGTCTGAAACCCATACAAGTGTTTCCTTACAAAATAAAGAAAGTTTAATAGCCCAACTAATTTAATAAGACAAGTTCAATTATTTCCGTATTCTGTCTGACAACAACAAATCCCAACTTCAAATGGATGGTTCTCTCTCGTTGTATAGAATTAGAAAGTGTTCCATATACCATTGGAAAGGTATGGAAGTCTAGTTTCCATCCCAACTAGAATCACCTCAAAAGTCAACTTGTAGCTCCAGTTATGATAAACAATGTAGTGAAAGGTCAAACTGTTTGAATCTAGTCTTCTTCTCCCAATCCTTGTGTAATGGTCTTGGTTCCACCAACAAGCCCCTCTTGAACATGAATAAGATTAATCAAAACTTGCTTCTCATTATTTAATATCCTCTTGAAGTCCACCTTAGCCTACGTATCTTGAAGAAGTCCATTGAAAGCCTCTTTGAACCTCTTAGCTCTAAGCCTTGTAAGATCAACCGGAACCTCCAATGGATCCTTTGGTGCTTGGATCACATTATCCCCTCTCTGCTCAAAAGGATTCGACCTCGAATCATCACCTATATCAAACAAAGAAAGATCAATGACATTGAATGTAACACTAACACCATACTCACCTAGCAGATTCACTTTGTAGGCATTATTATTAATCCTATCAATGATTTGAAAAAGGATCATCTCCTCAAGGCATCAACTTTGATCTCCTTTGTTCAGGGAACCTTTTCCTTCCTCATATGCACCCAAACCCAATCACCTGGTTCAAACCTTATCAATTTCCATCCTCTATTAGCCTTGTGTGCATACTGTTCATTTATTTCTCTATTTGTTGCCGAATCTTTACATGTAAATCCTTCACCTTAGCCTCATCCATCTCTATACCTTTTGCACTAACAACATATCCAAGAAAAATAATTATATCTATGCAAAAGTCACACCTTTTCAAATTAGCATATAAGGACTCTTTTCTAAGCACATTAAGAACTTGTCTCAATTGATCCATATGCTCATCAAACTCCTTATATAAATCAAAATATCATCAAAGTAGACAACGACAAACTTACCAATGAAAGCACACAAAACATGATTCATCAATCTCATAAAAGTACTAGGTGCATTAGTAAGTCCAAAAGGCATAACTAACCAATCATACAAACCATACTTAGTTTTAAAAGCAATTTTCCATTCATCCCTTTCGTTCATCCTAATTTGATGATAACCACTTTTTAAATCAATCTTCAAAAACATTTTAGAACCATGCAATTCATCCAACATATCATCTAATCTAGGAATAGGATGTTGATACTTTACAGTAATGTTATTGATAGCTCTGCAATCAACACACATTCACCAAGTCTTGTCTTTCTTTGGGACAAGAAGCACAAGAAATGCACAAGGACTCATGCTCTCATGAATGTATCCTTTCGACATCAACTCCTTCCACTTGCCGTTGGAGTTCTTTAGACTCTTTAGGATTGCTCCTATATGTTGGCCAATTTGGTATAGATGCTCTTGGAACAAAGTCAATTTGATGTTCAATTCCCCTGATTGGCAGCAAGCCACTAGGAATCTCTTCTGGAAAGGCATCTTCAAATTCCTGTAAAAGAACTTTAACAACACTAGGAACACAAGAATCCAAATTATCAGAGTTAAAGTATTCCTACTTATACACAAGTAAAATCATAGGCAATTCAGAAAGATAAGCATGTTTAAGATCACTAGATTTTGCAAAGAAATTTAGGTTTTTCCCCACTTTTTCTACACTCTTCTTTTCTTACCCTTTCTTTCTTCTCTCCACTCTCGCCTCCCTTCTATTTTTTTCTTTTTGGTCGTGACCCTCCCCTAATTTTCTAAGGGCCGAAACTTTGTCCCCTTCTGTTTTCAACTCATGGCTCACTTTATTTTCACTCTTTTTCACATTCTCACCATATTGTTTGGCTTGTTCTTCCACTTTGGCCGAATCTGAGTGCTCCTCCTCATAGCTTTTCTTCAATTGGATTTTATCTTCATACACTTGCTTTGGTGTTAGTAGGGCAAGTGTATAAATTCTACCATCTTTCTCCAATGAATACATGTTCTTAAACCCATCATGCTTGGCTTTTCTATCAAATTGCCAAGGTCTTCCTAGTAACAGATGAGTAGCATGCATAGGCACAACATCACATAACACTTCATCCTTATACTTGCCTTCTGAAAAAGAAATCATCACCTGCCTATTCACCCTAACAACTTCATATTCATTCAACCATTGAAGCTGATAAGGCCTCTCATGCTTTATGGTATTCAATCCCAACTTTCTAACCAAAGTAACACTAGCAACATTAGTACAACTACCACTATCAATGATCATACTACATACATTATTGTTGATTAGGCATCTAGTATGGAAGATGTTCTTCCTTTGTTGCTCCATGTCCTCCTTCTTAGTCTGAACACTGAGCGAACCTCTAATCACCAAAACTTTATCACCAACAGCATACTCTAAATCACTAGCATCCTCAAGTGGAGGCATGTCATCACAATCAGACGCCTTACTAGTAGACACAATCTCTCCATCATCCCTTAGAATCATAACACGATGATTTGCACTCTCTGATGCATAGTGTCCCAATCCCTAACACTTGAAACATTTTATATCACAATTACTCTTCGGTTGGACTTCTCCCTTAAGTGTTTTTTGTCATTGGTCGAAACCTGCTTCTTCATGGAGGTAGGTTCGACAACTTTAAAAGTCACTAAGGGCTTTGATGGCGCACTACCCTGTCTCCTATAATTCAATTTCCAACCCGAAGAAGACCCCGAATAAGCTCTAGATCTTGAACTGCCCTTCCTTTTCAACTGTCGTTCAACCTTAATGGCCAAATGCACTAACTCTTCCAATTCAACATAAGATTGCAACTCTACAACATTAGCTATGTCTCTATTCAAGTCATTCAAAAACCTAGATATACTAACTTATCTTCATTAACATTAGCTCTAATCATAGCCACCTCTAATTCTTTCTGATACTCATTTACACTCTTATTACCCTATGTAATCATTTGTAAATGATTAAACAACTCCCTATAATAGTGTTTAGGAACATACCTCTTCTTCATTATTGTCTTCAACTCCTCCCACGTGCTAACTGGTCTTTCTCTATTCCTTCTTCTTTCTACCACCAATCTCTCCCACCAAACCATGGCATAATCAGTAAACTCCACTACGGCTTACTTAACCTTCTTTTCTTCATTGTAACTATGGATATCAAAAATCATCTCCACCTTTTTCCCCAATCTAAGTAAGCTTCCGGATTAGTTGTTCCCTTGAAGGCTGAGATTTTTAACTTAATACTACCTAAATTTCAGTCTACATCACCAAAATCATCAAAATCACCTCTATACTCAAAATCCCTATGTGGCTGAATATGTCCCCTTTTTGGCTGATTCTCATACCTCTCTCCCCTACGTGTATGGAACCCACCACCATGGTTAAGATCATCCTCCACTTCATCTGCAGAGTTTCCAGCAACACTCTCCTCCTTCCTAACTTCTCTACCCTTTTTGCTATGTCCCCCATCAGACCTAGTCTCTAATTTTTCAATCCTAGTCATCAGCTCACCAAACATAAATTTCATCTGTTGTTGTATTCTCGAAAGCCCATCTTCTAGGATTTCACCCTTCTTCTGTGACACACTGTTAAAAAACATTATTTTTTTAAAACCTGCATGAAAATCGTTAGCAATAAAAATAACACCTCACACACTCATGTTTCACACAAATTTATAGGCTTTTCACTATAATATGCTTCCTACGCCTTTTTCCTCTCAAATTTCCTTTCTTTAGTTCTTGAAATCACTTAGCAACAATTCAGAAAAGCAACCAACTACGCAGTGAATTTATAAATTTGATATAGAATCGAGAAACAAGAAATTTATGAAACTAACAAAATGAAACTACGATGAAAAATTCACGAGTAGCAATGCAAATTTATGCAAGTAATATAACGATTCGAAGACGCGAAATAAACTCAATGGAAGCAATAATACTAAAGAGAATTACTATCTAAACTAAAAATTAAATCAAGCAATGATAGAAATTGAAAAAAAGAAGATAAAGAGCAACATAAATTCTCAATGACCAATTTTCTTTCCCTTGCTCTCGGCCAAACTCTAGAATGTTGATTTCTTTTCTCTCTTTTTTTTGCGGCAATAATCAAAATTCAAGAACACACTTTTTTTTATGTATATATTGCGGTAAGATCAAGAATTCAACAAGAACATTACCTTATGATTTTGTGTTCAATCATTCAAGAGGATTCACGAATCCTAATTTTTTTTTAATATATGTGGCCGAAACTAATAAAAAAAAGAATCAAGAAACAAAAGACACAAATTGAAGAATATAACCTGTGATTAGATCTGCTCTGATACCAACTAATGCGAACCGTAGTGGAATTTAATGAAATTCGTAAACCGAAGATCTATCTTATCCAAGTTTGCTGAAAATAGGATGAGCTTATCACAATGAAAGACCTGCTCCAAGGCAACAAGACTATAAACAACCTCAATCACAACGCCTACACCTGGAGATGAGCAAAAAGAGTATAAATTGACAACAAAGATTGGTCAATTCTTTGAAGAGTTGAAAGTTCAATCAAGAACCTAGATTGACAACCAAAGGTCGGCAAAAATTAGAATATTATTAGGCAAAAAAGTGTACCAAAATTATTCTCAAAAGTATTTATACCCCTAGTCAAAACCCTAGTTTCCCTAATGGGTCACATATAAACTCAATTTAAATAATAACCAACCCAAGCTACATGATGCAACCATATTATTCGATAGTTTCACCCACATTTAACTAGTGTTTTGCTTATGTTTTATATATAAAATGCCTTGATATTGTTTGTTTTATGTTTTGAAGGCACTTTTGGATAAAAGATGCAAAAAGAAGTAAATTGGAGGTAATTGGCAGATTTGACCGTCAGTCAATGTTTTGTGTAGAGCGTGAGCTCTAGAGATAGAAATGAAGTGATTCCAGTGGCATTAAAAAGCTAACATCCATACCTTTCTAGAAATCTAAGGCAAGAAAATAAAATAAGGAAGAGCATGGAAATCGCAGCCTTCAAAGTCAAATCTTGCAATCTGCTAATGTTGACCTTTGGCCATTCCGACTTGAATATCTGGAGCTACAGAAGTCCATTGGATGCAAACTCAATTGTGTTGGATTCTTTACTCAAAGACATATCAACGCTCCATATTTCATCAAAAAACGATGTCATATGAGGGAGATATGATTTTTCAAAGATGACAACTGAATTCTACCAACAAACAGGTTTAGTGAAGAAACGAGTCCAAATTACGTTCCGAAGCATCTACACCGACATCCAAGTTTTTTTTCCAGCAATTTAGCTCCTCTAAGTCAAAGCTTGAAGATTTCATGCAAGGCTATTTCTCCTTTTATAGGAAAATAGTTATTGAACTACTTAAATGTAAATTATCTACTTAAGGGAGGACTATTTTGTAAAATAGAGACTAGGGTTTCCTAGGATATAAAAAGAATGAGAGAAAAAAAGGGGGGGCAGCCAGCCAAGAAGAGAAAAACGCCCCCCTTCTCCTCCACATACCCGAAATCATGCATTCCTTCTTTTTTATTAGTTGTTCAATAAACATGCAAGGCTAAACTCTTTTTCTTAGTTGCAAGGACACGAAAACCTTCAGATTTCAAGAACTATGAGATTTATTTTACCTTTTCTTTTCAGTTTATATGATGAATATGTTTGTTCTTCTATGCTTATTTTTCCTATGATTGTTTATTTTAATTGCTAGAGCGAACTCTAAGTTATTATTGTAGACAATCTATTGCTAAGTTTGATATCAAAACCAGAGTTGTGGTATATGAACTTGTGAAGCAACTAAGTTTAATAATTGTGGTGGATCTACGTTATTAATCTTAGGGAGAACATTCAATCAATTCAAACATAGACTGCGGACAATTATGTTTTCTTGATTAATCAACTTATCTAGTCCTTAAGGCTGCCATTGAATTAAATTACTAGTGCAGACACTGTGGTTCTTTGATGGTTAGGGTTAGTTATACGGAAGATCTGTTAACTAACTAATGTTAAGAAGAGATAAATATTCAGAATATAAATTGATGTTTCATTTCCATGATCAGTTCTGATTTCCGTAGGTGGATGTGTGCTTACGACCAAGGTTTGTTCTCTTGATAATTTTCTGATTTTATTAAATTTTGTTTTTTGTTTTTTGTTTTCTTTTGCTTTAGCCTAGATAACGTCCAACCCCCTCCCCCCTAAATTGCATATCATCTAGCATGAAAATCTGACTTGAACCTTCCTCGTGGGATCGACCCCTTGCTTGCTCTATACTATCTTATGTGTTGTGTTTTAAGTTAGCCCATGTATCTTGAAGAAGTCCATTAAAAGCCTATTTGAACCTCTTAGCTCTAAGCCTTGTAATTGGACCAACCGAAACCTCCAATGGATCTTTTGGTGCTTGGATTGCATCACCTCTGGCCCTTGGCTCCCTCGATAGACCTACAGGGACAATCCTTCCTCCTATGACTCATGTCCCCTCAATAATAACAGCCTCTACCCAAATATGGGCACTCTCTCTATTGATGCCCCTCTCCTCTACAAATATAACATCTCCCCGACATCGCAGAACAATCTCCAGGGTGTCTCTCCTCACACCTCAAACAAAATAGATACACGGGTCCCCTCTACTTTATAGACCCTTTAGCGACTGTGGCTCCCTGTCTAGCCTGCCTTCCCCAGGATCCTTCTCTACCAAGCTGTCTAGATCCTCCTGAGCTACCCCATAGGGTGAAACTCCCACCTCTCCTCTGTAACTGTCTCAACGACTATCCACTCTTCCCTTTTTTTAAGAGAGGAGGTCTCCTAACCGAAAACCCAAAATCTCTCCTGTTAGCTCTAGTCGCCTAACTTTGCTCAAACATTGGCTTTAGGGCATCCCTCATCACCCTCTGCATACCCTGAGAAACTCGTACCAAATCCCGAACAAACTGAAACTGCATGGCTATCAATATCATCCTCAGTTCCTGACTCAGTCCATCAAAGAACCTCTCCACCCTGTGGTGCTCTATAGGAATATAAGTGGAGGCAAAAGCTGCTAAGTCCTGAAACCTCTTCTCATACTCCAAAACTGTCATATTCCCCTACATCAAATTCAAAAAATCATGCTCTTTCTCCCTCTTATGCTCCTAGGAATAATACCTCTCCTTAAACTCCTCCTAGAAGTCCTTCCACCTCAACACCTCCCCTGATCTCCTCTCCCTAATAGTCTCCCACCAAGAGTGGACACTCTTTGTTAGTAACCTAGACACACAATCTACCCTCGACTTCTCTAGCACTTGCATCTGACCTACAACTCTCTCCACCTTCTTCAGCCACTACCCAGCAATCTTAGCATCCTCCTCCCCGTAGTAAGTCACATAACCCATCTCTCGCATACCTTTCACCCACTGTATTATAGTGACTACTCTATCTAGTCTAGGAGTTGTACTAGAGGCTCTCGCTGCCATCCCCGCTGCTATAACCCTCACTAAGTGATCCATAAATGCAGGATCTGAGAATGGGTTTGGCGCCGCTGTCGGCGCCGTCGGTGGAGGTATATCATCCTGTCCCTACCTATCTAATGCCTCTTCCCTATGGGACATCGAATCATCTCAGAATCCTTTTGACTCGCCCTTCTTGGGATGTACTAGCGCTGCAGGTACACGAGAGGAGGTGTCTGCGAAAGGATCCCAATCTGGATCACTCTCAAAATGAGAACTCTAGTCACTTCCCTAAATGGGGGATGGATTAAACTTGGCTCGTTGTCTTGTTCTAACCATCCTGAAACACATTTCAAAACCATATCAATAATCCAGTCCCTAGAATAACAACCTAGGCTCTGATACCAATATGTAACATCCCTTTATTCGGGATTAAACACTCATCACATATCAAATGGAATAGGGTAAATAATTTTTTTATATATACAGTTTTCTTATAAAAGTTTACCAAAACTTTGGCAGAGTCTACCCTTTACTGGGAGGTCCCAAGTTATTGACATATAACCTGTTTACACTTCTAATATCCTACATCTCATAACTCAATCACGACCCAATCATCCTGGGTCTTAATCCCACAAACATCATCATCATCTCAACTACAATATTTTTAACATACATTGAATAACAAATATCATTATATAAGGATAAACGAGATAAACATGCATACATAGAACATGGTTATATGAATTTCAGAGTTAAGTTCATCTATTCAAGTTTAAACATTAATTATACAAATTAAGTTATACAAATGTTTTACTATTACAAAATGCAAGGATATACTCCCTAGACTACATAACAAAAAAGGTAAGCAAAAGCTAGAATCTACTCTTGTCGTGCATGCGATGGTCTTGAAACAAAATACATATTATTGGAACATGAATATCACAATAAGCATAGTAATACAAATATCCAATAATTTCAATAGGTAGACATGTATTCTTATTCTATTCACTTCTCCCTTTTTGTTTCCATTGAAACTCTTTCTCATTCAACTACTAAAATGTTTTCATCTCCTATTTCCAACTTTCATTCAAGATTCCATAAAATCAACCACATCTATTTCCGCCTAACACCTTGTCAATACCAGTTTTTACTGGTATGATCATCACCCTATAGGCGTCAATGCATGATGATCCCCTTACCCAAGACTCTAACATACACTAAATGTATGCTAGCTTATGCATGGTGATCACCTTACCCGGAATCCTAACATGCACTAAATGTATGCTAGTCCATGCCTCATAGGCATCGATGCATGGTGATACCCTTACCTGGGATCCTAACATACACTAAATTTATGTTAATCCATGTCTCATAGGCATCGATGCATGGTGATCCCCGTACCCTGGATCCTAACATATATTAAATGTATGCTAGTCTATGCCATATATCACACTTCTCATATCTTCCATGTTAGCGATTCTTCCATCACTTGGCAATTCACAAGAAAGACCATTCACCTTGAACACATACACATTCGGGATACTACTTGAAATAACAATATCATTACACAAACTTTCATTCTTTCATATAATATCTAACATTTGTTAATTTACATTTCACCTCAATTACATATTAAATCATAAAAATTTAATTGGGAAGCATAGGTGCGACTTACCTACCTTCAGTAAAAGCTCTACTCGTTCTCCGCTACTGCTGCACCACGCCTGTGGTCCCTCCTATAATCACAAACACATCTCATAAATTATCCTCATTCAAGAATACATTTCATAATAATCATATTAATAGCCAATACAGGTCTTATGTTTTTCTCATTACACCCATTACTATTGTCATTCTTTGACCGATCATAGTTATCATTACAAATTTCCATTTCGAACATGGCTCATTTTTTTTTTTGAAGTTAAGATGTAATAACACATGTTCCCAAAAGGGAAAAGACCCAATTTTCACCCTTAACATGTCTAGATAGTCGCTTTAGTGACTTTTCAAATCTGTCAGTAGAGGTCGCATTCTGACCTCTCCTTATATTTTTTACTATATCCAAAGTTATAGGACTCCGTTTCAAGCAAGGTTGGTATCGTTGGAAAGCTAAGACAAGGGGCTACAAGTCCCCTGTAGGGAGGAGAACCCAGTTCTGCCCCCAAGATGCTCAAAATTACTTGTTAATGAATCAGACCTACTGCCCTATAGGGTCTATCATGACTCAATCTCGATTGGTGACTCGTAACTGGAGTTCTATAGCTCCAAATTTCCTTAGTTAGTCAACATCCAAAACTACAATTCCTATACTGGAACCTGATTCTAATTCCTTCATCCTCATACCTGAATTTTCTTTGAAAGTCAGGAGATGAATTTGTCTAGATTCGTCAACCTTTCCATTTATACACAACATCCACAATTCAACTTTCCCTTTTTTATCTCAACCCCTAGCCACATCACATACTATATAAGAGTGCTAAAATACCTTTTAAGATCCAATTCACTCTATTTATTTCAATCTCCCCTCTTAAAGTCAAAATAGAACGTTTTTCGATTCTACTAACTTTTCAAATAATATTCTTCTAAACACAATCCTTGCTACTTCAACATGTATTTTTTCTCGCTTCAATACGATTAAATACAAGTCATGAAGCTAAATATGTCAAATTAAACATCCTCCCCCTTATATGCATAATTGGTCGAAAGCATGGCCTTAAGGAACCAAGAGTTCCCTCATTCCTTTCATACTAATTTCATTCAATTCACACACATATTCTCATAAAAAACAACCTACTAGATTAAATAAGGAAAAACAACAATTCCCCCTTTTTCTCTTCATATGACCGGCCACCCTTTACTTAAATACCCATATATTTTCTTTGATAAATCATCATGATTTCATTCCCTCAATCACTTACAACACATGAATTAACTTCATTTTAACAATTAATACATTTCTCTCATTTCAAGTCTAAGAACCCTAATATAAAATTCAACATTAAGCTATCAATTCATAATCGAATTTGAAACGACTTATAGGACCATGTTTAGAACTTCTTACCTGGTAAGAATCAAGGTCTCGATCTTCAACCACTCAAAATTTTTTGACTCCCTCGTTTTCTAATGGAAGCCGACCCTCCCTCCTCTTTCTTTATTCTTGTTAATCTATTTCCCACAAGTGTTTATTCTACCTATAAACCCTTAATCTTGGACGGTTTCTTGGAATTTTGGTGTTTTTATCTTGATTTGACAAGAATAAATTCAAAAATTCCCTCCCTTTCTCTTAATATTGCTGCAAATTTTTGATGAGCAAGGGAGAGGGGTATTTATACCCCATAATTTCTCTTATTTGCACTTAGGCCCCATTTCCTTTAAGTGTATTGTTTTTACCCCCGCATCTTTTTGTTCTTATAATTAAGTTGTACCTCTTTTCATTTCTTATAATTTCACCCTTCAACTTTTAGTTTAGTTCATTTTCTTTAATTTAATCCAACCCTCAATATTTCCAGGTTAATTTATAATGTCTCAAAATATTTCGTCCGAAAATTTATATCCAAATATTTCTGAATTCCTGTTTTTTATTTAAATCAGTACATGAATTTCTTTGCTTTTATTTTCCATTTATTTAGTTTGCAATTTACACAAACATTTATTTCTCAGGGTTTACAACCCTCAATAGAAAGAAGGCAGATCTTTAGGTGCAATAACAACAAAGCAACAGGGAGCCGCTTAGCAAGGAGTAAAGGGCCCAAGGAATCTCATCGTCCAATAAAGGAAGCCACACAGCAGTAGAAATCAGCATGGAGATCAAACATTAGGCCAATATAAGCTTGGGATAGGATAAACAACAACGAAAGACTTCTACAGGACGAACCACCATTGGCAAAGCAGCAGACATAATACCTCTAGCATACCAAACCAACAAAACACCACAGCAGACCAGCCAAATAAGAAGACCTAATTGATTGCCGCAAACCCAGCAAACATACATCCTTCTAAAGTGATCTAGCCTGAACATTCATGCAACCACCACAAAGCAAATACTTCAGCTAATACAACAACCGCTAAAGGAAACATGGATATTAGCTTCCCAGAGAAGTAAGCACAACACATGAAATGACCACCAGCAATAAACCCCAACAATATACAAAGACAACTAGAAGCAGCAGCAACAACCCAAAGAAATTTCCAAGCAATAAGAGATCCTTATAAGCCAGCATAATCAAGCTTATGAGGAAACACTTGGACAAACAACAACAGTGAAGCAGTTTTGAGACTATCAACCAAAAGAAGATTGCCAGCAAGTCAGATCTTCCAACATTATCCAACATTAATAAGAAAATGGTTTTTTTCTTGAAAATGTAACGCCATATAAAACAGAACCTGGAATTTATGAAATATTACATCAACCAAATTACAAGTGCTATCAAATATTCTTTTGTTTCTTTCCTCCTTTATCAAGTAAATCATAAGGCCTATAAAAACTCTTTGCATTCTAGCTTCAAGGTTCTTACTCCGTGAAGCTAGACCTCGAACAACACTGTTCAAAGTTGCCATACGCCTGTTTATTCTTAGCTAGAACTTTATTTTGCTCCACAAAAGAGATGTCCAACTACAAGCAAAGAATAAATGGATGTGACCTCGTCTTGCCTACAAGAGATGCAGAATGTGTCTGTTGGAATAAACTGAAGTCTATCTCTAGTTCTAAGCTTCCCCATTATAGCCAACCACATAATGAAATTATATCTAGGCAAAGACCAGTGCTCCTAAACTACATTTTCCCAGTGGGCAACAATGCTTTTAAACCTAAGATAATCATAAGCATTAGAAGAGAATGACCATTACATCTTTGCCAATTTGTCATCAAAGCGATAGCTTATAGATGCCCCCTAGAATCCTCAACAAGTTGATTCTTTAAATGAAGAATGGATTTCCACAACAGCGAAGAAGTTCTTTGAATTTGAGCATTCCAAATGGAATAGTTGCTTAAATAAAAATGATGCACCCATTAAATCAAGATGGAATCATATTTCAAGTATATGTTCCATAGCTATTTGGCTAAGAAACTTTTGTTTCTAGCCTTAATGTTAAACAAACCCAATTCCCTTTTATTTTTGGACAGACAAACAGTTTTTCATGCCACCAAAGCAGATTTGTTTCTCAAAATATTGCATGTCCACAAAAAGTTTCTACATATGCAAATAATTTGCTTGATTACAAGACTCGACATAAGGAAGATACTTAGCCAAAATTGAACCATACCATATAAAACCGACTTGATTAACTCAAGCCTACTAGCATAAGTAAGATGCTTTCCCATTCAACTCTGTACAGTTGATTTGAGCTTGTGCAATAGAGGAGAAAAATGACTTGCTAGAAGCCTATAGGGGCTAAGAAGAACTCCAAGATATTTTAAGGGAAAAGCTCTTCTTTGAATCTAGTGTCTTGAAGAATAGTTTGTTTCAAACTCTCGTGTACACCACCAAAATAGATTGAAGACTTTTCTACATTTATATCCAATCTTGAAGTCTTCCCAAAGATCAACAATTGCTAAAAAAGAGTTTACACTGAACTTCTATCCCCACGAGAGACAAGAAGAATATCATCCACAAAAGCAAGGTGAGAAATACCAAGCCTACCACATATCAGATGGAAATGAAATGCAGAATTCTAAGATGCTAATTTAAGCATTCTAGAGAAGTACTTCATGCAAGCAATGAAAATGTATGGAGATAAAGGATCACCATACCTCACACCACTTCTCCCAGGAAAGAAACCATAAAGCTCTCCATTTATGGCCACCGAGTAAAAAGTTGTTTCAACACATGTCATGACTAAGTTAACAAATCTGTCAGGAAAACCAAGCAACATAAGAAGATGCCTTAGGAAAGACCACTGAACTGAGTTAAAGGCCTTCCTAAAATCAATTTTAATAAGGCACCTAGGAAAGGCCCTTTTCCTTTCATATTGCCTAAGAAGCTCTTGAACCAAATTAATATTGCCAGTCATAGGTCTGCTACCGAGAAAATCATTTTGCATAGGACTGATGATGCCATCAAGAGTTTGCGCCAATCTTTCAGCTAATATTTTTTATACCACCTTTTAGACCACATTACAAATAGAGATTGGTCTGAAATCATTGGCAGAAGTTACACTAGCAGACTTGGGAACCAAAGTTATGATAGAGTGGTTAATCTGCTTTAAAAGTTTCCCACAAACAAAGAAGTCATGCACAGTAGCATAGAAATCCTCCCCAATAACTTCCCATGACTTCTTGAAGAAGAGAAAGGAATAACCATCATGCCTAGGAGATTTTTCATCTCCAACGTAACATCCCCCGTTCCGGGATAAAACGACAATCTCATATCAATCGAAAAACAGAGTAATTAATTTTTTTTTGTATATATATATATTCATGGTCTTCGTATCAAAATCTACCGGAATTTCGACGGAGTCCCCTCTATACCGAAAGGTCCCAAGTTATTGACATGGAATCTGTTTGCACTTCTAATAGCTCGCGTCTCATAACTTAATTCCCGACCCAATCATCCTGGGTTTCAATTCCACACTTATCAACCACAATATTTATGATATGCATTATATAACAAAATATCATTATGAATGAATGAAAATAAATAAATATAAATACATAGACATGAAATATAGTTATATGAACTACATGGTTAAATTCATTCAATCAAGTTTAAACATTAATTATACAAATTAAGTTATACAAACATTTTCATGTTTACAAAATACAAGGGTATACTCCCTAGAACCTAGATTACAAGAAGGGAACATAAGCTAGGATCTACTCCTGTCGTGCATGCGATGATCCTGAAACAAAATACATATTATTGGAAGGTGAATATTACAATAAATATAACAACACGAATATCTAACAATTTCAACAGGGTGAAATGCATTCATAGTTCATTCGCTTCTCCTTTCTAGTTTTTATTAGAATCTCTTCCTTATTCAACTATTAATAACTATTCCCTCTGCCACTTTCAACCTTCATTCCAGACTTTATGAGATCAACCATGATTATTTTTGCTTATCACATTACCGATGCCAATTTCACTGGTATCATCATCATCACCCCATAGGAGTCGATGCAAGGTGATCCCCTTACCCGGAATCCTAATATACACTAAATATATGCTAGCCAATACATGGTGATCCCCTTACCCGGGATCCTAACATACACTAAATGTATGCTAGTCCATACATGGCGATCCCCTTACCATGGATCCTAACATACACTAAATGTATGCTAGTCCAATCGTGGCGATCCCCTTACCAGGGATCCTAACATACACTAAATGTTTGCTAGTTTACGCCTTAAATCGCACTTCTCATATTTCTTTTGTCAGTGATAATTTCATCATTTGGTAATTCACACAACAGCTTTGCACCTTGAATACACATACATTCAGTAATTCACATTTCACATTGGTAATATAAATAAATCATGGAATTAACTAGGAAGTATAGGTGCGATTCACCTACCTGCAATAGAAGCTCTACTCGTGCTCCCCT
>Ga0307510_10003123_pt1 | contig 19176 bp, 30 predicted proteins | sample 12_EM_MG_FD_207224 | JGI IMG/M metagenome (GOLD analysis project Ga0307510, IMG submission 207224) | Populus trichocarpa ectomycorrhiza microbial communities from riparian zone in the Pacific Northwest, United States - 12_EM | ecosystem: Host-associated > Plants > Roots > Unclassified | place...
TTTCCACAACAACCATTACTTCTGGCCTCAGATCTCAAAATTTGTAGGGGTCTATTTTTTTCATACTGGGGCTGGGGGTCGGACTAACTACCTAACCCCCGGTCCCGGAATCCCGGTCCGCCCCCCCTTGCGCATGACAACGAGGGTGAGGGGTCGGGCGTGTCGGGCCGCTTAGGCGAGCCGGTCGGTCCTGTCGGGCGACGCATGCATACCCGGCGGCCCGTACCTCACACCACCCCTTTCTTTTCTCTATCCTCACCTTCTTCCGGTGTTCATCTTTCCCGTACTTTCGCATCCATCCCTCCGCCAGATGCTGAGTTCACATGATACGAGGTTTACTTTGCTGCCCCTGTAGAGTTTGCAATCTGTCTCTCTGTTGGGGCCTTACACAAGTTTTACATGTCTCTGGGACAAACTATTCCGGGAGCTACCCACCAATCTTAGGATGCATACGCGGAATGAAGTGAGTCAACCTTCCTAAGGGATCTCTCGCTCCACACCTTTACCCATACTGTTGATCCCCCGCTCGAAACGTCCGAGGTTACTTGGCCAGCAACGTGGAAGAATTCGTCGTACCCCTCGATTCGATTATCATCATCAGTTTCTTTTCTCTCCTCGCATGGACCACTCTATGCTTCTTAGACACCTCCTTTTCCGCCTTGGCTCCAACGTGCTACTCTTCCACCACATATATTTCGAATATCTTCGTGCCGCCAATGCTACTAGTGCACATCTTCCTGTCTTTGTTCTTTGAGAAGCCAAGAAAGGGCAGGGCTGGTACATTTGGAAGTAGACCTGGCAGCGCTGCATCTTTTGGTGTGCCCGCGTGCCCCAAAGATCCGAAACGCAGTCGTTCGGCCTTGCTTCCGGAACCCGCCACTTAGTCGTGGATACACAACAGACCTCACCCTCTCCGCTATGACACATCAACTTGCTCTGCATCTATCACCGAGATAATGTGGATGCCGCAGTTGGCGGACTCTTTGGCGAGAATCTGTCGTTCCTCAGCGTTGAAACCTCCGATCGCATCCTCCTACAATCACTCTGATCGTACTTAAAGCCCCATATACTTCCACGTAGGTCTGGATTATGGCCGTCGTGGTACAGTACATGAAACAAATGTTAACTGTGATCGCAAATGGTTGAATGAAGAAGACAGATGTACATGTACACAAGCAAGACATATGGACGCAAGACATGGTAAATGGTCAGCGATCAGGGTCAACAGTGGGATTGAAGTACGGGAGAAACGTGGGGTCCTGGCAGAGAAATGAATTGGTGATGAAAGAGTACACGTGGAGGAACAGCCTAGGATGACGCGATGTAAAATACTTGAGGTATCCGTCTGGTAGGTTGCCAACAGTACCCTTGAGATTATCGGGTAAGTCCTGATAGTGATTAAACTGAACGCACAAACACGAACGGCGTGTCAGAACCAGGACTTGTCAAAGAGAGGGAGGAAGAGAGAAGGGCTCGGGCGCATGAGCTGGGGCTGCACACGCACCTGGTTACGAACTAAGCGGAGGAGCTCTTGCACCAAGTCCTTCTTGTACGCCCTGCGCCTTTCCACGTGTTCCAAAAAGTTTTGGTCTAGGTTAGCTGACCAATCTTGTCCCACTATGTCAATAGCGTTGCTTTCCAGCTCGAGAAGGATAGGATGTTGCTCGCGACGCAAGGACTCGACACGATCCGAAACGTCTCGTAAGAAATCTAATCGCCGACTGGGGTCCCAAAAGTAGGGATGCTTGAGACACTTTGTCGTATCAGGTCTTCGTGTATCAACGCTCGCGTGAGAACAAACTCAACAACGGAGAAGTTGGGATTAGCATACGCACCTATTGGCGGCCTCATACGCGAGCATGGACGCGATGAGGTCCAGAGCCTCTGGTCCATCGTCGCGTGGGCCCTCCAAGTCCTGTAGCGACTTCTGGCCCCCCAGGATGTTATGTTCACGCCTGAAGAGATCTCCAAATGGATGTCCGCCTGTCGTAAGGCAGTAATAGTAAATGCAACCAAGGGGGAATATGTCGACCGACTTTGTCAGCCGCATCGTCTGCATCCCTGTCCCGATCGCAGTCCCGACGTTGTCGTAGGCAATGGCCTCGTCAGCCCTGACCTCGCCACCCCTGACCTCGCCGCGGAGGATCTCGGGTGCCTTCCACCCACAAGTCCCTCCGCCGATCATACCACTCGGAGTCGGCGAGAAGCTCATCTGGCCCACCTCAAGCCTCCGACAGAGCCCAAAGTCGGATATCAGCATCTGGTGCCTTGATTCGCCCTCCCTTGGATTTGAAATGAGTATGTTTTGAGGTTTGATATCTCGGTGCACGATCCCAAGCGAGTGCAGATGCTTGAGACCAGACGTAATCTCGCGCAAGGCGCGCTTGGTATTGAAGGAGTCGGCAATCTCGCGGAACTGGTCGCGACGCTCGATAATATCTGCAAGCGAGGCAGGGCACAACGCAAGAGCGATGTAGAGGAAGTGTCTACTGAACTCGTGGTAAAAATAACGAATGACGTTGGGGTGGTCATCTGCATCCATGAGAAGGCTAACTTCACGTTCGGCGAAGGTAACATGCTCTCGGACAAGACATTTGACAGCCACCGCACGGCCCTGGAAGGAGCCCTCGTAAACAACAGTGCCATGTGACCCCAAACCTAGTGATGTTTGATCAGCATACATTCACGGGACAAAAGGTCTCATGAGAACATACCGAGGACTGTGTCTGAGAGGACCAAGGGTGTTAATGGCAGTGTTAGAGTAGACCATGATGCAGGTATCGTGGGATGTAGTTCTATATGAGAGGGGTTGGCGGGAGGGATTTGCGTCTGCACAACGACATTTCTCCACTCATCGGAGGCAAGTAGCTCCAGCTTTTGAATAGCTTCCTTGGCTTCATCATGTCTTAGTAGCATCCTTAAAAATGCCTCTACAGTGTGTCAAGGGTGAGTTGCTACGAGGAAGGACAGCGTAACTTACGCGGTCTTGTCTGGTTGATTTGCTTCGTCGTGACAGCAAGCACAATCAGCAACTCCGCCAATATCTTAATCAGTATCTCAGTTATCATGGGAGTGGTGGGCCGATTTGAATTGGCCTCTTGTCGGATTAGGAAGTGATTGATGTGCTCAAAGAACTCGCTAAGGGTATCGTAGCTTTTCCTGGAGTACCTGTTTGTCTGGCAGACGCAAATGTCATTAAAAGCTTGCAGCAGAGGGTGAGTGTGACGCGCACGGAGAGGAGGACGCTAATTCCATATAAGATATATTTTTCAGGGGGGAATTCCTAGAAGTAAGAGTTGGATTACATCGGTGATAGAATATGGACTGAGTCAGGCTTACGAGAGTAGTGCCGGCATGGAGGGCTGCGCTCGACCCGATGGCGTCCAATTCAATGATAATGGGTTCAAGCCAATTGATCAACATTGGATTGCCATTGCTGAATTCATCAAACTCCCTGGATTGCTCTTGGAACACACTGAGGATCGAATCCAGAGACTCGCATTGATCAATGGCGGCAGCTCGTGGGTGGTTGAGGAGGTTTTGGCCTGTGTGCTTGGAGTACTCAGCCAGGGCCGAGTTAAAGTGGGGATTGGGGGCGGAGGGTGCGGAGGTTGTATTTGAGGCTGAAGACATGAGGGTACGGGAGAGACGTTGGACGTTTTCAGTGGAAGGAGGTGAGGGAGAGGGAAGATACTTGGGGGTTTCCGGTTTGTTTCTGTTATATCACTCCTCATGTCCATGCCCATCGCCCATCCACGAGGCGGTTCCCAGACTGCTCTGCCTGGGAGGCTGGGAGCGCCTAAGAATGCATGCTCGCGGAGTTCATTAGGGTTTGTTACTCCGCTGTGGGATGAAGAGTGGACCCGGAACTATCCGACCTGCTTTAAACTCCACCGCCGCTGTGACCACACATATTGTCAAAAGTAGAAAGCATTTCGGCAACGGCTTGCACGAGTCGCATGACGCACAACACGAGCTCATCCGTACTGTATACATGTAGAGTAGTCCCGACGATTATATGCGCTGTGTCGGTGTACATATCATTAACTCTATATCTATCATATGGTATCATCAGCAAGATGACATGCAGCTGGAGTACTGGAACTTCTGGAGTTGCTGGGCAACTAGTCCCAGTCATCCCAGGCTGCGATCTCCTTTGATTCCAGCAATTCCAGCCAACCTAGTGTTCCAGTGACACGATCTGGGCCCAGGTCTCCCAGAAACAAGGAATTTCCCAGAAATGAGGAATTTCCTATTGGTTCCACCAACGCCATGTGGAGTGAGAATTTCCACCAGTGCCATGTTAGTTCCCAACAGTACTGCTGCGTGCGCCCCACCCTTGGCAGCCGATGCCGACGCAAGTTTGCTATTGCTCGCTGTCAGTGACGGCAAGCACACTCTCCGTTCCTTTCCCCCATTGACATCGAATATATATATTGTATTGTTTGTATTAATCAGTAGTATACAAATATAATGTTGAACACAGTAAGTACCCTCCATCTCGAAGCCACAGTGGCAGTCATCGCCCGATCCCTTCTGCAATGCACCGCTTGGTGTTCTTGTTCCCCCAGAACTTCCGGCAGCGCAATGGCGTTGTCCCATGGGCTGCGTCCGTCGCTGCGTGATGCCCTGGTGGTAGTGGCTGGCCACAGAGGCGATGGCAATAACGGTGGCGGTGGTGACAGTGACACAAGAGGTCCCGTTGCCAGGGCGGGGAGATGCGATGACGCTGTGCGATGGCGATGAAGTGTGGGTATACATGGCCGACAATGCTGGCGCCGGCACAACTGCTGAACAGCCTGCCTGCACTTGGGCTGCGCTGTGGGGCAAATGAGAACACACTGCATGGTGCTCTGATGGTGGTGGCCACAGTGGCGATGGTGACGACAATGGCGATAATGGCGGCAGTGGCAACAGGGACGCGAGAGGCCACATTGCTGACGTGGGGCAATGAGATGATGATTTTTGATGGCAATGAAGCAAGGGCATATGCGGCTGACAATGCTGGTGCCGGTGCAACCGCTGGACAGTTCGCCTGCACTTGGGCGGCGCTGTGGGGCGAATGAGAGCTGGGCTCATTGAAAAGTTATGGAGGAAGGAGGGGGAGCGTGGCCAGCAGTGGCCAACGCACCTGCGTCTCCTGTATATCCTGACACTCTTGGGCTTGCTGGCACAGTTGTAAACCCCAACACAGATGCGAGGGAAGTCGACCCCAAGGGCATTGACATTCACAGACAAGGGAGTGCTGCCAGTCATGGGCGCTGCGCTTGCCATGGCCAAGGGCACCTCCAGTGTCGGGTCCACTGGCGGGGCTAAGAAAGCCACTGCTGCAACACCCAAGGCATTGGAGCACGAGGCATATAATGAGGCAGGGAGCAGGCATGAAAGGCCACCGCAAAGCGAGGCCTGGCATAGAGCTGAGACACCACCATGGGAGGGCGAGCAAGTGTTCGATGAGCCGGAAAGAAAGCGACCAAGTGAAGGTCACCCACGAGCTGAGGACGCAGAGGGAGGGACTTGTCAGGATACAGAAAGAAAGCACAGAGTGAGGACTCACCCTCTGGAGAACACAGTGAAAGGGACACACCAGGACACGGAGTGAAAGTGACCTTGTGAGGGGCACAAGGTGGAGATTGCAGAGGGAAGGACTTGTCAGGACATAGAAAGAAAGTGATAGAGTGAGGGGGACTCACCTTCTGGAGACTGCAGAGGGAAGTGAGGACAAGAACGCAGAAGTGTGAGGGGCACCCCCTGGAGACCACAGAGGGGGGGTGCTGGAGACAATCGAGGCCAGCCAGGGAATCGTAGTTGTAGCATCAATGAAGTTGGGCTCTTGGGGTGCTCAAGAACTTGCTCAAGGGGGTCTTCCATGTGGTTGTAGGTAGTGGAGCGATGGAAGAGTGAAATGGATATGGGACCACAGAGTGAGAGCCTACATGTCAAGACGTGGAAAGAAAGCGTCTGAGCACCCACGAGCATGAGCAGGCCCAGTGTCCGGAGTGATCTGGGTCAACGGTCAACAAAGTGACCGTGAGTCTTGCTTACAAATCATTGTTGTTCACCAGCTTACCAATTTTTTTTCAAGCGTTGTCTGCTCAAACTCGCCATGATGATAAGCCTGACCCCAATCTCTATGATGAGTTTGATATTGACAGCCATAAATGTCGATGATTGGGTTGGTGATGACCAGATAATAGAGCTCACATGCAGGAATCCCTCAAAGATGGCTGAGGCCATGGCTATCAAGGTAAAGTTGTTGTTACCGTAGATCCCAAGGGCATTAGCTCAATTTTGTTCACAGAGACCGACTTTGGGAGGTGCAGGCCCCTCTTTGAGTGGTGCTAGGTGTTCCTCCTGGACGCAAGGGGTCCTTGACACCTCTATCTCAACATTGGGTGTCAGTTGTTCTATCCCATCAATGCCGATTGCTGGTGGGTTTGCCTCGACTAGTGTTGCCGCAACTCGGTTAGAAGTCAGCTTCCGGGCGGGAGCAAGTCGCTTATGATGCCTCCACTAACCAAGCCAATGCTGATTGCCGACTTGCCTTGAGTTGCGACTAGAAGTTGACCTAAGCCGTCTGTCCTCTGCCCTCTCCAACAACGCAGTTCCTTTTGCTGGCTTGCATTCTTCCCATGTATAGACCAGAGTCACCAGACACCATTGGCTCAAAAGAGGGTGCGGATTTTCATCACTACCCGTTCTCCATCGCAAGTGCTAATGTTTTCATGGGATGGACCCCATTGACATTTGTCTTGTCGAGGCTCAACCACGCCAAGCAGAAGCCCTCCCATCCATTCTCATTCCCACCGTCAACCCAACCATCTACCAAGCCCACTCCGAACCAACTTCTCAAGATCTTAGCGAATCCCGTGCAGCGGAGAAGGATCCGCGAAAACCAGACATAATGGCTACGTCCCCTGCTGATGTGCCCCAGGGATTACAGAGCACAACCAATCTTACAGGTGGCTTTGCCGTGAGCCTTCCCACTGCTTTTCAGTCTTCCGAAGATATGTACAAAGTGTCTATTGAAGACTGGAAACAAATCTTTGGCCAGAACATTGTTCCTCAATGTGCAAGCAAAAATTTACTTCAATTAATGTGGCTGGCACTCAAGGACAAAGTTCTAGTACGTCGAATACTTTCTACCTATTCAGTATCTCTATTACTCGGCCTCTTCCAGGATTTTGGTCAACCCCACCCCAATGGTAAACCCCCAGATCGAGGGCGTTACCATCCTCGTTGCCATTGTGATTGTCGTTCTTGTTGGGTCATGTGATGGCATCTTTCTCTGGTCACAATGTGCGGTGCGATGAATCTGGTACAACGGGCAAGTCAGACGCGATCAAGAAGCTTTCGTACTGCAAGTGTATTGCACTCAGGGAAAGACGACTTGCCAAGTTTGATCCCGATAGTGCTCCTGATGATGGTGAGAGCACTCACAGGTTACGAATGAACGTGAATCCTTCCAGCTTGGATTTACTTGGCTATACAGACTGCTTTGTCTGAGTCGTCAGTAGAAGTGAGGTTATCGAAGGGATTGGTCCATATCTGGTGATTGCTATCGGACCAAAAAGTTTCAACAGGCATATCATGATGGGTACATCCTCTGTCCGTCTTACTGTTTATGTTCACTGACAAGGCCACTTGTAGCGTTACGTACTGATTCAGAGAACATGCCTCTGCAACTGAAGTTGAATGACTTGGCCAATTGCGAAGATCAGAAGTATTGCTGAGGTGCTCCTTTTCGTGTCACTTTTTAACTGGCTCATCGTTCAAGAAGTACTCGACCAGTCACAGCAGCAGCAGCTGGCACGGTGATGGCCAATATGCCAGCGGTCCTGACAACAGTCAATACGCTGGCAGTCACAATGCCAGCAGCAGTTGTGACGACGTTCAATACGCTGGCAGCAGCAACCATGACGACAGTCAATATGGTGGAAGCTGCTACGGAGTGAGCGCTACTCCCCCCTCTGCTTCTCTTGCAACGCCATCCCCGTGTGCCACTCCTGCCACTCCAAGTCCTCACTGACATCCGGTCCCGCAACAACTTCGAACGCCCCAGCATCTCTTTCGCAGGATGTTTCTTCGTATGCCCCAATTCCCTTTTCTGCATTGTTGCCCGTTATTGACTATTCATCAGCTCTCAAATCAATACCGTGTCCAAGGGACAGTCCAACATCCCCAACTACTCAGCGACAGGCTGTTCATATTCCTACCAACTGGGGAGTATGACGGGCCTCGGCGGTACCAGCATGGGGCCCAACTTCCTCCCGAACACCGCCAGTTCTATGTCCACCATATCTCCTGATCTGACAACAGGCGCCACCTCCAAAGGCTTTTTCACAAACAAAGCCGGTGTCGGCATGACCTTCGCCATAGTCGGGATCATCGGCGCTCTCACCCTCATACTTTCATACTGGGTGTCCGCATGGTTCTCAAGCGGAACTGCAATTCACGCGAAGCGAGAGAAGTTGACGAACCGTTCGAGTCACACAAACAACCCCCAAAGGTGATCCTCTGTCTAGTTCATCTTTCAACGACCCACTGACCTCTACAATCCAAAGGAATTTGAGTGAAAAGGGAATAGTTTTCGTACAAATCCTTGTCATCGCTGTCACTGTCGTGTCGTAGTACCTGAAGGTAATTCCAACAATCCACAATTCGAAATTTTTATTTTGACAACTTGTCAATTGCAGGACTTCCGCTTGCTGTCACATTAGCATTGGCCTTTGCAACCGCTCGCACTCGCCATCATCCATCCTCGTCACTACGTGTCGCCGCCTACGCCACTGTCTCTTCATCATCACCACTGCCTTCCGCCACGTCACCGCCTTGTCACGTCAACATGCCGACGCTCGCTAATGTCGATGCCAACACACCGGCATCAATGCTTCCCTGGTTTCTTTACCTTGTGCGTCCTCGCTAGTTTGGGAACATGGCCCTTCCCTCTCTTCTCTTACCCACAAGATGGTCATCTTTACTGGTTCTTTCGGTGTTCACACCAAGTTCGCACAGAAGTTGGATGAAAATCGGATAAGGGCAGGCAATGAAGAAAAGAGCAGTACAAATTCCAGGGACTTTGCCATTGATATGTTGAACCTTGATGCGACTCTTACGCTTTCACGATAAGTAGTTTGGAATTACTGTACCCTGCGCTCTCAATGTGGATCCTGTGTGAAGCTGTATGTAGCTACTGTTTCTATTATGTTGTTTTTTCCAGAAATCAATGCATCGTAAGTTTAAATCAACATGTCATGAGTTCCAATCAACGTGTCATGTGTTCATAAATAGGCGCTCCCATGCGCATACTTGCACACTGGCATGCTCACAATAGACACGTGTCATTCTTTGACTCATTCCACTCTGATTCGTCTCAAACTCAACCCCATGCTTTTCCTGACAAGGTGCGGCCCCCCCATACTTTCCTGACAAGGTGCAGTCTTTCAAAAATGATATAAAGGTATGGCAACCTCAAGTCCTTTCCTAACCAACACTCATGGCACACCGTTATACAGCTGTCGCCCATTCACAATCCAAACCCTCTTCACCCAGTCCGGCACCTGCATCTCAACCTGCTGAGTCTCAAGAAAGCTTTAATCTGGATAATGTCTCAGGTAGCAACGAGCCAGCCCAAGTTGATCATGGCGACAAAATAAAGGTCAACGATCCCAACGCCATCGCCTTACCTAAGGTCCCCACAAGTGATGTTCTATATTTTTTCGACAAATCAGCAGTAGGAGAAAAGGTCATCTGCAAAGTGTGCCTGTAAGTTTCCTATGCATGGAACTCTGCAGTTTTGTGACCTAAACAATACTTCATAGAACGGCCAAAGAGAAGGACCCAGCTAGTTGGCCTTTGAACACCTACTATCAGTATTTGAAGACCACATCAAGCTTGGGCCTCCGTGGTCACATCAGAAAGTACCACTACGAGTTACACACGACCTTAGCCCCCCAATACAGTTGGAAACCTCTCGAGTCGCAGTCCTGATCCCAAGCTGTGAGTGGAGCCGAAGCCTTGCAAGTCGAACAACCAGACAAATTCACCATGGAGAAGTTCCACACATGCCTTCTCAATTTCATTGTAGCAGATGACCAGGTGGAGCATCTTTTGTCTTTTTATATTTACCACACTCATGTTTCCCTGTTTCGAACTGCAAGTCTCTAAGTGTTGTCAGGTGTCCCAAGTTCAGGGCGATTCTGCTACTCCTACGACCTGGTCTCAAAGACAGTTTGATCCCCCGTCGAACGAAGATATGCCAGCTCATTCTCCAAGCCTGGAGAGGGTACTTTACAGAATTGCGCACTGACCTTGTGGCATGTTACCCCCAACCCCTTCCATAAATAATATATCTTCTCATTTCTTAAATCAAGGCCGCTATGGGGCATGTCTCCTTAACGGCGGACACATGGTCTGATCAATCATACAATTCTTATCTGGCTGTCACCACCCATTGGGTGGCACAGGTTGATGGAACCTCAGCTTTACAACTCAAGACCACACTCATCGCTTTTCACTGTCTTGAACAGGGCCATACCGGAACGACGCTAGCAGCAACCTTGATGCACCTTCTGGATAGGGCTGGTATCACACTTAAGGTGAGGCAACGACATTCTTCTGGTGATTAATGGACGCTTATTACTCTACTCAAGGTGGGACATATCACCCTCGACAACGCGTCAAATAATGATACCATGATGAAGGCGCTCAAGACGATGTTGGCAGCGCGTGACGTTTCCTTTGATGCACATGATCGTCAGATCATGTGCTTCGCCCACATTATTAATCTTTGTTCTGGATGGGTGATAGATGCCGCATCTGGTGTGGCTGGTGACAAGAACACTAACTCTCTGTCCGGTGACGATGCCGTCCCTTCTAGTCCCATACCACAAGCTTGGGCAGCGGTCTGAGCTATTCGAGGATCAGGTGAACGTCGACACGCCTTCAATCATAATCTCCAAAATGGCAACCAAGAAGGGTGGTTCACAGATCAGTCGTCTAAGATTGTCAAAGTCCAACCCTTGCAGCTCCTGCGAGATGTTTGCACAAGGTGGGATTCCATTTATCACATGCTGACCCGACTCCTTCAAATGCGTCCGGTAAGGCCCTACCCTCATCACTGTAATATCTGCTAACTAGTCAACTTAAAAGGCTGTCGATCACTTCCTTGCTCTCCCCAAGACTCAGGAGGAAATGGGCAAGTACCAGATCTCATCTCATAGCTGGGAGGTGATAGGAGATGTCCAGGCCATCTTAGCTGTAAGTCATATGCAAGGTATCAGCCATATCCTGATGAAATTATGCCAATAGGTTCCGCACCCTGTCCAGCAGAGCATGTCAGGCAAGAAGACACTGCTCTTGTGCGGTTCTATTCCCGCGTTTGAGTTATTCATGTCAAAGTGGGAGAAGCTCACTGACAACAACCCTCATTTGGAGGAATTGATCCGACCCAGGCTGAAATGGGCGGAAAAGTACTATTCTTGCATGGATTGCACCAGTGCATATATTATTACGATGCATAAGCGCTTTTGTCTTGCTGCCCCAGAAAATTAGGCTAATTGACACCTGTAGTCCTGAACCCCATTTTGTGTATGACGTGGATTCGCAAGCATTGGGGCGAAGATTTCATCGCTGCAGCCGAGAAAAAAATCCAAGAAATGGTGAGTTTATTTATACGCGACTCCCTGAAACTCGTCCTCACTTATCCCCTAAGATGAGCGATTACTACACACGTGAGACGCCCACTACTGATGCAGATACAGGACCAGGGCCAATTATCCCAGAAGCATGGGGAGAGCCAAGTTATATGTCACTTCCAGCCAAATACCAGCTAGATGACATGGAAATTGGTATTGACACATGTAATCTGGGTCAAAATAGACCAACAGTCGAGCAAGAATATCTAAGTTATGTGACACCGCCATTCTCGGTGCAGAGCAACGACCCTCTCAAGTTTTGGGAAGTAGGTAGTGGCATTAATGGTGGTTGAACTTTACTGATGAGGCGTGCTAGATCAACTGGTTGACGTATCCAATGCTATTTTTGATGGCGATGGATTATCTCCCGATCCAGGCATCTTCTGTTCCGTGCGAATGCATCTTTTCTTCGAGCGGCGAAATGGATACGAAGAGGAGGAATCAGATTAGTCCTCTTACGATGGAAGCCCTTCAAATGTTGAAATTTCATCTGAAGAAAAGGCGCCTTAGTTTCACGCAGGGTTGGGTGATATCAGAGAAGGAGATGCTTGATGATGCCGATGGCGCTGACCTCCTTGCAGGGTTACTCAAGGAAGATTTTCATGCAGATTTTGATAAGATTATGAAATTCATCAGTGATGAGGAGGGCAAACTCTAGTCAATGTGGATGATCCAGGAAACATTGTTTGTGATTGCGTTGGAGTATGCTGTAGTAATCTTGAAGAATTGCCCTTTTTTACTGTGATCTGGATTTGAAATGTAGGCTACAAACGTAATTCAACTGTCTTTTGACCGCAGTGTCGGGGAACAATATTCTATCGAACCGTGTGACTTGCAAATAATCTCCAACATGTGGGCTCAGCGCTCATCTTTCGCTCTGTTGTGCTCCCTCAATCGCAACCACAGGTCCACAACCGATAACTCTGACCCTGTCCACCGTCCCCAACTATGACTACAACTCTGACCCCAACCATGATCATGACCATGACCATGGCCACCACCCCAACCACGATCCTGACTGCGACCCAGACCATGGCCACGACCCCAACTGCCTCCCGAACAGCCTTCAACTGGCACTCCTAGTTCTGCAGTTGGCGGTTCGTCCATCACTGCTGTAGAATCCGTTCATGTTCGCGATGTGTCTCTCAATGAAGACAATTCTCAGATTGCGATCAAACTCAAGTTTCTGTTCGCAGCAGAGGTGGAGCTCCTCACGGGCATCCTTTCGAATGAGTTGCTGCAGTCTTCCACGCCCAACTTTATTGATCCACGGGGACCACCTCCAAGGCCCAGACAACCACTCATCAACATCTTCATCAACTAGTACGTCCGGGAATTCTTTATCTCTTCCGACCGACCTTGAGGCTCATGACCCTTATTCCTTCTTCCCCACGGCTCCAACATTCTCAACGGATTCCTGACCTATTTGCAGAGACACCCACGCCACCTCATCCGCACCAAGGTCAGATGGATGTCTGATGCCACGCTCACGCTTATCCTGGAACGTCACACGACGCATGCTCGTTGCTTCTTCGCCTTTGTATCAGCCAGTGGAACCTGCCACCCAACTTGGATATGAAGTCCATGTATATGCACATGTCCCCTATACCAGCAATGGCCCAGACAGGGTTTCATCTTGGCGCCACCGTCACTCCTGAGGGCATAGTGGCAGTGGTAGTGGCAGTGGCAGCAGCGGCAGTGTGAACGCTGCAAAGGAGTATGCCCGCTGGTCATCATCCGGTATCACATTGGCAACCGACTTGTCCAAGCCAGCGACGTCCAGCGGCAGTGCAACCCCTGCCTCTGCGAATCATCCACACGCGGTGCAGGCACCTTTGGTGCGTGGCAGTGGTTGTATGCGCTACCACGAACAAGACGTCGACAAACTGTTACAGCTGAAGCTGCTGCAGGTGGTCTCGACTGTGGATGTGCCGCCGCCTGGGTCGATGATTGTCCTCGTGACTGGGGACAGCAACGTCAGCCAGTTCAACAAGGAAGGGTTCCGCGGTTGCATGCGCACTGCGCTCAAAAAGGGATGGCACATCGAGCTGTATGCATGGGAGTCCAGACTCAGCCAGGTGTGGGTGCGTGAGTTTGCAGAAGGGTCATGGGCAAGCCATTTCTGAATCATGTCAATTGACACTTTGGTGATGATTGACAAACAGGTACAATACCCTCATGCACCGTGATGTACAGGCTTACTGACACTCAACAATATTTCGTCTATGCCTGTAGTCTATTGGTAATCTACTAGTACATCATTTCTATTTTATTTTAATACATTCAAAAAGAAAATAAATGCTTCTTGATAAGGATCTGGGAAAGAATATGCATGGACCAACCGTTGATGCAACGATGACAATCTCTTTTTGAACCTGCTTTCTCATGCCACCGCAGTGACGCTGATGTCCATGGTTCATGTTCGTCTCCACATTCATCCATTTTCTACCACATTCTGTATTTTGTGAGCCACATCTAACATTTAGTCCATGCATTCTGTCATCTCATCTGTCTATATCCAGTCCCACTCAAGGTCATACAAGTTATGGAGCTGATTCGATTAGCTGGGAGATACAGGTTGCGAGAAAGGATCGTGTCTGGATCGTCTCATATGTATGGAGTAATTGCATCACACCATCTCAATTTACTCACAGGCTGGATACACAGATGAAATATATCTCACATTCGACATTCTATCAGGAAACGATGTTGTCATTAAACTCGAGCGAGTTGAAGAAATGGTTCACACCCTAGACAACAAGTTTCATATCTACACAAAACTGAAGGGAGGGACCGGTATCCCTCGGGTCCATTGGTTTGGTACAGAAACTGGTTTCGATGCAATGGCAGTCGATCGCCTCAGCCAGTCCCTTGAGGACCTCTTTGTTCAATGCCATTCTAAGTTCACGATCAAGACTGTATTGCTTTTGGCTGGGCAGCTGGTGAGTGAATTCAACTTCTGTGACCATGACTGATGGACTAATGTTTACTATAATTAGCTTCGTCACTTGCAGTACATCCATTCTTGCAGCTTCGTTCACCGCGATCTCAAACCTAGCAATATCGTTGTAGGTGTCAGAAAGCACGCGAACATTGTACACCTCATCGATTTTGGGCTATCAAAAGAATTCTGGGATCCCAATACGCACCTACACATTCCATTCAAGAAGGATCTTGGCCCTGTTGGAACCGCCACCTTCATGTCTATCAATAGTCACCTCGGCTCGGAGCTAGGAAGGCAAGATGATCTGGAGTCCATCGTCTACATCCTATTCTACTTCATGTGGGGCTTTTTGCCATGGCAGGGCTTGGGGCATCAGGACATTCTCGAAAGTAAGCGATCAATCACCACGCTTGCCATGTTCCATGAGCTCCCACCAGAGTTTCGCATGCTCTTTGAGCACTGCCGCTTGCTCTCTTTCGAGGGCAAGCCCAACTACGATCACTTTTGCCGCCTTTTTGATGATCTCTTGGTGAAGGAGGGACTTCAGAGTGACGTGACATTCGATTGGGACGTCGCTGGCGCCGAAATTTCAGGATGAGACTTCAAGACTGCAAGCGACTTCCCTCTGCATGAATGCGACCCCCCATACAAGCGCTGTCTGCAGTAGGTGTCAACATATCCATACAGCAAACTGTTCTTAATGATGAGATATACACAGATTACACTCCCAGGTTGGGAAATCACTTGTACAGTCTGCCCTTGCCGTCCAGTGATGCCTGCTCTGACTGGTCATTTATAAAATTTGAACATTGTTTCCCTAGCCATTCCCGATGTCCTGTCCTACCTGTAGCGTTGTTGATATTATTTGTGGGCACTTGTGTACCATACATGTACGCGGGTGAAAGCTCGTACTGTTAATGGTATCAAAAAAAAAAAAAAAAGGCTTGAGTTGACTTCGAGTGTCAACTCAAGTCAACGCCGCGGTGAGGCAGGCCATTTCTGGGCCAAGTCATGACTTAGGTAAGCTGACTTGGGACTAACCGAGTTGCGGCAACGCTAGCCTCGACCCAGAGTTCTAGTGGCAATTCTTCCGTTTCTTAGGTTCCTATGCCTCTTGTGACTTTGGTTGTAGCAGGTGTAAGTTGAGAGATTTTGGGTCTCTAAATGCAATGTTAACCTTTTTTATTTTATTTAGTTATATGCTGTTCTTTACAAGTCACAGACTGGCCAATGACGAAATGCTGACTTCACAGCAAACTCATTTATTGTAAGTCTGGGACACACAGTGGGCTCAGAAATGAGTGCTGACCAGCCCGGTCCCACACTGCTGAGGGTGAACTGCCCTTAGTATCATGCATGATCGTTTCGTGTGTGAACTGACTCGAACCATGTAAGGCCATTGTTGCCATGCCACCGCCACCAACTTGTCAACCATCAATGCCATCAATGTCGCCTCCTTACCCATTCCTCCTCGTTCTTTACCTTTGCCATCCCTCTCGTCCCTCTCCTCATCCGCTGCCTTCCACGTTCCTGTTTGCCTCACCTCAAGCTGCTCCTGTCCTTGCCAGTGCAGTGACTGACCTCAATTCAGTTTCTGTCTGTGTTTGCTGACTTCCAATGTCTCCTCAAATTCCCCTTGCGTGTCACCCCTTGCCCTTGCCTCTCAGCGGCACTCCTCTTGCAGCATCTTACTCATGATCTCTGGCACAAATCCTGGCTGCGCTGCCCCTATGCCTCACCTTGCCACATTCTTTCACCTGCTCATGACAGTGCTCTCACATGGTGACCAGTGAGTGGTGCTATGTTCTCCCTGCATTGCGCACCACTCTTTTCTTGCCACATACAGGTAAGCGCCTATTTTAATGGCTGTCACCTCTCCTTCTCATGTTCTCCAAATCAAAAACTGTCACCGTCGCCACATGTTCCCTCCCTGAAAATGTCTACCACACCGACTGACCCTATCTTCAACCTCCCTCTCCTCTGTCTGATGCATGGTGCACCTTCTTTTCTTGCCGCATATGGGTAAGTGCCCATTCTTCTCACTGTCGCCTCTTCTGTTCCTTACACTCAAAAAGAAAACAACTCACTGTCACCAGACATTCTTTCCCTCAAACCTTCTACCACACCGACATCGGCCCCATCTTGGCACAACCACCACCAGCGGGCCAGGATAGCGCATCACCAATGCCCACATTATTTATCAACTCAGCCCTGCCAGGGGCATCTGTGAGCACCACACCCACCCGAGACCTCAACAAAGTGTGCAAGGTGGCAACGACAACTTCAAGAGGGATGCTGACTCACCCAACATGCAGCTCTTGCACCCAAAGAAGATGAACGCGGTCCTGCTTCCCCCACCTCCGCACGGATTCTGCTTCCGGCCAATCTTGCCTGAGGGTTTCGAGGTTGTGGTGTCACTCGCGCTGATTAACAATGCATATTCTGCCCCCTTCTCTTCAGCCTATCATACTGCACAAGCCCCCCCTTTGCTCCCCCGCCGTAGGCGGGGAGTAAGAGCTTGTCCACCTATATACCATACCATACTGCTCATGTTTGTCATATTTTTTGAACAATCATTTTGAAATAAAATTCCGCTATTTTAGCGGGCTTATTGTGGTCTCAGGTCGCTACTCTCCTTGGATGTCATGTTCTGGATCTATGTCGCTAATCTGGTTCTGCATGCCCGAACTGGATGACTGGCCCCAGCATGTCACTAAAAGTCTGGGCTAGTCTTCTGGAGCCAGATGGACTGGAAAACTGCTGGATCTGCTGGGAGAGCTGGTCCTGGCATATCCAGTGACTTGTCATCTTGCTGATGATGATACAAAACTCAAGAAAAACAGAAACAACGATGACTGGCGGTCTGGTTAGTATGTTCAAAATGTACGGATAGCAGATAGATCATCACGACCATACAATTAATCAAGTGTTGGAGGATCTCCTACGGTAACGGGCCACTATACGACAATGGCAACTCCGTCTCAGAAAGGAGTCCTCCAATTGGCGGCGTTGGGGTTGAAGGTGCAGGTGGTGTCAACAAAGCTGGAGGTGTTGTCAGAGTTGCCGTTGCCGTTGCTACTGTTGGTGGCGATGTCGGCATTGATGGTGTGGGCAAATGTTGGCGATGCTTGGTGGGCATTGTTGGAGGCTTGGAGCTGCTGTCGCTGGTGCCGGTTGTTACGTTCTTGAGCTTACGCAGGGTGCAATTTTCATTTTTCACCTGCTTACTAAGCCTTTCCCATCACGTGACAAACCACCCATCCATCTCGATCACATGACCAATCACCTGACTAGTCACCTGACCACCCACATGACCAGTCACATGCCATTCCAATCACCTGCTCCTCAAAGTCACCTGTCCTATATCACCTGCTCCCAAGTCACCTGCGCATCACCTAATACTCCCTCACCTGACCTCACATGACCCTATCCCTACCCCTGACTCGTCTCTATTTCACTTACCTCAGCTTCGCTTCCGTTTTCTCGGCCTGATTACTATACTTTCTTCATAGCCTCGTTTCATGACTCACACTGACTCCCTTCTCATTTCCTTCACGCATGAGTCAGTTCCGCAGTACATGACTCCATCTTTTGGACTATGACTCGTTACTAGTACAAGTACTCATCGTATTAGGCCTGAGTCATACAGCCTCCCCACATGTATATAAACCCTCGTGTTTTCTAGAGTTGGGCCTTAAGCCTGACTTGGTTTAATCCCAAGTGTTGTAGCTTCCACAGCGAATTCCCTCGGTCGTCTCAAGCGTCGTTGAGACTCTCCCTTTCATTGTTTTCCGCATCCCTCAAGCACTTTGCTTAGGCGCAGTTAGTAACTTGCGCACTCATCATCTACCCGTCCGCTAGAGAACCACTGTTCGACTCCGGCTGTAGGTCACAGTAATTACTGTGCCCTCTACTGGACTAGCACCTCTCGACACCGTCATCGCCGTCGTGCACGCGTGCAGACGAGCCACCCCAGCAGCATCCTAGGGTCAGCGTTCGCCACCTGCGATCCCTAGATGTACAAGTCCCGCCACCGACATACAAACCCGTGCACGTCGCACCTTAGGGTCCTTGGCCCTTAACACCGGTGTTGGTGGCGTCGGTTTTGTTGTCGAAACACACGGCCGGCGGGGTGCAAATGACGTCAGAGGTGTTGGATCGAGTGTGGTCGAAGCCGATGGGGTGCGCTAGGCATTGGAGAGAAAGAGGACACAGCACCGTGTTGGTGCATCTCAAGTCGGTGTGACAAATGGCAGGAAGGTTGTCGGTTGAACGCGGCGTGGTGACGTCGGGGACAAGGTGGCTGGCTTGCACGAAGTCGACGGGAGGGACGGGGTCGATGTCGGAGGCCATGAAGACAGTCTTGTCGCGGTTGCAGTCGCGACTGCAGTGCGTGTCAGCGGGAAAGGACATCAGGAAAACCCCTTTTTTACTTTTTGTGCTTTTTCATGCTTTTTCATGCTTTTCAGAAAAAAAGTAGAAAAAAGTAGAAAAAGCCAAGTCCCCTACTTGCCAGAGTGCTTTCCAAGGTGGTGA
>Ga0307510_10003124_pt1 | contig 19174 bp, 23 predicted proteins | sample 12_EM_MG_FD_207224 | JGI IMG/M metagenome (GOLD analysis project Ga0307510, IMG submission 207224) | Populus trichocarpa ectomycorrhiza microbial communities from riparian zone in the Pacific Northwest, United States - 12_EM | ecosystem: Host-associated > Plants > Roots > Unclassified | place...
AAGGAACAGGAGAAGAAAAAAAACCTTCCTTTTTAGGGACGAATTCGAAAACGCTCTTGTACCTTTTTTCCGCTTCAATCGATTACGATAAGGGGGGAACTTAATAATCAAGATTAAGGATCAAAAATCGCCAAAATCACCTCACTAAACCTCCGACATTTCTGCCAAAAGATTTGGAAGGAAGAAAGAAAGAAAAAGGAAAAAAACCGGGAAAAACGCCACTTCCGTGTCTTGCCAAGCGGTTGCCTGAATATTGAAAAGTTATAATAACTATTATACTGCGGTTGTATGATACCGTATCATAATATCCAATACCTTAACGGCGCACGGTAAAAATAAAAATAAAAAGGGCTCAGGAACCGACCTACCGTACCGCAAGTCTAAGATAGTAACGAGATGGTATGGGATGGGAATAATAATCTTACCATATCGCCCAAGACAAGACAAGACAATAAACGTGCCGTGTGCGTTTTTTTTCTTCTTCTTTCTTTTTCTTTTCCCGCGACTCAATCTCATAATCATAATATTATTATAATATCATACCAGGATGTAAAGAGAAATCAGTCAGTTCAAATCGCTTGGGAAACATTTCCCCATACGTCGGAAATGATTTTAGGTTTCAATCTGCGTATCCGCGTACAAGTACCGGTAGTATGATTACCGGTATGATATTAGGATAATATAAATAAATATAAAAAAAAACCTTACATTGTTTTTGTTTTTGTTTTTGTTTTTGTTTTTATTTATTAATTTTAATTTTAATTTTTTAAACAAGGGGCAGGGTAGGGTGGTGATCTACATGGAACCCAAAACAATCTACCTACAGTACAGTTTATTGTTTACCGGTGATCCAGCATCTTGATAAATCACTCGTGTCACAGTGTCACACTGTGCCAATTCCGCGAGCAAGCACTTGCACGTAACGGGTTTGTAGCTTCGGTTGAGGGGGTGCAATTATTGGAAGGGATGTTTAGTTGCTATCGCGCGTGTCTCGGCTCTTTGTACTAGGTTGCTAGCTTGATGGGGAATTATAGTGTGATGGTATTATACTTGGGAGGGAGGGAGGGAGGGATTGGCAACTGGGTGTGGTGCATACCGGGGTAAATGGGAGAAGTCTGATGGTTTCACAGGGGGGTGTTGAACCGAACGCACAAGTACTGTAGCGTGCTGGTATAGTGTTTGTGCACTTAGGCCGGGTGAGGGGGGGAGAGTTGGAAGCGAGAGGGCGGAGGAGGTCCGTTCAGGGACGGAGAGGGCCCAACTTGGAGAGTTCCTGGAAAGGGGGGTATTGTAGGGGAATTGTAGAAGCGGGGGGTTGGGAGAGTGCGGTATGATAGCTGCCGGTTATACATACTTTTTGCTTCTAGCCAAGCTTTTGAAGTTTCCGGCTCACGGTGAGTTGTTTCTTCTACGATATTGCTTCGACCCTACGAGAGATGATTGGCGGACGGGTGATCTGGAATGGCGTCAACGGTGTGCGCCCGTCACCAGTCAAGACAAATATATAATAGAGGAAAATAGCGGGACGATGAGTAGCTGAAGGACCTAATAGAGACAGTAGTGTGAGTGAAATGCATGACAGGACGGTTGACTAGTGGTGCATAGCAGCTCCCGAAAATCCTATAATATGCTGTTTTCATTTCTTTATAGAAATGGTGGCAGAGCGGATCTGCAGGCAGGTATCGTACACTATGTGTATCTACGCTTTTGGCCTGTGTACCCTAAATAGAAAGGCAGAAAAATTTTCCGTCGTCACGTGTATCATATGCCCAGGGATCAGATGTGGCATATCCAATCCCCCTCCTATATGTTCATCACGAAGGGAGGTAGAACTGATTCTGCTACCACCTCCCCCATTCTTCTATGGACCACAGTAAAAATAAAAAAAGCTCGAACATTTGAGCCGTGTAAATATGTAGTCGAGAATTCCCTACTTTGGAGAAGTGGGAAGGGGAGGGGGTACACGGCAGGAAGGAAGGAAGGAAGGAAGAGAGTAGATCAAGCCTCTCCCGAGGCATACTTGTAGAAAAACAAAAGAAAAAGGAAAAAGAAAAGGATCACCAAGCCTTACCAGAGGAGGCAACTCCAACGACACAGCACTCGGTTCGATTGTGATACTTGTGAGTTTTTACGATAGATAATCTTACTTTGAGATGTTCGCCTCCGCAAGAGGAGGTATAGTATCTTACCCAGCCCGTGGCTTTCCTGCTCCTTTCCATTTTGTCCATCCTTTCTCTCTATATTTTCCTCTTTCCTTCCCCCCCTCTAACCCCACCAAACAAGTTCTAGAAACGGTATACTGCACTGCATGAAGGCCAGGATTGGGGCATAACGGTATATATACCCTCGCCGTCCCGGAAAACCTAATTCTTTCAGGGTTTCCAAGCCGGATTCGCCCCCTGCCCTGCCCTGCCCTTCCTTCCCTTTCACGGACATGTTCCTATTTCGCCAGCGAGCGGCTATTGGCAGCATTTTTGGAAAAGGCAGGTTGCAGTGGCAGTGTGTCTCCAGAATTCCGGGTCTTGATGATTTGACTGTCATGTTTATTATCCCACACGAGGTTATGAGGGGGTGGGGGAGGGTAGGTAGGCAGGTAAGTAGGTGGGGGGGGGGGGGGGGTTAGAGCAGACATCGCCCAATATGCCATTTGTCAATGCAAACCCCTGGCAGAATTGGGATGAGCCATGCGGGGGCGGGGTCACCGGGAAAATACTAGGTATGAGTCTCTGGTGATAACCTCAGGCAGTCCATCTCGGTGACGCTATAGATGAGTACTTCACAAATGCCTTTTCCTGTGGGTAGCCTAATGCGCATTTATCCCAGCCGGACTGACTGACATGCTTGGTGCGTCAATCCCTCTGTCTGAACACAAGAACGCCGTACGGGGTGGCTGAAGGCGAGATGTCGTGAACATGTATATACTTTCTTTCCTTCCCCTCGTGAGGCTATGCCTCTTCATGCTGACACCGGTCTCCCAGGCCCCGGAATGTCCTCGGTCACTCGCCATTTTCTGGAATGTAGCTGATAATGTAACACGAACTCTCGTACCAAGGTATTTCAGCTTATCCTCCCGGAGGATAACATGTGTAAATCAACGGATACTAGCTTCTCCGTGGGTACTGCCCCCCCAAATCAAGTATTTCTAGCCAGAAAATCTCTAATGCTCACACCGTATATCACCGCCACATATCCATTTATCTATCCATATACCCCAATTGGTCAAAAAAAAAAACCCCCCGCCAAACGATGAGTAATACTTCCTAGGGATCGAGTACCCCATTCCTTACATCTCCAGCGGCACCTGTATACAAGCTATTCCACTAGTATTATTTAAAATAAATATAGAGGTATAGAAATATAAAAATAAAAATGATTCGAAGGCCACAACCCTCCCCTTCCTCCCCCAGTCCTTCCTCCTTTGACCACTAAGCCGATGGAAATAACTCTAATGTAAGTTGACGGCATAAAAAGCTGAATGCGCAACTACGTATAGTACTATGCACTACCTACCCACAAGCCACCACACCGGGAGACTAGCACTACCCTAGTTAAAGAAGAAAAACCCCCGTGTGATATATTAATACGAGATGTGTTTTTGGCCGTCGGGTGTATGTTAGCCGCCGGTTTGGTAGTGAGGTGGTGCGTTTGCCAGACGTTTGTTGCGGGCTCGGCTGGTGTAAGGCTCATGTGTTTCAATTACTCTACTGTATGTACCAAGAAATGTAAATGGTGAGTATGGCTTTCCAGCTTGGCGCTAGACTACCCCTCTCGAGCACTAAAACAAAATGGACGAGTAAGGTGGTTCTCTGTTTCGTCTTGGGACCTGCTCGCATAAGCAATGGTCGCGAGATCCCATCCGTCACTTATCCAACTAGCGGATCAGAGACAGTCCCTTGTTAAGTTTTGTTCCAAATCGCTCGGTCTCGAATCTCCATCAATTGGGAGGGCTCACAATCGGCCCTGGCGCTCGTGTGGGTAAGCGCAGCACGGCAGTTTGTTTTTTTCTTTTGCAAATCCATGCTCGTGCATAAAGTACGGACACCGTACTGGCCCAACACGAGATCACTTCATACCGCCAAGACAAGAGTGACACATCGTGAACCTACATCGAGAGCCTTCATTTATTTATTCAGGCCGAGAGCGGAAAGAGCGAGGATGCAAGGAGAAAAATATATGATATAAGCTATGCCAAGCTACGCCAAGCTAGCAGACTAGGCTAGAGCATAACTCTACTACCTTGTAGAGATCCCGTCTGTTTAGACGTAAACGACTCCTAGCTAAGAGGAGTGTGTAGAGGAGAAGAAGAAAAAGGGAAGAGGCTGGAGAAAGTATAACTACAGACAGAAGCTAAGGATACAAAGTCGTGGTGGAGGAGTTTGTAGAAAAAGGGAAAGATTTTTTGAATTTGATCATTAGGTTTGCCCCCAAGCGTAAGAGAAAAGGACGGTTAGGAAAGAGGAAAAAGGGGAAATAAGAAAAGGGGAAATCACGATGAATATCTGTTTACCGGTTTTGCAACCTAATAAGCCTATCCTCTGAATGTTAGGTCCACCTAGAAAAAACGAGCACAGGCCTTCAGTATGGCTCAATAGACAATTCAAATACTTGATGCGGAAACCCATACCTGTGCTGGAGTAGTCTGTGGCTGTTCCCCTTGTTGTTGAAAGTACTTGGTGTAAGGATTTTCACCTCTACGGATGGCAGCCTCGTCGATTTCAACTCCGGGATGGCCATTCTCCATCATAAGGCGACGGTCAGTCGTGGACTCTTTCCCATCCTCGGCCAGCTTCGATTTATTCACAGATTGAATAGAGAGAGGGCTATGGGGGCGACAACGTTAGCAACGAAAACATATGAGGGCAGATAGGAGGGAAGGAGAAATGAGTAGGTGAGCATACTAGTGTAAAGGGATACAGGGGAGAAATAACGCAAGCTTGCTGGGGAAAGAATTATAACACAACAAATGGGATAAGGTTTACAGGGGATTGCTAGGTCAGAAGAGCGGATCAAACCGACATGGGGGGGAAGGGGAGGAGAGGAATGGTTTGTTCAGTTAGAAGTTAATCCGGTGCCCGATGGGGCAAGCCCATTAGGCTTCGTCGCGCATGAAGTGACAAATTGATGTCACAAAACCTGTCCCGTGAGGTGCTAGGTGAAGGGGGGGGGGGGGGAGAGGGAGGCAGGGGAGGGGTTCAAGAAGGGAGAAATTATTTGACTTGCCCATTGACCTCACGATCTAATACCATGTGTTCCTTAGCAGCATCCTTACCGCCACGCTCCAACAGATAAACCATGTAGAAGTGCGTCAGATCCTTGATGGTGATTGGCGGGAGATGACTCTTCTTACGGATATCATCAACTACCTGGCGGATTCTATCATGGTTTTGGTGCTCTGCCTCGGCGCTCGTTGGTTGCTCCATCTCAAACTGTAAGTAGTTGATCCAGAAATATCTGCTGTCCAGATACCAATGCTGATTCTTCTGGTAAACTTGGCGTGCTTCGTCAACACTACCTTTAATTTTCCAAAGAAGGCGGGCCCATTCTGCAGTAAGGGCACCCTTTGCGTAGATGTCGCATTTGTCGCTTTCAATCTGGGCTCGATAGATGGCAATTGCAGCGTCAAGTCCGCCTTGCCTGCGCTCAAGGTTCGCCCAAGCTACAATTGTCTCAATGTGTCCGGGCACTACAGGAAATTAGCCATATCCAGGAGGGGAAGAGGACAGCCCTTACGCTGCTCAAGGATGGATTCCAAGACCGCCCTTGCCATGTCAACCCTCCCTTGGGACTCCTCGAAATGCGCGTATTGAATCCGAATACCCGGTCGCCTAGAAGAAGTCAGCGTACAGCGAGCGAGGTGATAGGAGTACAGGCAATACATACGTGATGGGCACGAAAGCCATGCTAGCCCTCTGGTAAATGTTTCGAACTTCTTCCTCTTTCCCATCTTGGGCGGACATCCATCTTGCATAACGATACCAGAATTCATCATAAAATGCAGCGGTAACAAGGCAACGCTCGTAGAGAAATTGGGTTCTCGTGAAATCACCCTCCACCTCTTCGAAGTCGAGATATTTGCGCCAATTCACCAATTGCGGCTCATCCAGTTCATTGACATGGAAGTACGGGCGTTTGATTTCGGACTCGTAGGTCCATCTCTTGGTTGTCTCCGTCTGTGTTCGGGAAAATATTTCCAAGTGGAAATTATCAATCCTGACCCTCATTTCCCTTTCAATTTCCAATTCCCCACGTTCCATCTTAATTTGTTGTTGACCGGCCTGAACAGCGGCAGGGGGTTCTGCCATTACCTCTTGCCTAAACTGGGCCAGGGTATCCGAGGGTAACAACTCCTCAAGAGGACGGGTCTGGGCCAGCTGGCGGAAACGTTCGAAATAACGAGCATACTGATGCATGGGAATATGAATGACACGATCCAGAATGGCAACTATTTTGTCCTCGCATTCCAATCGCTCTTCGAATTCAATGTACTTATCCCAAAAGGGATGGGCAAGAAAGTCCAAACCAACTGAATTTGCGCCACGCTCAAACAACCTGCAAACTAAGGATTAGTAAACAATTTCGCAGCGGGTAGAGTGAAATTTTGTTAAAGACAAGAAATGAGTAAATACGGGAAAATATTAGCTGATCTTTATCCACCAAACCATCGCTTCGAGCTATATTTCGGTGCGCAAAGGCAAAGCAAGGGGCATGAAACGTGATTCTGAGATTATGTGAGATCTCAAATCAAGAGAATATAGCTGGGTTGCAACAGCTCACCAATTGATTCCGACTTTTGTTCGCAACCGGGCTATCGGTAGTGCAAGAATAGGAAGGGGGGAAGAGGAGGCGGTGAAAAGGGGAATAAGGGAAATAGCACATCCTATTGATTCCCCCTGTAGTGGGGGATCGTTTTTAATCAAGGACTTACTCTCGGATAACATCGGGATCATGGCTGGTCTCGACTTTGAAATTGCAATAGTTTGTCCATAGATCGACAGAGTTGGTAATACTGGCGACTCCACGTTCATATACCTACATATAAACCCGTCAAGCATTAGCCCCCCCTATTTGTTGTTCCGCGTGGAAAAGCATAACGTGCAATGCCGGGTGAAAAGGCAAAGAAACAACATACCATCTCGGCTGCCTCAGTACCCGCAATACTAAACTCCAAATCGGCATATTTCTTCCAATACCCAAAGAGCAACGGGAACCTCGCCAAAAAGCGATCGAAAACCCCCCTGGTGGCAGCAATAGCCTGAGGTGAACTATTGCGAGTCAAACCTCCCTCCAGCTGTTCGGTGGTGCGCACAAGCTTTTCCCAGGCTTCAAAGTCATCAGGGTCTTCGACAGCAGCACGGTTTGCCTTCTCGTATTCTGCAAACTCGGGCTTGAGATCGTCGGTGACGTGGCTAGTCTCCATATAATCGGCCATTTTATATGTTGTCGCCTATTTTTGGTTATTCCTTTTCGCAGGGGCGGTAAACGGAGAAGAGGGTGCGCGTGCTTTTTCTTTGACGCGATGTGTGCAGAAGTTTTGGTGAGTGGGAGTTTGCGTAGGGTGGAAGGTGTTGAGATGTGGTGAAAATGATCGTCGAGGTGGGGATAGAGATGAAGTGTCGTGATAGGGCGATGAGAGGGTTGATGCCAGAATAGAATGTTGATGCCAAAAAGGAGGCCTCGCGGCGGTCAAGATTCGGGGCCCATTCTAGCTTGCCACGTGACCCTAGTATGATACTCTCTGCACTCGGAGCCACCCCAAGGTTACCCTCCCTAACAACCAAAATGGGGCAATAACTTCGGGCAGCTTTTGGATGTGTGAGCACGACAATTCCGCCTCGAGGGCCGCAATGAGGAAAATAGCGTTTGAGAAAGGTAAATATCGGAGCACTGGCATCAGCCGCCATTCCCCCCTTCAGATGGCATAGTGTGCGGGACCCCCCGCCATCACCGATAAATTTCATTAAACATTGACCTTATCCTTTCGTCTCCAGCATACACGAAGTCTATGAGACCTCATTCCAAAACTAATTCAAAGGCGCATATAAAAAAGATACAAGAGATTTAGGCCTTCCGTAGAGGAACAAAAGAGGTATCAATATGTATAAGAAACAGTGATGCATCCATACAATCACCCAAAACATTAAACCCAGCGGTAAACCGGCTTTTCTCAAAGAGCGTAATGTCATCCGTTATAAAACAATCCATGGCCAAAACCTAGAACACCGCCCACCCACCCATCTGCAACGACAGACCCCTAGCAATTCTCATCACTTACCATCCTTTTTAATATCGATCTTTTTGAGCTCGCTCTCAAGGACCGCCTCTTGTGGGACTTCTTTCTTTCCAAATAAACCATTCCTGACCCCGTGAGAAGCCGGGGCTAGCGCGGCATCAGAAGACGAGTGATCGGTGCCAAATCTGGAGAAGATACTCCTTTTCTTGGGCCGTGCATCATCATTAAGCTTAATCTCTTCGAACTTATCCTCCTCGACGGGTTCCACATTCTTAGCAACAATTGGCAATCTCGGAGAGCGGACATCGAGACTCGTGCGCGGGACAAGAGGACGCGAGTCGAAGCTAACACGACCCGGGGATGGATCTGACACAGGAGATCTTGCGGAGATATCCTAAACAAAGATTTACCATCAGCAAAAAGGTAATGCCCTCGATGCAATACCGTGCAGCAGTTGCTGCGGGAAGGAAAATCATGAGTGAGACTACGGGGAAACACAAAACGGCCGCGTTAGGATGGGGAGGGGGAGGTAACCAACAAATGATCTTCTATAACTTTCAAAAGATTCTCTTGATATAACAAACGGCTCCTCGACCTCGGGAGCCTTTGTCTGGGGAGAGTGATCACCTTTCCTCCAGAAGCTCTTCTTGTCTGGGGGCGAGGGCTATAAACAATGGGCAAATCAGTTCTCCGGTATTCTATGCGCCATCACAAGAGCCACCCGACCGCGCACAAAATGTGGGGAAATTGGGAAGGGGATTGTCCGTACGGGCAAATAGACCCCACTATCATTGACAACTATTGTCGCCAACAAAACAAATCAGCCAACAGTTCATCCGACTCCCTTGGCTCGCGCGCGAGAAAGTATTCTCCCTCGCTTCACAACACGTACCTGCTGCAAGCTGCAGGCACAACCGCTACAAAAGAAAACAGAGGCTGGGGCAAAAGGAACAAAGAAGCGAAAAATGAGATACATAATAGATTTGCGCGGTACATGCCGGTGCATAGGGCAGACGGCACTTCCACTGAGGAGGGAGATAACCCACCGCTCAACTTGTAGGTGTTCTTTTCCTCCTGGCTCTCCTTTCCAATGCTGATAGCACTAGTAGACTTTGCTCTCGTGCTATGAGCCCTTCCCACTTCATCGGTGCTCGAGTCGGTTTCGGAAGCGGGAAGTCTCGCAGTGTCCTGGTGGGCGGTAGATTGGTGCTCAGAGAAAGAGTCGAACCGATTGTTGGCCGGAACTGTCGCGTTTCTGCGAAAAGGGTTCCGAATAACTGGCATACTGAGTAGCGGCGCTGAGCGAGGGAAAGATGGTCGTAAGTAATGTAACCGCAAGAGCTGGACTGGCCAGAAGACGTGGTCGTTTTTTCTTTTTTCTTTCTTTCTTTTTTCTTTTCCTTTCCTCTTCCTCTTAGTCTTCTTCAAACTCTGAATCGCGATTTCGAGAGTATCACTCCAGACTCCAAATTGTAGCCCGTGAGTATGTACCGTATTTAGGTAAAGGCAGAGAGATATCGCTGGTGGATGACGGCCAGGATGAGAATAGCCACGAATTTTACATGGATTGTATGCGGAGGAACGGAAACCGGAGCGCCCGAGTCTCCAGGCCCTTTTCCGTCTCTCTTCTCTTTTCTTTTTTTCCTGTTTCCTCATTCCTTCTTTTTTCCTCACATTGCAACCGCTGTGGCGCCAAGACCTTGCAGACGTTGCTCCCATGGACTGCCCCTAGCACAAGTACAAGTACCGTACTCTAGAAAGATGTAACAATACCTGTGGAAGAAAAACTTTAAAGTTTTGAGCCTCACTTCATTTAGTGTTTACAAGTAGCAATACTGTGCAAGTACCCTATGATACTTCCACCCATCATATCATAGCATAGCGAGACCCGGAGGCCCCCAAGAGTAAAGCGCTGGTATTTGTACCTTCACTACCGCACTACCCTGCGCGACCCAAGAAGTCAACACCTGGTTCACGGCGCACGTACCATTATCCCCAGCTACAACATATTCTCCAGCCATTCTCCTTCTTTCTTTCTCCCTTCCTCTCCCCCTCTCCCTCTTCCCAATCCGGTAGTGAGGTCCCAATGTACAAGTACTGGTTTGGACTGACCATTCAGCGGTCACACAGCCACTCATTTCACAACGGCCGATGAATAGAGGAACGAATTAACAGAAACTTTCAGAAAAAGGAACTACAGCTTACAACTCAGCATCGAATGGTGAATGGTTTACCCGTACTTTTTCATCTCCTGTTGGATCCATCCAGAGATTAATTACATACAGCCTCAATTGAACGCCACCACCAGGCACCGAGCAGCGACATGTGCTAAATGTTGCGCATCGTGCTGGGATTCGTGAGGTGCTCGGTCGAAAACAACACACGCGTGTCTGCAACACAGCCATTGAGGTGTCTCTATTTTCTACTAACCTGTTCCCGGACATGTCAGACACGGCTGGAGACTGGTCAAAAAAGCACATCATCGCCATATTTGCACTCCAACATCGCGAACCAGCGCAAACCACAAAGAGTTATGGGGTAGCGTACAGTACTTGTAAGGTACGGTACGGGACCGTGCCTCACTACCGTATTAGGAGGAAATAAAAAGGAAGAATAAAGGGGGAAAAAAACGAAAGAAAAGGGAAAGAGATGGTAGAGGGGGAAAAGTAAAAGAAACGGAAAAGAATTACACGGTCAGAATAGGCAGGATAGATAAGGTCTCCGTCACGATACCAAGCTGAAACCTTTTTATGTTCTGGCACGAGATATCTCAAACTCGTGAAAGGGTTGTTGAACGCGGTCACCCGTACCGGTATTGTTTCCCAAAGAAACGGTGAAACGAGTCCAGCTCGTGCAATGGTCAGAGTGCGACTAACCGATGAATCGAAGCCAAGGAAGTGAGAGGGAAGAGGGAGAGAACACCCCCTGTGGCTTTGGCAGGGGGGGAAAAGCGAGAGCATTTCGTCATTTGTGTTCAGTCGTCCCCAGCAACGGCCGTGCCTCCAAGGCTGGAACCACTCGGATCAGAGCAATCAAGAGTGTGTGTTTGGTTTGTTAAAAAAAGGTTTTTGGGTGGGACGGGAGTCAATTGCTTGGGTGCGCGAGTTCCCGACATCCTATTTGCAGAGGTGGAAGAGATGGCCCTTTTCTACTTTACTGTGCTGAGAATCTGAGATCCTGTTGGCCAGAGACGAGTTTGGCCAAGCAAGCCCACGTTCTGAAAGCGGTTCCACTGTAGCCTTGTTCGCCACCAGTTGAATCATCCAATTACTGTGCACCAGACTCACTCTTCATGATTCAGTCAGTACCGGTACTGTATGTACGAGTACTCGAGTACTCGTACGGGTACAGCGTCCCTGTAGCGCTCAAATACGAGCACCGGTGCTCCAAAGTACTCGCGTGGCAGAGTTGAATCGCGCACCCAGACAGAGAAATTGATCGGTAGGCCAACCAGGCAAGATGATGGTCAAGTATCTTTGCCCTCCGGTTGGCTGGAAGATGGCTCAGGTTGCCACAGCGCACCACCTCGACTCGACCGCGAGTACTTGTATCAAAAAGGGAAGGGAATACGGTACGTACGGTCGAAGGGAAAAAAAATTGCGGCCTTTTATTATTGGTGATTTTTTTAGAATCAAAGAAATAATATTATGCTAAGTTACCCTGTAATTTTCTACCTTTTTTTCCTTCTCTCTCTCTCTCTCTCTCATTCCGGCTCACCTGGTCTTGCACTGTCTACTGGTGCTTTGTTGTGCAATAAGGATTGCCCGGGTTCGCCTTGTCTGATGGAAAAACTTATGGTGCAAACCCTTTCCCTTGGTTCTTCAGGCACCAATGGCTACCCTGTTATCCAACTGCGAATCCTCAAGAGGATGCTATGCTGCCATTTGCGGGAGCTGACCTTTCGACCCGAGAGATAAAAAATTTGTACTGTCGGGCGGAGGTTCCTTTGGACCACTCCATCCTCATACCACTACCACCCTAGGAGCCAGTGTTGAATACTGATGATGACATGATTATAAACACGCACACAACGGCCCATGGACAGACCGGACATTACATGCCGGGTGAAGCGGGTCAAAAAATTTCCCCAAGTGGCTTCGACCATGCCATCGGCTCGTGAAGGGGAGAAGGCCGGACTTTTAAAATGCTTATCATCATTGTCATGGAGTAAGAATCCCTTTGTTTGGGCGCTCGCTTGCCAGAGGACAAAGCAACCTTGTATGGCGCTGTGCCGGTGCCGGTGCCGGCAGTACTGTACCTGATCCCTTTTTGGAAATTGGAAAGGACCCCTTTTATGTTGCACAGGAATCTTTGCTACAGCAAAGGTCCTTCCCCGCAACTATATCGTACTTGCTCACCTATAGAAAAGGACAGAAAAGCTCACCTTTTTCACGAAAATTAACCTTCCGGCGACCGGGGGCTTGCCGATCCGCATGGTCAGCGAGAAGTCATACTTGTACTCGAGTAATGGCTCACCAGTGGACCGCTTACTTCTCTTCCCTTGCCACTTGTACTCCTACAGTGCCTTTTGCTCCCTGTCAGATCTTACTCCCCTGATCAGGTATCCATTTGTAGCTTAGCTCGGCTTTTTTAAATCAAGAGCCCCAAATATTCCTCTCGTGCGACTTGGTACTTGCACTGCACGCTGCACAGTTGCACTTCCTGCGTGCATTATTCCTTTCTTTCCTTTTTTTCCCTCCCTTTCTCTCTCCGAAAATCTCCCCCCCCTCCCACTTATATCTCTCTGCCTTTCCATTCCGGATGATTTCTATCCCCTTGTGGGCAACAGCATGATCCCAGCTGTAGTCCCCCGTTCAAGCCTTGTACTTGAGTATAGTACTGTACAGTATTATACCTGTACCGATACCAGCGCAGTGAGGATACACGTTCCCTCGGGCTGGGTACCGTACTCATCCCTTCCGGCTTCCCTTTCCCTTGTCCTGCCGTACAAAGTATGCAAAGAAGAATTGTTTTCATGCTGCTCCCCGCGAGTGCTTCCTTTCGTTCATCTGAACCCCGGGGACACTCTCCTTTCCCCCCCTCTCCCTTTGTATCCTCCCCGAACCATCTTGCCCTTAAACTTGGCAGTGTTGGGTAACCCCCATTTATTCGGGGCAAATCACGTACAAGCCCCATGTTGTGCTGCTTATGATGCCACAAAATGGTGATGCATACTTCGCAAGTGCCTATTCAAACCAACTGACCCTTACCCATCCAATATGGAGTGAGTAGGCACCCACGACGAGAATGTTCTTTGTTGTCAATTCCCCCGGTAGTTGGTATTAGTGCTAGGGAAGCCGAAAGGTACAGTGCAGACACACTACTAGCACAGCAAGGTTTTGATTACCCTTTTTTTCTTTTTCCCTCTTTTTCCTTCTCTTTAGTGCTTCGGAGAAGGGGGTAAGACGAGGAAGTATTTGGGTTGAGTATGATGCTTTAATACACGGCATTGATTTCCGAATATTATCACTCGATACTCTTTCTATCACAGAAGGTATCATACCAAGTTAATACCTGTGACTCTGTGATTTCATCTAGTTGCCCGTACCAGAACCTGGGAAACAGGCAACCCAGCGCGCAATATCAACAGTAGCAGTACATAAACTTCAACGGAGCGCTTCCCATACCCTTCTTTCCCACCCCCCCCCCCGACTTTCGCCTTTAGGGTAGGATTTACTTTTCTTGACTCAAGATCTCATCGTGCATCACTGTCACGTATTTCGCTCGCTTCCCACTCGCCCGCTTCGTTTGGAGTCTCGCTCTGTCTGCCAACCCTTTCTACGCCTTCTTGGTCGGGGTGAAGGTCATGAATCGCATCAACTTATCCTACCAAGACTTCAGCCCTCGATAAAGTTGTTAGGCAGCTAGTAGTGAGACAATTACCTTCGCTTTCCGGCCCAGATCTCGCAGAGCCGAACACAGCCATAGACGAGGCCGAGAGGCTTTGCAGGGGACAGGAGAGAAGGTGGGAAAAGAGGGAAAAAGATTGGGTCTCGTCGAAGGTGTCACAGAGGGGCGAACTATCCAGCCGTGTTGGGCCTACAGATTAACTTGGCCAAAAATCTAGATCAGAGACACAGCCAGCACGAACAAGGTAACTTCCGCCCTGCAATACCAATCGCTTCGCTTCTGTATTATTAAATCCCACGCTGTCCATCGCTCAAAGTCGTCAACCCTGTGTCTGTCGTTGTCCCTTGCTCAGGCCCGCCCTTCGTTGCTGATTCCTCAATTTCCTCTACTACTACCGGTACCGGTAGAGGGCTGTCTACTGTACCACCTCACCCGTTTCTTCTCTTTAGCCCTCCCCCTCGCTCGTTCTCCACACCCCCCCCCCCATCGCTCTTCAACCCCCATCTCTCCCTCTTTCTCTCTTTTTTCTTTTCTTCTTTTAATCTCCACCTCCTACCGAATTGTGGATCAATCGCTTCGTCCACTGCACTCGTTGTTCGACAATTGCACCCCATCACCATCGTTTATCATCTCCCTACAGTCGCTACAGCCGAGATTAATAGACTGTAATTTTACTGTTACAGCGTAATATAGTAAAGTATGTGTGCTTTGCTTCATCCATCCTTCTTTATATGCGGTTGCAATTTAATAGCTATACCTTTTTGTTCTGCGCATGTTTCCTGCTGACACTAAATTGTTCTCTAGGATCCCCATATCCTGCAACTTCCCTTCCGCTGTTCGGTAGCTCTGCTCCGTTATAGGTTGTGTTGAGGCTTATCTCAGCGTCTGCGAAAATCCATCGCAGTGAGAGTTGTTTGCCCAATCCCTTTTCTAAATCTTAATTGCGTCGGAAATCTGTCGCTAGGAAGCCTCGAGGACGGGCCGGCTCCTCATTTCCTGGTCCTTTGGTATTCGAGCCGACTTGGGAAGTCATTTATTTTGCTAGCCCATTGCCCGAGGGCAATCAGAAGTTGTCAAGATGGGTTTCTGGGACAGTATGGCGTTGTGGGAGAAGATGTTGCTGGTATGTACACTCGAGGCTGAGGATTAGTGCATTCACAGGCTAACAATACTGGTGCTTTAGCTCTTGGCTGGTGGAATGGTAGGATCATGTGTGGTGTTGTCCCATTTTGTGGCGATACTAATTCGACGTTTCCTATAGGTTTGTGTGTTGTTTGCCGGTGCTAGCAAGATGATCTATACCAAACTTCGAGTAAAGAAGTACGCGAAGAAGGCCGAAGCAAGGAAGTCGCACATGGAGAACATTCGAGAGAGTCGCCATGTGATTAACCTTACATCTGACGATGTTCCGTTTGGTATCAGAGCCATCGAGGCAGGCATTGAGGTTGAAGGCGTTGTAATATCACGGCCCCCTACGCCAACTAGGGCCAGCTACAATCCAAGCCAAGTTACTCTTGTGGCATCCGACGCTGACAGTATGAAATCGCGCGGGCAATGCCCTCCGAGTCCGAGGTCAGCACAGGGTTTCTATGGAACGCCTCCTCCAATGAAACAGATGGGACGAGGAGGACCGATGGTATACCAGCCCAGTCCTTATCTATCCATGCCGCCGCCGGCACATCAAGGTCACTCCGGGGCGTCGTCTATCCGTTCAAGTGCTTCCTCAGTTGCTTCAACTGCTACACCGACCCCGCCTCTTACTCGCGTATCCTCATCTGAAAAATTGGGCAGAGGGTCGCTTCCAGAAGGTGCTGATGGAGGATACTTTGATGGGGTTCGTGGTGCACCTACGAAGTCTACTACGATACCGGATACTTTGGCAAAGTTGGAAGGTAGAACGACTTCGCCGGCAGTTGAACACCGTAAAAGCACTGGATCACGGCACAATCGGACCCACAGCAGGACCCCCAGCCCTCCGGAGGGTCCGGGATCTCCAGGGCTACCGTCCGTCGATGAGAATGAGATATCGGAGGGATCATCTCGTGCATCTGACTCTAGTGCAGAGGGTATGACCGGATCCTCACGGCCACGCCTGGTTTCGACCTACTCTACGCCGATACTACCAACAATGCGTCGAGTTTCCCAGCCACTGCCTGAGGGTGTTCAAGGGGATCTTTCTCTCCTTCATGAACACCGTATGTCCCACGCAGCTGAGGTCGGGCAGCTTCTCCCTCGCCGTCGCGATACACTGAGGAATTCACAGCTTGCAGGTGCCTCTGTGACTGAATCTCCATATTATTCCCCAACGGCTTCGGACAGAGTGTATGCCTTGGATATTGCGATGCCACCGGTAATGCCAGGGGCCGATGGCCTTCAGTTTCCCGCACCTGCTGTCACAGCCGGATCACCAACCAGGACGAGGCATGAGCGGACACGATCGTCATCTGATCCAGCGTCTGGCGTGAGCGATACGCCAATGTTTGATGGCCCCTGGCTATCCAAGTCAGGGAGCGATGACGACAAGGATGGTTCTGCTTCCTCAGGGGCGACTGATCAATCCGGTTCGGCCACGCGAAAATCCAAAGTGCCGGCGGATTTCTCGTCCGATTCAGAACCACCCAAACAAAAGCCTAAAAAGTTGCAGAAGAAAAACAGGAAGAGCAGGGGCAGCCCGTCCCGGAACTCGGATATGGATGTTGATCTGGAGGCCCAACGGTAATGCGCGAGGAGGGAAGAAGACGGTTTGCATCTATTTTGGACGGTTGGGTTTTTTGCATTATGTTTCGCTTATTATTCGTTTCTTACTCTCATTTGCACTAACGGCGTTCGTTTCTTTTTTTTACACTTTCATGACCGCAACGCTATTGGATTTCGATGAACACCTTTTGGGTTCTTCCTAATTAATGCGGGATCTGGCAGCACACCAGAAAATTAGGGAGGGGGTCATTAGGCCCGACACAACCTACCCAGCTTTTTCAAAAGAAAAAGGTCGAGAGGGTTTTATTATGATTTCACTTTTTTTCTTTTCTTCTATTTTCCTCCTCGTTTAATTTTCTATCTGTACGTTGGTCCGCCACCGTATTCGAGTACGGGCCAACTTTAATATTACGATACCAGGCGTCTATCCAACTAGTATAATAGCTGGCTAGAGAAGAAACAATAGCAAGGGGGGCGGAAACAAGGCAAAAAAAAACTCTTACTTGGCTCATTCTCTTCTTCGTCGTTCGCCTTCTTTCTTTCTTCTTTTCTATTTTTTTTTCAAATAGTTGAGTGAGCTGAGCCGAGCCGAGCCGGCTTGAACGGGTTCAAGAAGAAGGGCGAGGGATCAGCGGTAGGGATACAGGCTGTTTATCTCTAGCACCACACAGCATCGTCGCTATGATGGCTGCTATTCGCAAGTGCAAACGGGAATTTCCTAAATAAAAAGCGGGGCAGAAATTGTGTTGTGCACTCGAGCACCGGTCCTTCACGATAGCACCTACATACATGACTGTACCACACAGAACTGTACTCTGCTGCAAGTACCGTAAGTTACGTGCGTTGTGGCGCTCTGTATGCGAACGGCGAGCCGAGACCTATTCTTCCAGGATGATTCTTATTTATCACCAGCACTACCGCGTCCTATATCCTTATCGTATCCTGTCGAAGAGGGTGCCTTGTCATTTTTATTTATTTATTTTTCTCTTTATTTTCTTCTTCCCCTTCTATCTAGCATAACGGTCAAGTCGGTTCTCTACGCTGTAGGTACAATATCATACTTGTGCTTGCGCTTGGGGAGGGCTGATGGATGGACGGGTTCGAACATGATTGGTGTGTTTCCGCACTTTTTGGTGGATGAATGAGTGAGGAGTGAGTGCTGAGCGAGCAAGTACCTACCGTGTACCGGTACGCAAGTACAGTATCCTACCAGTGCTCTGCGAGTAGAGAGGGAAGGGGAAGGGGGAGGAAAGGGTGTTGAAGTAGAATTTGCTTTTTTCTTCTTTCTTTGATGGGATGAAATGGAATGTACCGGCGGTAAGTGTATTTTCCAGCCTCAGTAACCCCACAAAGTAGGATAGTTGTGGTAGCAGTAATAATAATATAGTGTAACGGGGGCTGAAGAAGGAGCTATTATGGATGGAATTGGGAAAATGGCGTTAATATACAGCGTAGTACTGTGCCAAGTTACTCCTATTATTATTATATACTATAATACATCTATAGTAAGCGTTTCAACTCTTTTTGTTTGTTTATTTATCCATTTTATTCATCAATTCTCCGGTTACAGTACCATAAGTAGGCCTTTTTTGGTAACAGCAATAGTATGATACCCGTAATATAATATCATATCCCCTCTACCATAACCGCAACTGCAACTGCAACTGTCGCTGTACAAAATATTATAGCTGTACCTGCACCCGTGATGATTAACCATTACTTTGACCTGCGCAGCAACAAGTAGGTACACCACCGTACCGATAATCCGATGACTGCGCTGTACTTGCATGTACGAGTACTTTTTTTTCATTTTTTTTCCTTCATCCTTTTTTTCTTTCATTTCATTAATAGTATTATTAATCAAGCATGTCTCTCCCTACCTCCGTACGGTATGTAGGCAAGGTGGGAAGGTTCGCATCAAAAGGTCGATCAATCACCACTCTGCAGTGCAGTGCAGTGCAGTGCATTGCAGTTACGGGGTTCGCCTGGATGAATGAATGAATGAATAAATAAAATAAAGTTGTCGCCGGTGTGTATTGTTGTTGTGTGTGTGTTTTGCTTGCTTGCTTGATACTCCCCAATTGGCGAGCACAGTACGGTACGAGTACAGCGCAGTAGTACCGTCCGGTATACAGTAGTGGAATGATGTGTACTCGTCGTGTCGTGACGTTTGTGAAATGGACCGGGCTTGCATGGAGGCTGAGAGGGACGTGCGTAGTGTCACATAAGAGCCCAAAAAGGATTTAATTGAACATATATGGCAAGACAAGATACATAATTAATTATACATTATAATATAATCAAAGTAGCGAGGAAAAAATTAAAAATTAAAAATTAAAAAATTAAAAGTTAAAAGTTAAAATTATTTCCTCCTTCATCTTCAATACAGGCTCGTAT
>Ga0307510_10003125_pt1 | contig 19172 bp, 15 predicted proteins | sample 12_EM_MG_FD_207224 | JGI IMG/M metagenome (GOLD analysis project Ga0307510, IMG submission 207224) | Populus trichocarpa ectomycorrhiza microbial communities from riparian zone in the Pacific Northwest, United States - 12_EM | ecosystem: Host-associated > Plants > Roots > Unclassified | place...
CGAGCAGCATTGTTGCAGAGGGGTCAGATGGAAAGAAACCGAGAAAGTCACACATGAGAAAGAGAGAGAGGAAAATGGGCTGCGGTTGCCTGCTTTGATGCAAGGCCAGGTGATGGTATTTATACATTGAGGTGGGAGCGATAAAACAAGTACGCTATGGATAATAGTAAGTAAAACTTCCAGAAAAATAAGGGAAAGTGTCAGCTGGTGACAATCCCACATGGCGATGTAAACAAAGAATGTTTCGATATTGAGATTTGAAAGCAAAGGGGGCGTTGTAACAAGGGGCGTGGCAGTGGGCACAAGGTCAAAGCATTGACGGTGTTTGTGCTTGGATCGTCGGTTAAGTAGAAAAGGAAAGTCAAAAGGAAAGTTGTGCATATCAGCTATGCAGAAAGGGAAAGGATAAAGGAGTGGAGATATCTTCGACAAAGGAGTGGGGTGACAAGGCGAAGCGTGCATTGTTGTTGCTGGCTTGAAGCGACAAGGGTGGGCGATCCAAGTGTTCATCGGCACGGATCTTGGGCACAAGGGTTTGGCAAGGCAAACAAGGCAATGAGGGCGAGGTGACGGGTGATAACGGCGGCACATAGACAAGGAGATGAGTGTTCAACTTGCAGCAGGGTCATGTGGATTCGTCAGCAGACACACAAGATGCTCATCCCGTCGACCTAAGCACATTTAAAATGAAGCCAACCAACCCGGTGTAAATTCATTTGACAAGGGGTGTGTGTGCACCACCAGAAAGACATAAAAATAAAGGTATTTTGTGCACTGAGAAGGTCATGCAGTCCACCAACCACACACCACTGCACTGTCTCTGTCCCCCTTCTAAGCTACTTTGACCTTGATGAACCACTTCTCCGTGCTGTCATGCCAGAACTCGTGCATATGTCCCGCCGCCGCTTCACCGGTACAGGATGCCGTGGCCCTGATTCGCGTCCAGTGCAGCTGTTTTACAGCTACAGGTCTAACACATGCAGTGATACCTTGGTCAAATCTGCGATCCATAGACAAAAGCAGGCCGTGTCAACCCTGATTTTGATTGTTGGCTTGGTGGCGGGGAAGAGAGGGTGTCAGAAGACAAGACAGCGCCCTACAGTTTGTATTGTTCTTCACTGTATTGGCGGATGTTTATTAACAGATCAATTTTGAAGACAAGAGGACAGTGGTGTGAGGAAGGGACACACCTAAGTCAATCGCAACTACAACACATCGCATTGTCCCTTCGTATAGCTGGAGATACAAGGCACCAAAATATTTCAGTATGCGACAGCTTTGGTGGCATGCACCCCTGACCAGCACAGTAATGTTGCTCTCTCTGGATCACACACAACACAAAATACTCGCACCTTGTCCTTGCCATATCATGTGCTTGCAAGCATGCCACATTCGAGTTGTGGTGGACATGTGCAGGTGGCGGTGTTTGTCAAGAGGCCTTGGGACGACACGGCTGCATCAGCTTCTGGGCAAGCAAGGGTGGGGGTACACAAGGGTGGCGATCAGGAGGTGGGCGTCGGGAGGGTGGGCAAAGCACATATGACTGGGGGAAAAAAAGACTCACATATTTGAACCCCACAAAAAGCCCAACCTTGTCGTGTTGTGCATGCTGCCGACGCAGGTGCAGGCAGCGTCAAGTTGTGTATGCACTGCCAACAGGGGTGCATGCAGCATCATGTGTGTGTGTGTGCTGCCAACATGGGTGCAGGCAGTGCGGAGGTGGAAGTTCTGGCTGAATGGGATGGGGGGTGGTACCACTGTGGGGCAGAGGAGAAGTGGAGGGCTTGTCAGCAAGAAGAAGAAAAGCAAGTGCAAGACACTCACTCAAAAGGGAAGAGAGTTGATGCACAGTCAAAAGGCACAAAGACAGGGAGCTCAGAATTGGAATGATGTGTGTGTGCGTATGTGCAGCAAAAGGCACTTGGGGCACTGTGGGAAAGAAAGTAACTGGTCATGACATAGGAAAAAAAGAAAAAAAAACAGACAAGGGGGAAGGAAGAGCAAACCGGAGCACAAGGGGCAGTTACATCCCAAAAATCGACATACAATGGAGTGAGTGAGTCTGTTGGTGGTATAATTGAGATGGTGATGGTGTGCGATGGGATCTGTAGAGGTAAGGGACAGTGAGAAAAGACAAACGTATGGTGTGCAGCCAGAAAGTTGAATGGTGTCGATAATCAGTTGGATGAGAGACAAAAAGCACATGAAGAGAGGGGGGGAGGGGGCATGGTTGCCTGGAAAGCATGAAAACGACTTTAGATTTTGGTTGGGATTTGAGATGCCAGCTAATCTGGTCAAAAGTCATGACTAAGCCAAGTCAAAACCGATGAATCGGTTTCCATAGCCGTGACCAGCAAAAGCTGCAGCTTGGGTGAGTTGACTTGCGGTTAGCCAAGCCGCAGCAACACTAGTAGAGGGGCTATGAAGGGATTGACAACGGTTGTATTGGAAACCAAGTCAAGCTTAGGGCTTGACTGTCGAAATACTGAGCGCTTATATACAGGCACGTCCGCGCACGGACCAAGACTACTAGGAGAGGTACTACTAGTAGTGACAGAGCTATCTGTATCGTCATGATATCCGCGGCCAAGTGCTGCGGTCTGTATGAGTGTTACAAGGGGGATGAAGCGAGAGCGAAATCATATGTCAGGGGATTGCCTAATCTATCCTTAACTGGGTACTAGTAATGACGGGTCATTCTGAGAAGGGAAGCATCGTCATGATGCGATCATGACGACGAGATTTGAGATTGATCTGAGGCAATCTGGTTGCCGCACGCCCATTACGGTCTAATGGGCATCTGAAGTAAGCAGCTACCCTTTATGGTAGTCAGACTTGATGGTAACCCAATTAAGGGCCATGTCGCTATCCACATCTTCTGCAGAGCTGTGTGTGGATGAGGGATTGTCTGCGGACTCTTCTGAGAAGGTCGACTGGTGGCCCTGACTCTGGGGCAAGGTGCTGGCTATAGGCGACAAGGCAGCAGGTGTGATTGACTGATAGCTGCCTTCTCTACTGGTGCGTTGGCGTATAGGCGCAGATGAGGGACTTGTAGGTGACAGGGAGTGCTTGCAGGATACAGGACTGCTAGGCTGGGTGAGGTATGCTTGCCATGGTTCGATAGGGGACTCTTCTGGGGATAGGGTATGTGTCTGGCCTCCGGGTACATCAGGTTCATAGTGCATAACTGGTTCTGGCTCTAAAGGCAGTGTGTCCTCCATGGGACTGTCTGGGTCTTCCAGTACATTCTCTACTGGGGGTGGCTCTTGGTACATCTCCATTGAGGAGTACTCCCTTCGGTGGATGTTCCAGGGAATAGGGACGAGGGGCTCGACTGGTGGTTGGACTGGTGTAGGCGGGTGTGTAGTAGCATCTTTAGGTGGGTTACTGGGTGGTAATGGTGGTAGGACTGGTAGAGGCTTGGCTAGGGGCTTTGGGGTAGATACTGAGGTGTACGAGGAAGGTGAAAAATAGGGTGGATTGTAACATATCTGGCAAAAGCAACACCTACCAGAAACCAAGAAGAACTATGTATCTTCAAACAACATTGTCTTTATCTCCTCCAACATCGTCCAGATGTCCATATAGATCATCTCTTTACAGACCTCTTCAAAGTCACCCCCCATCCAATTGTTTTCAACAGCTTCTTGTGGAAATACTGAACCTCTATTACTAATGAGGGTATACTGGAAGACTACAGACTTATTGACTCGGAACATCCTACTGAGTCTACTTGTCTGTCGAAACAGTGTACTGTGTTTTATAGTTGGGAAAGCAATTCATATACTGTCACTCTTATATGAACTTGTGGGAACAGTGCAAATCACAGTTTGCTACTAAATTCCTATTAACCAAAGAAGAACAAGAACATGTACCAGCCATCTACCACAACACATTTGCTGCCAACAACAAAGGGAATTGAGTTCTCTTCGGGGCATTTTCTACATATGCCACCTACAGTGAAGGACCAGGACATTCTTGGAGATACCTGGACAACGGAGAAAAAGTCACCGCCAACGTTCTTGCAGTTCTTTTCTCACATAAAGACCAAATTGAAGACTTTGACACATTCCAAGGAACAGCGATATATCGAGATAGATTCATCAAGTGGCATCAATCCAAGAACAAGTGGATTTATCTCAACCACCAGACAGTTCATTTCGAAAGTCCAAGTACTTCGGATGCAGAAACCCAAGCAAAGACTGCCTCTGAAGGATCAGATGATGACCAATCAGAGGACAAAACGGAACAAATCATACTTAAGGAAACCGACGAAGACGACACCGCATGAGTGGAATCCCTCTTACAACAAGCAGAGACCACTGTTACCTTGGCAATCCAAAAACTCCAGACTAGACCAAGCACCCCTCAACCCAGTACCCCACATTCCCAAACAAGTCCGTTTCCTAGTAGTTCCAAACTACCCCCAGTCGCGACCACCCAAATCCCCATGCCACCAGTATCAAAGGGAAAACAACATGCTCCTGCCCCACCAACACCTAGAACCAAAGCATCAGGTTCATCTCAACCCGCACCAAGTACTCAGCCACAACCAACCCAACCCCCGGTGCAACCACCAACTGGAAACACCCCAGGAACTGCACCGCCGGCTGTACATCACCCACCTGCACCAGGTCCACCAGCAGCACCGCCTCCAGCACTGCCACCACCTCCACCCGTCGTCACAGCACCAATGGTGCAAGCAAACACACCCTGTCTCATCGGCACAGCCCCCGAATTATATGATGGCCAGGGAAACAAGGCATTAGCTTTCTGGAACATCCTCAAGAATTACTTCATGGTGAACGAAGACACATTCAACACCGACCACAAGAAAGTAGTGTCTGCGTTGACCTACTTTAAACGGGATACTCCAGCCAGAGAATGGGCTAGCGATAGAATGGCCACTTCCATTGCAGCCCAACCTACCAACTATGGAACGTGGCAAGCCTTTAAAGATGCCTTCAAAGTGCAATTCATTCCTCCTCAAACAGAGTTGGAAGCGCTAGCCAAATTACATGCTACTCCACAAGGGAGTAGAGAATTCAATGAATGGTACCAAGAATGGAGCCAACATGCATGCTGCGCCAATATGGATGAGAACACCAAGATGTTCACTTTCCGCAAGGCTATCAATAGCACCATCAGCAATAAGATTGCTTCCCAGTCGCCCCAACCAGCCACCTTAGCTGAACTGGTTGAACACGCTTGAGATCTCAACCGAAATTGGCGCATGTACGCCAAGCCCCTAGGCTCCCAAGGGCATCAACATCTAGGATGTAACCCTTGTGTCCGCGAATTATCTGTGGAAAACAGTAATGCAGAAATTAACGCTACCCAAGGACAATGTCATACCCCATTCAAGAAACGTGGTAAACTCACCCCCAAGCAATGCCAATACTGCTTTGATAATAACCTCTGCATGTATTGCAGTAAACAAGGGCACAAAGCCATCGACTGTAAAGCACCTGGACAGAAGAGGCCTGGAACTTCCTTTACTCCAAAGGTCCGACAACTGGACACAGTCCTGGAAGATGACTTGGACAAACTTAGTCTGAGTGATAGCAGAAGTAGAGTTACTCGTGCTTTCCATAACTCTTTCACTCCCCTTGAAGATCTCGACACCACTGGTGATGCAATTTCACCATCTTTTCCTGATTCTCTTCTGTAGCGGCATCTTATGGAAGAGATGTATTTGTATCCCGTTGTACTCCTAGCAAGATTGAACATCTCCAATCTCCCAAGATTCTTCATGTACCACCACATACAATTTGGAATATAAAGTCTCCTGCTTTCCAATTGAAAGTCTGAATCGACCTCAATGGAAAACAATTCGATGCCCACACGTTACTGGACAGTGGAGCTGAAGGCATCTACTGTAACACCAGTTTTATCAAGAAATATGCAATACCCACTCATGCTGTTGATCGCCCTGTGTACCCAATTAATGTTGATGGAACATTAAACAAACAAGGAGCGATGCACTATGCCGCCATTCTGCAAATGGGGATGAGTGTTGATCCAAACCACTGGGAAACTGTCAAAGTCACCATTACAAATATTGGCCAAAACAAGATACTCTTAGGCACGGACTGGCTAAGAGCAAACAATCCAAGCATAGATTGGGGCACGAAAACAATCAAATTTGATTGTTGTCCCCCTCATTGTCACCCCAGTGACCTCAAAGTGTTAGATCGTCATAACCAAGACCCCACCCTACAGCAACTACTCCCACAGGATCAATGGGAAGCCCAAGACGACGATATCCTGGATATTACAAGTCACGGTCTAGATGTGTTGCAGCACATTAGAGCCCATCTGGAACAATTCATGCCAGACCTTGATGTTACTGTGTCACATCACAAGACAGTCAAGGACCAAGTCGGTCACAGTCCGACTACTCACGACATATCCAGGTCTAAAGACCAAGTTGGTCACAGCCCAACTATACGACGCGGTTCTAATCTATCACTAAAAATAACGAACCACCACAAAAACCCCATGGTTGCACAGACTACAGTGTCCACAAGCCTTGCTACAAAAGAACAAGTGAAATCCAAGGAAATCCCTCTGGAATTTAGGAAATACACGAAAGTCTTCTCTGACAAAGAAGCACAAAGACTACCGAAGCACCAACTATGGGACCACAAGATCGACCTTCTTCCAGGACAAACTATGAAGAAAACTTCGGTGTACAGATTGACACCGCCCGAGAAGGTCGCTTTACATGAATATATTACCGATGGCCTGAAACAAGGCACTCTAAGGAGATCTGAAGCAGCTGATGCATGCTCGTTCTTCTTCATCAATAAGAAAGATGGGAAACTACAACCTGTCCAAGACTATAGACCGCTAAATGTGATAACCAAAAAGAATGCAGCTCTGATCCCCTTAATCCCCAAACTTGTCGATAAACTCCTGGGAGCACGATTCTTTACCAAACTTGACATCCGATGGGGATACAACAATATTCATATACGCGAAGGCAATGAACACAAGACGGCCTTCAAAACACCCATGGGCCTTTTCGAGTCTCTTGTTATGACATTTGGTCTATGCAATGCTCCAGCCACTTTTCAAACCTTCATGGACACCAAACTTGCAGATCTCATTGATACGGGTCACATTGTTGTCTATCTTGACAACATTTTAATCTTTGTGCATACCATTGCCGAAGTCATCAAATTTACGCACATGGTATTACAGCGCCTTCTCGACCTAGATCTCTATCTGCAACCTGTGAAATGCCCTTTCAACCAGACATCTGTCGAATATCTGGGTTTGATCATTTCGGAAGGAGAATTACATATGGATCCCGTCAAACTCAAGGCAGTTTCATCCTGGCCTATACCAACCAAAGTCAAGAATATACAGGAATTCCTTGGCTTTTGTAATTTTTATCAATGATTCGTCAAAAATTACTCCACCCTTGCCCGTCCTTTGTTCGATCTCACAAAAAAGGACATGCTGTTCCTATGGGGAACTGCCCAAGCCGAAGCTTTTGCTGCATTACAAAATGCACTTACAACATCGCTGGTGCTCCTTTTGCCTGACTATGACAGGCCCTTTATGCTCATCACAGATGCAAGCGATTATGCGACTGGAGCAATTCTTGAACAAGATGATGCTTTTGGCCGGTCTCATCCGGTAGCATACTACTCGAAATCCCTGCAACCTGCAGAACAAAACTACAAGATCCATGACAAGGAACTCTTGGCTATAGTCCAAGCCTTGAAACATTTCCGCCATTACCTACAGGGTAATGTTCACCAAACAAAGATCTTCTTGGACCATGCAAATCTCAAGTATTTCACCACAAAACAAACCCTTACACATCGTCAAGCATGGTGGTCCATCCTTTTGGGAACCTACGACTACATCATCATTCCTAAGCCAGGCAAACTTAATCAAGCAGATGGGCTGTCCAGGTGTCCAGACCATAAAGAGGGGATAGCATCCGAGAATGTGGAACGAGTTCTGCTTGACCCTGGAAAATTCTTGCTCAAACCAGAGCAATTCCACCTACGCACCTTACATAACATGGCAATCCCCACAGGAATGGATGAAGAACTACATGCAGCACTGGTTGAAGTCATCAAAAATGATAACTCCACGGGACTGGGAAAGAAGCTCAAGGAGCTCATTACTAGCAGACCAAGACAGGTCACCAAAGGATTACAAGACTGGAACTACAAAAACAGATTGTTCCTCCACAAAGGACTGGTTTATGTACCAGACAATGAAAATGTGAAATGAAAAATTGTGCAACAGTTCCATGACAATATTATGGGACATCCAGGACAGTGGAAAACCGTCAAACTCATCACACAAGAATATTGGTGGCCCAGAATCACAGAATTCATCAAAGCATACATCAAAGGATGTGCTACTTGTCAAACCACCAAAATCAAGCCTCCAGTTAAAGTTCCACTGAAACCCAATGAAATCCCCTTGGGAATATGGGAAACAATCACCATGGATTTCACCATAGACCTCCTGGTATCAAATGGATATGACAGTATTCTTACAGTTGTCGACCATCATAGCAAAGCTATCATTCTAGCCCCTTGTCACAAAACAATCACAGCCAAGCAAACAAGTCAACTACTAGTTAACTATGTATAGAAACGCACTGGTTTCCCCTTGATGATTATCTCAGACTGAGGACCTCAATTCGTGGCACAAGTCATACAAGAACTTTGGAGAAAACTGGGAATTAAATAGAAACTGTCAACCATGTTTCACCTGCAGACAGATGGCGAATCTGAACAAGTTAACCAAGAAATCAAGCAATACCTTCGTATTTGTGGAAACTTCCAACAAAACGATTGGGCCACATTACTTCCCATCATTGAATTTGTGCATAATGCATGGCCGCATCGGAGCACCCATAAATCCCCCTTCGAAGTCTGGTACGGGATACACCCGACCTTTAAACCCCCACTACAGTTACAAACCAGACTACAAAGTGCAGACGAACAAGTCCAATACCTAGAAGAAATGCGCAAAGAAGTCACTGCTGCATTACATCTTGCTGCATGAGAAATGTGAAGCAGAGGCCCCACAAAACTGTTGCACACATTCCACAAAAATGATCTAGTACTCTTGGAAGCTACTAACCTACAAACTACCCATCCAAAGGCAAAACTTGCACCATGACGCTACGGACCTTTTAAGGTCATTTGGGCTTCACCAACAAACTGCAAACTCGAGTTACCACCACAGATGAGAATACACCCAGTATTTCATAACTCCCTGTTGAAACCCTACATGGAGACCACCACACATGGACCTAACTTTACACGCCCCCCTTCTGAAATAGTCAGAGAAGAAGAAGGTCATTACAAGATCGAGAAAATCCTCCAGTCACGCCCTACAAGAAATCGCAAAAGCACGCAGTACCTAGTCCACTGGAAAGGATATACAGAAGCCAACCATACCTGGATTGTTAAGGCCCAAGGACCTTTAAGGTGCGACTTGCACGAAGTGGTGGTGACAAGTAACGATGGCTAGAGTGTCTTTGACAACATCAAAGACCTGAGAGGAATTTATGAAGGGGGAGGGAAGTCAAATGGTAGAGTGAAGACTTTCAAGACGTTTGGATTGGAAACCAAGTCAAGCTTAGAGCTTTGACTTGTAACTAATGGCTGGTTTATATACATGAGGAGTCTGAGGCTATGCTACGCTTACTACTGCTAAGTATGAGTCGAAACTAATACAGGGATCACTTGGAATGAGTCAAGTAAGTAGGAGTCAGAGAATGCGCTGTATGCGCAGTAAGTACAAGTCATATCGAGTCTGGAAATGAGTCAGGACAGAGATACAGTGGATGCGCTGAGATGCTCCAATTCGGGGGCCGGGAGATGACGATACGAAGGGCGCATAAGCGAACGAGTATCGGATCACATACGTATCCGCTTTTGGTAATCCACTTTGTTGAGAGTCTGCTTACTCTAGCAGCATAGGAGGTGACTCCGTATTTGGATCTTGATCGGATCCCACAGACCGGGGACTTGGTAGGCTTTGGTAATCAGGAGTGGCTTGGGCGCTAGGACTGTTCAGGGATATCAGGGATGTGGCTGATGATGTAATAGGGGTGTAACTCCCATCCTCGTGACGTAGGCGTTTAGGTGCTGAGACTTCGCTGCTCGGGGAGACGGGCCGGGTTATACTGGTAGGCGGAGATGGCTGACTAAGCCATGCTTTCCATGGTGGTGAAGGCTGTTTGTTAGCTTCTAACTCATAGGTGTTAGAGCCGGATGGTCTGGGCTGGTATGGCGTGTGTGGTGGGCTAGGACTGCGGTCCCTCATAGGACTATCTCCATCGCTATCTGTAGCGGGATCTGTGATCATTGGTGCAGGCTCTGTGAAGTATTCCATAGAGGAATGGTGGCGCGTGTGAGTAGGCCACATGATCGGGATTGCTGGTATTGCCTGGCTAAAGGTAGTGGGTAGCGTGGGTGTGCATGCTCTGGGAGGTATTGATGGCGGTATTATTGGTTGGGATATATTCTGAGGGATCTGTGTGGTTGGTGTGGGAGGTATGACGGGTCCTGAGGTTGTTTGGGGTAGGGAGTAAAATGAAAAACTGGGTGGATTATAACATGAGGTCCCTCCTAAGGAAGTCGGTACCACACGACTCTGTTTTTCGTTTATGGACATGCTGTGTCTGAGGATGATGAGGAATGCCTTGTTTGCCAATATATGTGACCATTGTGAATGACTGGGATTGGGGAGCGTGATGCCTTTTTCTTTCGCCTTGATTGTTTCCGTTGTCTCGTCATAGAGCGGTCTGAAGAATGTGTATAGGAATAGTGCCGTGTCTGTGTTGTTTCGTCTGAACCAATTTGCCACTGTTGTGCTTCTGAATTGCTGGTTACGTATTGTCCATTTCTGGTATAGCTCTTTGAAGGTTGTGGTGCATTCTTTACACTTCTCCTTGAGCGCTGCCATATCCACTGTCTGAGTTGTGGTCTCCTTGTTGTGCCTGCTGTTGTTCATCTTCTGGGAAGATGGCGTTGTTACTGCCATTTTCTGATTCCTCCATAGGTACGGTCTTGTGTCCTGGTATGTGTGTTTGATGAATGATTCTATTATGGAGGGTGGGGTCATTGTCTTCTGCTGGGATTGTGACTGCTTCGTGGTTAATTTCTGTAGATCCTTCTCCTGGTACCCATGTGGTCCAATGGAGGTTGACATCGAATCATTGGTTGTCAATGAAGGCTGCGAATAGGTGGAGTCTTCCTCCATCGGTGTGCATGCGTATGAGGACGATGCCTGTGTCAGTTCCAAGGGTGAATATGGTAGAAGTGGGAAATCCTGTGCTGGGGACATTGGAGTGAGAAGACATTGAGGGGATGAGGCGTCCTCTGTTGTTTCCATGATCTTTATACAGGTATGAATGGCTGCGGGATGACTCGTGTAGAATTCTTTGACTAGGTCGGGTGCGTTCATGTCTGACTTGTCGACCCAGGAGTCATGCGAAGGTGAATAGCCTTTCCATCTGACTAGGTATTGCTTCTTCTTTGTGCGCCCATAGTGTCTTGATTGTAGGATTTGTTCTATTTCCCATTCTGGTTCTCCATCAATGATGTCCGGTGGTAGTTCCAGGAAGTTGGGTCCGTGTTGACTTGTTTCTTTGTATGGCGTAAGCAGTGATGCATGGAAGACATCATGAATCTTCCAGTGTGTCAGTAATTCCAGTTTGTATGCGACTGCTGATATTATGGCGGCTACCTTGAAAGGTCCGTACCGCCTTGGGGATAGCTTTGGTGTTACATTTGTGGGAAGTCTGAGGTTTGTTCCTTCTAGCCACACTTGCTCTCCTATGGCAAATGGCTTGTATTTCGGTTTATCTTTGATCCAGGTATCTTGCGCTTTACGTTGTGCCTCTTAGACGGCTTTCCTGGCCTCTTTGATGCTGTTAAGATGTTTGTCGAGTGTGGGGATGTCTGATTGTCTGTCTGGTTGGTGAACGCGTGGAGTGTAGCCCATTATTAACTCGAATGGGGCTTTCTTTGTTGTCGCAGATGGCCATGAGTTCTTTGTATACTGTGCTAAAGGTAGCCATTTGTGCCATTTGTTTTGTTGCGTTCTGCAGAACATGCAGAGGTACTGTTCAAGTGTCTGGTTGGTGCGCTCGCTGGCACCGTCTGTTTGTGGATGGTAGGCTGTGCTGATATTTTGTCAAATATCCATGAGGTGGCATAGTTCTTTGCTGAAGTGCGAGGTAAACCGGGGATCTCGGTCCAAGATGATTTTCTTGGGTAGTCCATAGTGTGGTAGGACGTGTGTCATGTATAATTCTGCAACTCCTTCTGAGTCTATAGCTTCTTTGCAGGGTAGGAAGATGGACGCCTTGCTGCAGTCCGTATCTGTTATTGTCAGGATGGTGTCATAGTCTCCAGATTGTGGCAATTTCGTGATGAAGTCCATAGCGATCATCTCGAATGGTTTGGCGTTTTCTACAGGTGTTATTGGTGACAATGGTGGATGCGTTGGGTGAGTGTTGACTTTGTTCATCTGGCAAGTGGCGCAGCCGCATATATATTCTGTTACAAAGGTTTTCATGTTAGGCCACCAGTAGTATGGCGTGAGAAGGCCCAAGGTTTTTGAAATTCCTGGGTGGCCAGCTGTGATTTGGTCATGAAAAAGGGATGTTACCCCCCTCCTAAGTTCGTCGTCTGCCATGACGACCAATGCGGTGCTGCGGTGCCAGTGGGTCCCATCTTTGAGGGATAATCCATGTGCGTCTGCCCATCACTTTAGATCTCCTTGGTGCGTATATTGTGCCTGCTTTATTGCCTTATCGAGGTTGTCTTCTGCGCTGTCCCAATCATAGACACAGATTGCTTCTTCTTCTTTACAGGGCCATTCGTTGCTGGGGTTACTTCTGTTTGTAGAGGTATGCACATGACATGTCCGAATGCTTGTATGTTGCTCACAGAAGTAATGTTCTGGCCAGACGGTAACATCTTCGTTGTCTGGGTTACTTCCTGTATCATAGTCTTCTCTGCGGGATAATCCGTCAGCCTGATTTGTGGCGCCGGGTTTGTATTCTAATAGGATGTTGTACTGTTCGCGTTCTGGGAGGTAGCCGGCAACGCATGGTCCGATTTTCCATGGGTCGCGATAGTAGCGTAAGTTTGCATGGTTGGTATAGACCAGCACTGGTTCTGTGGTGCCTTTGAGTAGGTAATCCCAATTGCGTAGTCCACACATGATGGCCAAGAACTCCCTGTCATAAATGGGGTAGTTCTGTTCTGTGGTGCTGAATTTCTGTAAGTGGAATCTGATGGGGTGTTGTGCGCCGGGTCTTTCTCTGCCATCAGGTAGCGTTGTCTTTGGGCCCCTTTGATATAGGATGGCCCCTGTTGCTATCTGGGATGCGTCTACTTCCAGCTCGAATTGTTTGCTGGGTTCTGGCTGTACTAGTACTGGTGCTGTGGTGATGCGCTTCTTTATTTCGTGCAGTGTGTCCTTGCATTCTTGTGTCCATTCGAAAGGTACTTCCTTTCTGAATAACCGTGTCATGGGTGCTGCTATGCTGGAAAATCCTGGTATGAACATCCTATGGTATCCGCATACTCCGATGAAGCTGCAAGCTCCTTTGAGTGTCGTGATGTCTTCTGGCCATTCTGCTATACCCGCGATTTTAGCTGGGTCAATTGTTGCGCCATCCTTGTTGATGTGCACTCCTAAGAAGTCAATGGAAGGTGCCATGAATACGCTTTTGCTAAGTTTGAGGTGTAGTCTGTGCCTCGCGAAGAGGTCGAATAGGTAGTGGACTATTTCTATGTGAAGCTCGTAGTCCTTGGCCTTGGTGCCAAGACCGCAATCGTCCATGTAGCTCCTGAATATCTTCTGGATATTGTGTACGCCCTTTTTCTCGAAGTGTTTGTATAGCTCTTCCAATATTCCGTTCATGAACCTTTGGAATGTCAGTGGGGAGTTGCTCATGCTGAAGAACATTACTTTGGGTTCGAATAACCCGCGACACGTTTTGAACGCTCCTTTCCATTCGTCTCCTTCCCTTATGCGAATGTTGTTGTAGCCCCATCGGATGTCGAATTTACTGAATATCTCCATGCCTTGGAGATCTTCGATGCATTGGGCTAGGTTGGGGAGTGGGGTGACGTCTTTCCTGGTGACCGCATTAAGTGGGCGGTAGTCGATGATGTAGCACTTTTCGTCGCTGTCCTTCTTCACAACCATGAAGGTATTGAAGCCGTATGGTGAGCTTGAGGGCACTATGTAGCCCTTTTCGAGATTTTCGTCAAGGAATTTCTCCTCGATTTCCTGGTCTTTGAGTAACATGGGGTACAACCTGCAGTTGAATTTGTCCGGAGCTTCCGCTGTGAGCTCGATTTTGTGGTCTCCATCTCCTTGCGAAGGAGGGAACTTCTTTGCTTCTTCGTCAGAGAATAGCGCAGTGTGGCGCTTGAATTCCTCTGGTAGTGTGACTTCCTCTTTGTTGTTCTCTTTAGCATATTTGTGTGCCATTTCTATCGCTGTAGTGGCCCTGATAAGCGTATGTTCATATTCCTTCCAGTTGACTTCTGGGATTTCTGTGTCTTTTGCTTCACCTGGCCTTATCCCCTGACTGGGACAGTGCTCTCCGGTCCATGAAGCGTCTTCTTCCATGATTGTTGTGTCGATTTTCATGACAAGATCGTCATCCTGATTTTGTTGGCTTTTCTGTTTAAGCTTTTCTTGTGCGTGATTCCATATGCTGCTTCTGATAGTCTCTGCTTGTACTGTTGGTCCTCTGAGTTTTGCGTTCTCCCAATCAATGTCCGGGACGAAGCTTCTGCACCATGGGTAGCCTAAGATAAATCTGTCTTTTCCTAGGTTTGACATGAAGAATTTTTGTCGTTCTTTCTTGTGTCCTTTCTTGATCATGAGGTCGCATGAGTGCATAATGGTGCCATTTCTGTTTGGTGTCCCATCCACGTTCCATACTGGTCTGGGTGTGGGGAGTTTCTGCATTCCTAGTTTAAGTCGCTGGACTGTTTCTTGGTCGATGAAGTTTTCTGTTGCTCCTGTGTCTAGGAGTGCCTGTTCCTTTGCTTTGCCTTTATAGTGCGTGATTTCAAAGGGTACGTAGATGTGATTTAGCTTCAGTATGTATGCCCCATTTATTTGAAATGCCTCCTGGTAGGCCTTGAATTTGTCTGTCCCATAGTACTCGTGTGGTACCGTTTCGTGGAATAACTTTGTCCTGGTGTTTTCGTCCATTGTGCTCATTTTTAAGTTGAGCACAGTTGTCAATAGGTTTGCACTTGGTGTCTCCTGTGGCTTCTTTATTTGATCCCTGATGATCTTTGCAAGCCGGATGCGTTCTGGTTTACTGAATTTCTTTATTGCCTCCATTAGCTTGTTGATCCTCAAGGCTGTAGGGAGGGTGCGTTTCTTTATTTCCTTGGTGTCCAATAGCTTTGGAGCCAGTTTGACTTTATTTGTGTTAAGACGTTCTTCTTCCAGGACGCCGAAGCGGTTTACTGGGGTGACTTGTGCGGTACTCTGGGCGTTTGTGGCTTTGATGGCTTCTAAGAAGATCTCCTTCTTCTTGGTTCAGCAATTCCGAGCGTAATGTCCCTTCTTTAGGCAGTGGAAACAGACTCTGCTTCTTTTGAGCTTCTGTCCTTCTGGTATGACGTAGTGTCCTATGTCCTGCGATGTCCTAGTTGTGTGGACCTGGATGGGATCGCTTTGTCCCCTTGTGACCGGCGCAGTGACTCTGACTGGCGGTTTCAGTCCACAGGATTTGTAGTATCCTTGGCGGAGCTTTTCTTTGCATGTGGCAGCTTCCTTGAGTGCCCTGTTGGTTGCTTCGTATAGCGCAACCTTCTTTTGTTCATATGTCGTGGTGATGGGCGTCTCTAAGACTGCTCCTCTGATGCTCGTCGTCAACACACCTCTTATTGGGGTGGATAGGTTGGCAGATGTCTGTACTCCGTTTGTTTTGCCAGTGGACCTCTGGTCTGGGGTGTGTGATGATGTACACTCAACGCCTGTTGTTGGACCAGAGGCCTGCTGGTTTCTAGTGGTTGGTGCACTGTGTTTTGCTACTGCCGAGTATGTCATGCCGGGGACGAGGTGTGCTGGTGCGTCGGTGTATCGAGCGCCTGAGGATGTCTGCATCGCTAAGACTGATATATGTCTTTCTGTAAATGGTATGGGATAGATGGTTCGTAGGATGTGAAGGGGTGGTTAGCCTCCTTGTCTGGTTGGATCCGGTAACTGGTTGGCCTGGTTGGGGTGGGGAAATGTGTCTGTATGACCCAAGGCTGTCTGACTCAGGCTCCTCGCCCTATTGTCTGCCTCTTTGTCTCAAGGGACACGAGCCCAAGAAACTTCACAAACTAGTTTGGTTTATGCGCTCTTTCTCCTTCAACACCCGTGAGGGCGCCTAGATCCTCCTACACAAGTTTTCAACTCCGGGTAAGGGAGATCTTATGCAATAGATTCACTAGGTTGGAGACTGCAGAACCACCAGCACTAGCCTATGGGGTGCTGGGAGGTAGGGGTAGTTAGGATCCGCGACGGTGTTACTCGCCAATCTGTATGTCCTAGAGGAAAGCTTGACTTGTGTTAAGGCCCAAGGACCTTTAAGGTGCGACTTGCACAAAGTGGTGGTGACGAGTAACAATGGCTAGAGTGTCTTTGACAACGTCAAAGACCTGAGAGGAATTTATGAAGGGGGAGGGAAGTCGAACGGTAGAGTGAAGACTTTCAAGACGTTTGGATTGGAAACCAAGTCAAGCTTAGAGCTTTGACTTGTAACTAATGGCTGGTTTATATACATGAGGAGTCTGAGGCTATGCTACGCTTACTACTGCTAAGTATGAGTCGAAACTAATACAGGGATCACTTGGAATGAGTCAAGTAAGTAGGAGTCAGAGAATGCGCTGTATGCGCAGTAAGTACAAGTCATATCGAGTCTGGAAATGAGTCAGGACAGAGATACAGTGGATGCGCTGAGATGCTCCAATTCGGGGGCCGGGAGATGACGATACGAAGGGCGCATAAGCGAACGAGTATCGGATCACATACGTATCCGCTTTTGGTAATCCACTTTGTTGAGAGTCTGCTTACTCTAGCAGCATAGGAGGTGACTCCGTATTTGGATCTTGATCGGATCCCACAGACCGGGGACTTGGTAGGCTTTGGTAATCAGGAGTGGCTTGGGCGCTAGGACTGTTCAGGGATATCAGGGATGTGGCTGATGATGTAATAGGGGTGTAACTCCCATCCTCGTGACGTAGGCGTTTAGGTGCTGAGACTTCGCTGCTCGGGGAGACGGGCCGGGTTATACTGGTAGGCGGAGATGGCTGACTAAGCCATGCTTTCCATGGTGGTGAAGGCTGTTTGTTAGCTTCTAACTCATAGGTGTTAGAGCCGGATGGTCTGGGCTGGTATGGCGTGTGTGGTGGGCTAGGACTGCGGTCCCTCATAGGACTATCTCCATCGCTATCTGTAGCGGGATCTGTGATCATTGGTGCAGGCTCTGTGAAGTATTCCATAGAGGAATGGTGGCGCGTGTGAGTAGGCCACATGATCGGGATTGCTGGTATTGCCTGGCTAAAGGTAGTGGGTAGCATGGGTGTGCGTGCTCTGGGAGGTATTGATGGCGGTATTATTGGTTGGGATATATTCTGAGGGATCTGTGTGGTTGGTGCGGGAGGTATGATGGGTCCTGAGGTTGTTTGGGGTAGGGAGTAAAATGAAAAACTGGGTGGATTATAACATGGATCCCAGCTAAAGAGCTGACGCATGCCAAAGAACTTGTCGAACAATTCGAAGCTATGCAGAAAGCCAAAGAGGGGATATGAGTCCTGCAGGAGCAAGGGAAGCCTAAAGAGGGGATACTGTCATAGACAAAGTCCATGCCATCTAGAAACCCAGTCCAAACCCCTACGAGTCCCACTAGAACTGCCCCTAAACCGAGTTATAGCCAAGTGGCTATTCAACGTCCTCCTGAGCCCGTGATAAAGCCTGGTCCATGACCAGCAACCAAAGAGAATCTTTGACCATATGACCCTGGGAAATCCCCACCATGTGACCTAGCACGTGACTCATCACATGACCTACAAACCCTCCAGCAAGCACGTGACTTAACAACACGTGACCATGGGAACCTAACACATGACCTACCAAGGGATTGGTCATCTATACGATCACCTGATTGTGCGCGCTTTCTACGCACGTCTTGTCTGTTGACCCACACATGGAAGACCATGGGAACGATCAACGGTTGATTAAGAATCAACAAAGTCACAAGACTTACTGCGGAACTGTGGCACAGTCCGCAGTTCATCTATTATTAGTTTGTGTCTATTCTTAGCTTAAAGTCTTACCTGTCTCTTGTATTATTACCTGCCCTAAAGGGGCACATGCCCACCTGTCTCTCGATATTATGCCTACCCTTAACTACACACAGACCACCCTGTATTAGTATATAAGACCTGCGAATTTGTATGAACAGTCCTCAGACTGTTCTCTTGTCTACCCCCACACTGGAGCCTCACAAAGCTCCCTCATCATTAGCAGCTTGCTCCTTGTTCTACACCATCCCACCTCTCCTTGCCTTTTGCCTCTTCCTCCTCAACATCTCCTTGCTGCTCCTTTGGATCAGTCACCTTCAACTCCATGCCGTCGTTGAGTCTTGCTACCCATAAGTAGTGAGTTCCCGACAATTACACAGTTACCTTTCCATTTAGTAGTACTATGCTACAGTTATCATCCCACTTAGTACTGCTATCCTATAGTTAATGTCACACTTAGTAGTACTATCCTACAGTTATTAACCTATTTAGTAGTACTACCTTACAGTTACCATCCCATTTAGTACTACTATTCTACAGATATTATCCAACTTAGTACTATTACACTACAGCTATCATCCCATTTGGTACTACTATCCCATAGATATTGTCCTATTTAGTAGTACTATTCCACAGTTACCTTTCCATTTAGTAGTACTATCATTCAGTTACTGTCCTATTTAGTAGTACTACTCCACAGTTACCTTTCCATTTAGTAGTACTATGCTACAGTTATCATCTCACTTAGTACTACTATCCTATAGTTAATGTCCTACTTAGTAGTACTAGCCTACAGTTACTATTCCACTTAGTAGTACTATCCTACAGTTACTATCCTATTTAGTA
>Ga0307510_10003126_pt1 | contig 19170 bp, 18 predicted proteins | sample 12_EM_MG_FD_207224 | JGI IMG/M metagenome (GOLD analysis project Ga0307510, IMG submission 207224) | Populus trichocarpa ectomycorrhiza microbial communities from riparian zone in the Pacific Northwest, United States - 12_EM | ecosystem: Host-associated > Plants > Roots > Unclassified | place...
TCGCACCTTCCTGTATCTCTTTACACGAACGGCATGCATATTGCGCTCTTACGCACGTCTCCCTCCGGGCTGTGTGCGGAACGAGACTCTTAGCACCCGTGACCTCTTCCGAATGTCCTGTAAATTCGCTTCCACGCCCTCCCTTTATTTTCCACTTTAAGATCAGTATCCTTTATCTTGTTATAAATTTCCAGCCTTCCTGTAACAGGAATCCGAATATGAAACCCTTTTGACATTTGCCTTCAAGCTCACCGCATGTCCAAGAAAACCGCGCTCGCTTGCTTATGTTCGTTCCCTCCCCCCTCTCGTCTTATCTGGAACTCGCAGCACGATACCTTTCATGTGCACAGGATAGACGACTGTGTCTTGCAAATCATAAGCCCACCATGATAGCCTGGACTTGTAAGGCGCCGGAAAATTGGATGTGAAATGTACCGAAGACTTTTAAATGACCACCGGCGATGGTCAAGGAGGACAATACAAACATTTGGTGACATACAAATGCAGAAGATAACACGGTTCGGGGTTTGGGGCATCCCCCCTTCGTGTCGAGCCAGATATAAGGGTGGACGGGCGGTGAAGCTCTACACAAGCGTCAATGAACCCGGGTTATCTGTCTTTCGGCCCACCTGACTGCAACGACGTTTCACATACACAGCACGAACATTACATCTAATTTACTGACCAAACATACCGCTCAATATTTGCTAACAACGAATAAAATGTCATCATAACATGTACTGTAAGTAAAACCGTACCAAAAACTCAAGAAGATGGCACTATTTCTCTACAGACTTCATGCTATACTCAGACAGTAGTTGCATAACTTCTTGCTGCCCATAACTTGATGCCATAATGGAAGGTGTTATACCGTCATTGTCGCGCGCGTTGAGATCCGCGCCATGTTCCAGTAATAGCCGCACAATTTCGACATGTCCATTTTCTGACGCCCTGTGTAGTGGAGTCTGGCCGTCGTCAGCCGGTGTATCAACCGCCGCGCCGTGGTCAAGCAGCATTCGAACAAACCCAAGTCGTCCATTTTTCGCGGCTATGTACAAAGGAGTCCAGTTGGTATCGTCGCGGGCATTGACGTCTGCGCCACGATCAAGCAGCAGCTGCCCAACCTCTAGACGTCTCTCGTATGATATTCGATGCAGCGGGGTCTGATCGAAAATGCCCGGCATATCCGGATTCGGAAAGTGATCAAGCAGTAGGGAAGAAACGTCGAAATGTCCACGACCCGCAGATGCGTGTAACGGTGTCACTTCGACGCCACCCTTGGCGCGTACGTCCTCCGGATGCTCTGCGAGGAGGTGTGCTGTCAAGTCACGAAATCCGAATAATGCGGCATAATACAGAGGGACGGCTTCTGGCTTCTCCGGGTATATCGTAGACATTGAACGGCCATGACGATCTGTGTTATAAATCCAGAGCCAAGCCGCAAAGTATGGTTTGTCCACGTCGAACAGACATTCCATCCCACCCTTGATATATGACGACACATTTTCGAATCGAGCGTGCTCGACCCAGTTTTGGGCAGCGTATCCGGCAAGCGGGAAGTTCTTGATCTTGTCACGGTCGAGGCAATCTTCCAATCGGAGGAGAACTCCGAGGCACGCTTGCGCAAGAACGGTGTGCGCAGGCTCTAGTGGAATGTAGTAGCACGAGACGTCCTTGCTCGACTCTGCAAGCCGGTCCGACGTCAAGAATTCTTTGACAGAGAAGTGCGAAAATTGCACAGTTCGTGAATCCCCATCCTTGATTACGACGACCAAACTCGAGCATGCAGACATCACTGCTTCTTGATCTTCCCACCGCCAGGCTGGATTCAACTTTGGGACCCCTTCTGCGGTGAAGTCAAATGCAAGGACTTCCGCCAGTTCCTCAACCCGGAGAGGACGGACAGCTGCCACAAGACATTGCAACATTCGACGAGCATGTCCTTGATTCGACTTTCTGATCCCTTTCAATATCCGCTCGTACGGTTCGTCAAGGCTTTGGGGCAACTCTTCGAGGATGTGGCGGACGCTCGGTGGGAAACAGTGCCGTAATACCTCCAATTGGCAAGATACCCAGCGAAACCTGTGCCTTCCAATAAGAATCGTTCATAAGCAGCTGGCAAGAACTTACATCCCATCCGCCTTTTCGGGTAATGTCTTGATCACCAAATCCTTGTCTTCATCTCGCCACCTTCGCATCCTTCGGTCTGAATGAACAAAAGAGCTGACATAGTCCGCGATATCCTGCTTTTGTCCGCTTTGATTGTGGAGGGATACGGGGTGTGGGGCCAAAGATTCGAGGATGGCCTGAATATCGAACTCGGGACGACTGGTGACACAGATGTGGAGGTTTGGGAGGCGAAGGTCAACAAGTTCGTTGACGAGCTCAAGCACCTCCTCTCGCGGAGATGGAACACTCGACGAAAGCGGGCACTCATCGATTGCGTCCATGATGATGTAGGTAGGGCGGTCCGCATCGAGCGCAAGCATTTCTTTGAGACATGACATCATGACATGATCATTGGGCTTTCGAACTCCACGATCATGAACAGAATAGAGTCGGGAGAGGATGTCACAGCAGGGATTAGATCGGGCTGAAAGTTGGATGAGGAGGGAAGGAAGTAGGTTGGAGAGTTTTTGCTTGTCAATGTCCTTGAAATCGAAATAAAAATAGGCCATAGAGGCCCTCTCAGCGTCATACAAGGTCATAATATCCTGGATAATCGAGGAACTGGGTTCATTGTGTGAGGGTGTAGGTGGGAGGAGTCGCGGAAGGACTAACCAAAGTACACTCTTTCCTGACCCCGCTACAAAATCGAGATGATCAGATGTCGCAGAATGAGGACCAAAGGAACACACGTTTTCCATGTACCCACAAGAAGGAACCGACGGACTTCCAATCATTGAATATTTTGCCTTGAAAAACCCACCGGGCTGTGCCGTCGTGATGGGCTTTGGATGCAATATTGTGATTTGTGGATGGGTCTGAAGGAGAAAGCCATCGTAGAAGGCCATCACGAAGGAGGTTCCCTGAGAATAAGTTTGAGGTTTTAGAAAGAAAAGCCGTGAGAACCAAGAAATGACGAACGGCTGTTATCGTCCAATTTGCGATCAACACCTTGGACCCTGTCGCCAACATCTTTGACCTCGTCATCAATTCCCTGAACCATGTGGTCGATGCGTTGAACCTTGCCATCAACACAGTGTAACCTGTCATCGACACCTTCAACCTTCCTGCCCACAATCTGCACATCGTCGCCGACGCCTTGTACCCTCTCGTCAACACCTATCACTCTCCCTTCGATGGTGTGAGCGATCTTCAGCTGCTCCGCAGACGCCATCCGAGCCTCTTCCTGTGTCAACTTGTCCAACTGATGTAGACTGTCCTCGATGTCTGTGTTTCCGACCAACTTCTTCAGATACTTTTCTAAACAGGACCCTAGTCAATAATCTTGAACCAGCGCAGAGGTCAACTCACTCATTCGACCCCGCTTCACTTCTTTAGTCGCCATCCCAATGATGTTCAGTACCTCCGCCATGATCTCTACAGCTATGTTCGTCATAGCGGTGGTAGGCGGAACCCCGATGTAAATCTCGAGTCGACGGAAGAAGTATTCGATCAGGGTGAATAGGTCGACGAGAGTACCTTGGCTCGCGTTAACATCCTTTACCGCCTAAAAACTCCACACGTCAAAATGGGCTGCACAATAAAATAAAAGATAGCGGACCAAGAGGAGAACGCCGATGCCAGAAAATATAACTTTTGCTAGTGAGAACACCTAGGAGAAAGACGTTTGAGCACGGATCCCCAACAGGGACGACATCGTGCTAATCACTAGACCAACACCTTCGCCAAGCGTCTCGGAAAGGGTGTAGAGGACATTGACGGTTGGAATGAGGCATTTTGCGAACGTTTCGTCGCCACTCTGGGATTGATCCGGCGTGGGTATTTGTCTTCGAAGGAGTGCGAGTATCGCATCCGGAGAATCGCAGGATTGAAGCTCGGTTGCAAGAGGATGTGCGGTGATGTCTTTCCCTGTCTGCTTCTTGTAGGTTCTGAGAGCAGCGTCGAAAATGGCATCGAGGTTTGAGCGCGAGGAAGACGAGGAAGGAAGATTAGACATTATGGCCCGTGTTAGGTATGAATCGTGATCAACAGACGGTGAACGTTGAACACTCGGTGAACTGGGTTGCATTGGTCGGTACGCCCAAATGCAACGGTGTCGCCGCCCGCGTCGGTCCGACGGGTCCGCACTGCTGTCTGTTTTCACGACGGCTCATAATAACTCCAAGTCCCTTCGTGTAGTCTGGGCAGTACTCCCAACCCCATCCCTCTTATTCGTCGAAGTTCTGAACCACCGTAACTTGAGAAGTTTATGAACACGACGCTACTGCTTTATCGACTTTGTGCCATATTCCGACAATAATTCTACAAGTTTTCCGCGCCCATTTCCTGATGCTACGTCGGAAGGGGTCCTGCCATGGTAGTCACATACATTGGGATCGGCACCGCATTCTAATAATAACAGGGCGACCTCGACATATCCATATTCGGATGCCTTGTGCAGTGGAGTCTGGCCGCTACGAGAGGGAGTATTGATCGCTGCGCCATGCTCAAGTAGCGTTCGAGCGAACTCGAGCTGTCCATTTCCTGCTGCCAAGTACAAAGGAGTCCAGCCAATATAGTCGAGGGGATTGACATTTGCACCGCGATCAAGAAGTTGCTTCCCAATCTCGAGATGTCCACCACGCGATGTTCGAAGAAGCGGGGTGTGATTGTAACGGCCCTGGATATCTGTATTCGGGAAATAATCAATAAGTAATGAGAAAACGTCAACGTGACCATATCTCGCAGATGCGTGTAACGGAGTCACTTCGTAGCCACCCTCGGCGCACACATCCCCCGGATGCTCTGCGAGTAGGTGTGCTGTCAAGTCACGAAATCCAAATACTGCGGCGTAATATAGGGGGACTGATTCTGGCTTCTCCGGGGACATCGTAGACATTGAACGACCATCCTGATCTTCATTATAAATCCAGAGCCAAGCCGCAAAGTGTGGCTTGTCCGGGTCAAACAGGCATTCCATCTCGCCCTTGATAAGTGACGACACATTTTCAAATCGTGCATGATCGACCCAGTGTTCGGCAGCGTATCTGGCGAGAGGGAAGTCCTTGATATTGTCACGGTTGATGCGATCGTCCAATCGGAGGAGAACTCCAAGGCATGCTTGTGCAAGAATCGCGTGTGCAGGCCCAAGTCGAATGTGATATTGCGAATTTGTGACTTCTCTGCTTGACTCGGCAAGCCGATCTGACATCAGGAATTCTTTGACCGAGAAATGGGAGAATTGAACAATTCGTGAATCCTCAGTTTTGTCTTTGTTACCGTCCTCGCTCTCGACTTTGTCCTTGCTCTCGTCTTCGTTCTTTCTCTCATCTTCGTTCTTTCTCTCGTCTTCGTCCTCGCTCCTGTCCTTGTTGTCGACAATCATGACCAAACTCGAGCATGTCGACATCACTGCTTCTTCATGATCCTCCCACCGCCAATCCGGATTCAGTTTCTGGGTCCCTTCCGCATTGAAGTCAATCACGAGGACTTCCGCCAGTTCTGCGACTCGAAGGGGGCGAACAGCTGCCACAAGACATTGCAACATTCGACGAGCATGACCCTGGTTCGGCTTTCTGATCTCCCTCAGCATCCGCTCATAAGTCTCGTCCAAGCTGTCAGGCAACTCCTCCATGGTACGCCGCACACTCGATGGAAAACAGTCCCGCAGAACATCCAATTGGCATGATACCCAACGAAACCTGCATCACCTCATAAGAATGAATAATAGCCATATGAAGATATCCGTACATTCCATCCGCCTTCTCTGGCAATGTCTTGATCACAAAATCCTTGTCCTCATCTCGCCATCTTCTCATCCTTCGGTCTGTTTCGACAAAAGAACGGACGTAATCCGCAATATCCTGCTTTTGCCCACTTTGATTATGTAGGGATACGGGTTGTGGGGCCAAAGGTCCGAGGATGGCCTGAATGTCAACCTCAGGGCGACTGGTGACACATATGTGGACATTTGGAACGTGGAGATCAACAAGTTCGTTGATGAAATCGAGCACCTCTTCTCGCGGAGATCCGGCACTAGACCTGAGCGGGCACTCGTCGATTGCGTCCAGGATGATGTAGGTAGGGAATTGCTCATCGAGGGTGAGCATCTCTTTCAGACACTCAATCATAGCACGATCATTAGGTGTCCGAACTCCACGATTGTGTGAAGAATAGAGACGGGAGAGGGTGTCACAGCAGGAATCGGACAGAGCGGAGAGCTGGATGAGGAGGGAAGGAAGGACGTTCTGGAGTTTTTGCTTGTCGATATCCCTGAAGTCGAAATAGAAATATGCCATCGATGCCGTCCCGGAGTCATTCAAGGTCATGATATCTTGTATGATGGAGGAGCTGAGTTCACAGTTTTAGTCTAGTAAGGTTGGATGAGTAAATGAAGAACGAACCAGAGAATGCTCTTCCCTGATCCGGCTATGGAATCGAGATGATTAAGATTGATGTCGCAGAGTGGAATTAAGAGGAACACACGTTTCCCATGCACCCACAAAAACGAAGCAGCGGACTTCCATTGGTTGAAAATACGGCCTTGAAAGAACCACTGAGCTGTACCGTCGTGATGAGCTTTGGATGCAATGTTATGATTTATGGATGGATCGGAAGGCGAGAGCCATCGTAGGAGATTGTCGCGGAGCAGGTTCCCTGTAAATAGGCCTGAGCGTTCGAAATTCGGAATGGGAGCATGAGCGATAGGAGATGACGAACGGTTAGCATCGTCCAATTTGCGATGGACGCCTTGGACTTCGTCCCCGACATCTTTCACGCCGTCATCAATCCCTTGGACCTTGTCATTGACATCTTCAACCTTCTTGCCGACATCTTGCACGTCATCCCCGATGCCTTGAACCCTCTCGTCGACAACCATAACTTTCCCCTCGACACTGTGTGCGATCCTCAGCTGCTCCGCCGATGCCATCCGAGCCTCTTCTTGTGTCAACTTGTCCAACTTTTCTAGACTGTCCTCGATGTCCGTGTTTCCGATCAACTTCATCAGGTACTTTTCTACACCAATACCAGTCAACAAAGGTAAACCATCGCAAAGGTCAACTCACTCATTCGGCCCCGCTTCACCTCCTTTGTCGCCATCGCAATGATGATCAGTACCTCCGCCATGATTTCCGCCGTTATCTCTCCCATAGCGGTGGTAGGAGGCACTCCAATGTAAATCTCAAGCCGACGGAAGAAGTATTCGATCCGGCTGAACAGTTCGATGAGAGTGCCTTGGCTCGCGTTGACGTCTTTGACCGCCTAAAAACTCCACATGTCAAAATGGGCTGCACAATGAAATAAAAGACAGCGGACCAGGAGGAGAACGCCGATGCCAACAAATATTACTTTTGCTGGTGGAAACACCTGGGAGAAAGACGTTAGAGCACAGATTCTCAACAGGGACGACATCGTGCTAATCACCAGACCAACACCTTCGCCAAGGGTATCGGAAAGGGTATAGAGGACATTGACGGTTGGAACAAGGCATTTTTCGAATGTTTCGTCAACGTTCTGGGATGGATCCGGCGTAGGTATTTGTCTTCGAAGGACGGAGAGTATGGCATCCGGAGAATCGCAGGATTGAAGCTCTGAAGCTAGAGGATGTGAGGTGACGTCTTTCCCTGTCTTCTTCTTGTAGGTTCTGAGAGCAGCATTGAAAATGGAATCAAGATTTGAGCGTGAGGTGGATGTGGAGGGAAGATTGGACATTATGGCACGTAGTGAGTGTGAATGGTGACTGGTAACTTAGGCGGTGAAACTGCGCGAATCGATGAGCGATAAGTAGACGCCCTATATTCAAAGCCAGCCCATTGGCGTTGGACTGTCTGTTGGTGTACTGCATTCATTCCTCTGCACATCGATCATCCTCCTCCGACCGGCTGCTTTACACGACATAATCTATGACCAAACACATCCTACGGCGACTAGGAGAGATTTTTTTTCACGGTGGCCGGTAACAACTCCCTCCTGTGTGGCTGCCTAGTCGCGGGGATTATTCCTACTCTCATCTATCGAACTTCTGACTTGAAAAGCTTTTCTCCTTGCTTATCAATATTTCCAAAACACTCTCCTCCTTGTTCGTTCCACATGTCATGGATTCAATCTAGGGGTATCCGTGATATCTATATGATGGTGAGGAGGATGGCTGTAAAGATAGGCTGTTAGGTGCGACTGTACTGTGATGATGGGATGGATAATATATATTACCAGTCACGCCATGTGAGTTGCGTATCAGACGATGTTGTACGGCTCAATATGGCTACAACACAGGACACATCTCAACTCTCATAAGTTTGGATGTAGCTGACGTGTCTATTTCTCAAATTACATGACGGACAGGATTAAAGAGAGTCACTACGAGGAATTGAAGCAATTCTACCAGGGAATCGTGGTGACTGAGAGTCAATCTGCAGAGATGAGAGAACAGCCCGAGCGAGACGCGGAAAACCATGCGCCCAGACGAAGATAGAGCGTGTACAGTGTGAGAACCATGCGAACAGCAGGAAGGTGTTCAGGAATAGGTGGAGCGCGCGCACGGTGAGGAGACTGGGTAAGGTGCGAATAGGGGTTCGGGAAGGGCTCGGAAGGCGATGTCAACCAGTGAAGCAAGAAACGGATTCGCAGTAAGCAGAGCAGGCGAAACGTCTGGATAAGTTGAGATAGATTGGGTAAATCATAACCTGTTAAACGACAAGCTGGCCTGTCCTGGAACATGTCATAAAAGGGAAGGAAGTCGACCGACCTCGCCACGACCGCGAGATGCCTCCCGTCGCCCACCATCTTAGGTGGCTTGCATTACTGACATGTGCTTTATAGTACGAAAACCTGTCAAGTTATTTGGCCCCAGTGTCGCTTATCGATCACAGGCTCAGATTTGACTGGAACCCCTGGCCCACCATCAGTAAAAAAAACCCCCCGTTGGATATCATATGAAAGCTGCTTGAGCAAAAAAACAAGGTCTCATGTCGTCAAGGGACTTGGAAACTGTAACGAATTCCCGAAAGTTTGCAGGCTTCCAAGAGCGACGTGGGCCATGCCTAATGGTGTGGACACGCACAGAGTTCTGATCGAGGCACGCCGCACTGGCTGGACATCGGGGTGCTTTGTGTAAGCAGCGACTGTAATCCTTGTATTCCTGGGACGATCAAAATACAGCACATTACACAATATGCTAGTCCCGATGACAACAAGGATGCCTGTCAGAATGATAGCAGGTAACGTGTACTGTACCTGGAGGCACAAGCAACATAAGCGAGAGAAGCTCTCCATCTCCACCACGTATATCAGGGAGAGTACGTACCATCTATGCGCAGGACCGTCATGAAAGCAACCCCTGGGTTTACATTTCTCTCCTTTAACTTCCCTCTCTTTTCTTCCTCAGATATTCCAACATGTCTTCAACGCCTTCAGTGTCTCGGCAAAAGTTCGACCACTGGTCCAGTCCACAACAATCAGCCATTTAAATGCGAGCAGACTCTTTTCAGAGACACGTACCAAACCCTCCGGAGGGTGCGGTCTATCCGGTAAAGACAGGGTCCAAGGGTGAGGGGGTATCAACGCAGCAAAGTGATGTGAATCGTCGACAAACACGCGGAAGATGGTTCAAGTTCGTTTCATATCTGGTCGGTAGTTGGAGTGGCCTTCTCGATGGCCCATAGACCGAAGTTGAGTGGAGATTCGGACGCGCTCGCCAGTTGATAAGGGGAAGAGAGTGCGGCTTGTAGCATGGCAAGGCCCTAATGGAGGACAGTAAGTATCGGTTATGAGTTGGTGAAAATCGAAAGTGGGGGCGCACAACAGGAAAGGAGAATTACCCACAAAATAGATATTCGTGGTTACCGACAGTGTGATTTCAGCAGCGATTGCGCGCAGAGAGCAGGGTGTCTCGTGTATCGGGGACATTCGGACAGTGCCGAGAGCATCGGAGATTCCCGGAACCGGAACTGACGGTCCTGATATCACTCCATCGCCACACTCGTACTGTACTGTCGCTCCTATCTGTATATTTTTACGCGAAGGGCTTGCATGTTGGGCTCCTACGCACCACATCTCCGTCACATCAAACTGGTTTCTCGATCCTAGTTTACCCTGCCTTTTGCAAGGATTCCGACACAAACTACAAACTCTTCCGATGGGTGCTACTGGCAGTCGGCGATACCCTTATTGAGGACCTACACGCCCCCAATTTCCAGGTTACATCCTTAAAGGAGCCGGACTACTTCGACACGATCAGTATGACGACATATGCGACCAATTATACCTCACGTTCTTCGACCGTGTCATATGGCCGCCTTTCTCGTTCCATGCCAGCTGATTACTTGCGGGCATACAGCCACGTACCCCTAGCGGAAATTCCTCAGGCACCCTTATTCCTCGCTTCGGTGCCTCTCTGGTGTCATCCATTTACCACCTGTGTGATGTTGAGAACATGGGCAGGTGAGTCACTCAGGGATGGCTGCCGTAACACGGAGAGGGATGTGCACTAGCTGTGGCTCAGTGGCCAAATCGCCTCCTTTTGACAACTTTTTTTTTATCAGAAAAGACCCGCCCAGGGCCGCCTATCCAAGCGCTGTAAAGCCCTCCACTGACTCAAAGGCCCGCTTGGACGGCCGATTCAGAACTTATTGCTTCCATGACACTGTGGGTCTTATACTGACATCGAACTCTTTACCTTGCTGGCCTTGTTCTGTTCTGAAACTGGAATAATGTACACCTGAATCATTCGTCATTCGGAGTCATGTGGAGGGCCTCTTCCGAGTTATCCCTCTTCCAAACCAGCGATGTTCATATCAAATCGTAGCACAAATATTCCCTGACAGCGCTCAATATCAGGCTGATATTGTTTATTGTCCAAGCAGTCAACGAACGTGATATTAAGAGTCGAACGCATGCCAGTGCGTCGATGCGGGTTTACAGTAAATATAGTAGAAAAATAGGTAGAAAGCGCACAATAGAATAGGCGACAAGTCCTCCATGCGTGCGTGAACCGGGCGAGCACGACCCGAATCTGCAACAGATAACTAATCATTTATGATGGTGTAAGGTGAGCTATGCCGTTGCGCGCGGAAAGCACTTGCCCTCCTGGGGTATTGGTGACACACAGACACGATCCCCGCGAGAATCACATCTCCCTCCTTGGAAAGTCCCTTCCCGTTCGTCAGTTGTGCATATCGGCACCACCCCGCATGCTTGGCTCCGCCCCTGGTAGTGACCATCGCAACACACTCGCCTCGTGCTCTTCCTCTTTTCCCCACTTTTCTTTGTCCTCGCTCAATCCGCCTTCCTCGCCATCGCTCGTCATCCCCTTCACGCCGACACATCGCCACTAACCCTTTGACTTTGGTCCCAGTCTTGGTCACCGCAGTCTCACATTCGACGCAACCTCGCGGCGCTCGCCTCCGTTCATAACGATGGATTTGTGTGGCTCCGGCGGCATATTCGTCAATCTATTGTTCTCTGCTCATTGAAGTTTTACTATACTACTTTTGGCTTGATTTTTCTAGACTAACGAGCGACGCATCCTTGTCTCCCCTTTCATTCATGGCCTTCTGTGTCGCGTCGCCTCTACCTCACTCTCAGATTCACATCACTCTGCCCGGCCCCAAGACCTCCCTTTCTCTTTGTCCTAACGTTTCCCGGTGTTCTTCGATACTTATCCATAGACTCGATGTTTTCGGACAGTCATAGTACGGACATGTAGTTCCTTATTTGAAGCTTGCGCTCATGCACTAACAAAGAATAACGGAAGTACTATCTCCGTATTTTAAATTCAAAGACATGACACTACTGCTCTATGGTCTTCGTGCAATATTCTGACAATAATTCTACAATCTTTCCCGGCCCCCGTCTTGATGCTAAGTCGGAAGGGGTCTTGCCATCCTTGTCACATGCATTGCGATCCGCGCCGTATTCCAGTAATAACAGGACGACTTCGACATGGCCATATAATGATGCCCAGTGCAGTGGGGTCTGGCCGCCATCAGTTGGCGCATTGACCGCTGCGCCGTGCTCAAGTAGCATTCGAGCACACTCAAGTCGTCCATAGATTGCCGCCAAGTGCAAAGGAGTCCAGCCATAATCATCGCGGGCATTGACATTCGCACCGTGATCAAGTAGCCGCTTCGCAATCTCGAGATCTCCCCTGAACAACATTCGATGCAGCGGGGTCTGATCGTAACGACCCTGAATATCCGGATTCGGGAAGTGATCTATCAGTGATGAAAAAACGTCGAAATGTCCATTACTCGCAGATGCGTGTAACGGTGTCACTTCCTCGCCACCCTTGGCGTGTACATCCTCCGGATGCTCTGCGAGAAGATGTGTTGTCAAGTCACGAAATCCGAAGAATGCTGCGTAATATACAGGGGCTGCTTCTGGCTTCTCCGGGGACATTGTATACATGGAACGACCATGACAATCTTTGTTGTAAATCCAGAGCCAAGCCGCAAAGTGAGGCTTGTCCGGGTCAAACAGACATTCCATCTCGGCCTTGATGAGTGACGACACATTTTCAAATCGAGCATGGTCGACCCAGTGTTCTGCAGCGTATCTGGCGAGAGGGAAGTCCTTGATATTGTCATGGTTGATGCGATCGTCCAATCGGAGGAGAACTCCAAGGCATGCTTGTGCAAGAATCGCGTGTGCAGGCACAATTTTAATGTGATATTGCGAAATCGTGACTTCCCTGCTTGACTCTGCAAGCCGATCTGACATCAAGAATTCTTTGACCGAGAAATGGGAGAATTGAACAATTCTTGAATCCTCAGTTTTGTCTTTGTTACCGTCCTCGCTCTCGTCTTCGTCTTCGCTCTTGTCCTTGTCGTCGACAATCATGACCAAACTCGAACATGTCGACATCACTGCTTCTTCGTGATCCTCCCACCGCCAATCCGGATTCAGTCTCTGCGTTCCTTCCACATTGAAGTCAATCGCGAGGACTTCGGCCAGTTCCGCGACTCGAAGGGGGCGAACAGCCGCCACCAGACATTGCAACATTCGACGAGCATGATCATGGTTCGGCTTTCTGATCTCCTTCAGCATCCGCTCGTAGGTCTCATCCAAGCTGTCAGGCAACTCCTCCATCGTACGCCGCACACTCGATGGGAAACAGTCCCGTAGAACTTCCAATTGGCACGATACCCAACGAAACCTGGTCCATCTGATAAGAATGAATTATATGCATATGAAGATATACGTACATTCCATCCGCCTTCTCTGGCAATGTCTTGATCACAAAATCCTTGTCTTCATCTCGCCATCTTCTCATCCTTCGGTCTGTTTCGACAAAAGAATGCACATAATCCGCGATGTCCTGCTTTTGACCACTTTGATTATGTAGGGATATGGCGTGTGGGGCCAAAGGTCCGAGGACGGCCTGAATGTCAACCTCAGGGCGACTGGTGACACATATGTGGACGTTTGGAAGCTGGAGACCAACAAGTTCGTTGATAAAATCGAGCACCTCTTCTCGCGGAGATCCAACACTTGACCTGAGCGGACACTCGTCGATTGCGTCCAGGATGATATACGCGGGGCGTTGCTCATCGAAGGTAAGCATCTCCCTGAGACACTCTATCATAGCGCGATCATTAGGTTTCCGAACACCACGATCGTGTGAAGAATAGAGACGGGAGAGGGTGTCACAACAGGGATCGGACCGAACAGAGAGCTGGATGAGGAGGGAAGAAAGGAGGTCTTGGAGATTTTGTTTGTCGATATCCCTGAAGTCGAAATAGAAATAGGCCACCGAGGCCCTCCCGGAGTTGTTCAAGGTCATAATATCTTGTATGACGGAGGAGCTGGGTTCGACGTGTGAGTCTGGTAAGGTTGGACGAGTAAAGGAAGAACGAACGAGAGAATGCTCTTCCCTGATCCGGCTACGGAATCGAAATGATTAGGATTGATGTGGCAGAATTGAAATGAAGAGAAACACACGTTTCCCGTGTAACCACAAAAGCGAACCAGCGGACTTCCCGGACTTCCATTGGTTGAACATACGGCCCTGAAAGAACCACTGGGCTGTACCATCGTGACGGGCTTTGGATGCGATGTTATGATTCATGGATGGATCCGAAGGCGAAAGCCATCGTAGAAGGTCGTCGTGGAGTAGGTTCCCTGTGAATAAGTCTGAGTATTCGGAATGAGAGCGTGAGCGGTAAGAGACGACGAACGGGCGGCATCATCCAATTTGCGATCGACGCCCTGTACCCTGTCGTCGACGCCCTTCACTCTCTCCTCGACACTGTGAGCAATCCTCAGCTGCTCCGCAGACGCCATCCGGGCTTCTTCTTGTGTGAGCTTGTCCAGCTGATGTAGACTGTCCTCGATGTCCGTGTGCCCAATCAACTTCTTCAAATACTTTTCTAAACAGCATTCTAGTCAACAACAGCAATCGTAAACTGGCGCAGAGGTCAACTCACTCATTCGACCCCGCTTCACTTCCTTTGTCGCCATCCCGATGATGGCCAATACCTCCGCCATGATTTCTACAGTTATGTCCGTCATAGCACTGGTAGGTGGCACCCCGATGTAAATCTCAAGCCGACGGGAGAAGTACTCGATCCGGCTGAATAGATCGACGAGAGTACCTTGGCTTGCGTTGACGTCTTTGACCGCCTAAAAAAAACACATGTCAAAATAGGCCACACAATGGAAATAAAAGACAGCGGACCAAGAGAAGAACACCGATACCAGCAAAAATTACTTTTGCTGGTGAGAACACCTGAGAGAAAGACGTTTGAGCACTGGTTCTCACAAGGGACGACATCGTGATGATCACCAGACCGACACTCTCGCCAAGTGTGTTGGAAAGGGTGTAGAGGACGTTGACGGTAGGAATAAGACATTTCACGAATGTTTGGTTGCCACTCTGGGATTGATCCGGCATGGGTATTTGTCTTCGAAGGACGGCGAGTATCGCATCCGGGGAATCGCAGGATTGAAACTCGATAGCTAGAGGATGTGATGTGATGTCCTTCCCTGTCTTCTTCTTGTAGGTTTTGAGAGCCGCATTGAAAATGGAATCGAGATTTGCGCGCGATGTGGACGGGGAGGGAACATTAGACATTATGGCTCGTGTTAGGCGTGGATAGTGGTCGATAGGCGGTGAACTGTTGCGGCCAGTAGGCGCCCAAACCTGTTCCTCAACTACTTGTCATCTGTGGTGGGAATATTTTCACGACGGCTCTTAACGACACCCTCCCGCGTAGTCTGGGCCCTGAAGTCCTCCCAACTCCATCCCTCTAATTTTTCGAAGTTCTGAACCACCGCAACTCGAGAAGCTTACCAAAATACCATTCTCTTTGCCTTGTTTGTTCCGCAATGACATGGATTTAAAGTCAAAAAATCTCCGTGATACTGATGAGCTTGTGACGACGACGGCTGTGAAGACGGGCTGTCAGGTGCGTATAAAAAGCACTTACGGGGTTCGAATCCTTCTTTGATAAACTTCTTAGAGAAACAAAACCGTCGCCTCTCCATTGGTTACAAGATCTTCTGCAAGCTGTGGTACCCGTTTGGACTGCCCAGCTGGCCGCTGAAGGGCTCCATGCTATATATGATTAACTTCGACGTAACTTCACCATGCGCCGCTGCCTATGTTGACCCTCTACTTTGCTTTCTGTCATCGCGTCTATTTGCTGTGCCCTTACCGACTTCCATCGCTCTCCCTTCTTGAACCCCCCATTTCTGTACCTCGTAGGCAGTCTCTTCACAACGCACCCGGCCCACTTAGCCCTGAGGGCATGAACGCCTTCTCATGGTCTCTGTGGGTTTCCCTCTCTGTACTGGTGCGTACGGACTTCCCGCCCCTTCCTGTTCTCTCATTACTGCCCCTTGACTCCCGACTGACACGGTAGAATCCTTCAATTTCGTGTAGTAGCTTCCTTTAATCTTGTCAGTCGTGTAATTTGAGAAATAGACGTCACATCAGATATATTCCTGACCGATGAGTAACCTGGAGGCAGGTTGGCACCAGACTTCTCAGTTCAACGTAGTGTGATACGCTTGTAAGTTAAAAAAACAATAGGTCCGATGCCATACGAAGCCAAACGAAATTCTTACACCCGCACTGGAAACGATGGAACTACAGTGACAAATTTTTGAAGTCTCAGGTTTCCAAGGAGTACTTTTTGGTATGCTCAGTGATGTGGACACTCGGAGAGTTCCCAGAAAAATAGAAATGCCCCACTGGCTGGACTTCGGGATGCTTTATGTGAGCGGCGACTGCAATCTTTTTAATACTCGGGACGACCAAAAAACAATACAGCACATGATGAGCCAGGCCCGATGACGACAAGGATGCCTCTTAGAATGATAGCAAGTGACATTTACCCGAAGACACAGGTCGCATGAGCGAGGGGGGCCTCTCTTCCTATGTCATGTATATCGGGGAACGCACGTACCATTATTGCGTAGGAACATCATGAAAACCACCCTCTGGGCTCATACTCCTCGTCCTCCTTAACTTCTCCATCTCTTCTCTTCCTCAGATATTCCAACATGTCTTTGACGCCTTCAGAGTCCCCGGCAGAAGTGCGACCGGCTGCCCTGCCCACAACGATCGGCCATTTCAATGCGAGCGGACTCTTCTCGGCGACGTGTATCCAAACCTCCGGGGAGTGCGGGTTATCCGGCGGGGATGGGGAACGAAGGATGAAAGGATATCAACGCGGCAGCATGGTGTGGATCGTGGACATCGCAAATGCGCAGGCGGTACTCGTCTCTGGTTGGCGGTCGGCGAAGCATTCTCGATGACCTGTAGGTCGAACCTTAGTGGGGACTTGGACTTTCCTTGATGGTTCGAGCGCGATGGGGCTGGGAAGGCATTATTGGAAAAGGCGGATAAGCCTAAAGGTAGTTGGTCGGTCTAACCCGTACGAAAAAGGAAAACCTCTATGACAAAAGGTCAGGAACGAGAGGACTTGGGCGCGTGCGTTTCAGCATCACGATACCTGCGCTCTCATGCGCCACCATCTCCACCGCCACGCCCGTCCTGGTTTTCCCTGTTTTTCGCGAGCGCTACAATGCAACTCTTCCAGTGATTAACGCTGGTGGACACTCTCCTCGTTGAGGACCCACACCATTATTACCGATTTCCGAGCCGCATCTTCAAACTGACCTAACAAACTTCAACGATTGTGATCGCCAATGGAAAGGAAAGGTGTCCCTCGCCCGTCCACCCCATACACTTATCTTGTTCTCTCCTTTCCATCCTCTACCCCTCAATCCCGCTGCCATGGACGACGAGGGTGAAACCAAACACAGCACACCCCTTCCTGGTGCCTCATCCATCCCCGCGTCTGTCCCCATCGCTGCCCCTGTCCCGCAACCACAACAACCATCGCCACCACAACCGCCGGTGGAGAAGCCCACAGATCACGTTTGCTATGAGCACCGCCCAGACGACCTCCCCCCTGAAGCCCGCGCCCGTGCGAAGGCAGCCAAGGTCAAGGTGCAGTCCCATTACCGCCTTTTGCTCGAGACCGCGATCGACTTGAACACCCGGTGTGTGTACAGTTTGGCGTGCATGTGGTGCGACATCGATCTGACTGGCTACCCGGATGTCTTTGGCGCGTTCTGTTTTACCGCGACGATGATGACGGCGCCGCATCATTTAGAGCCGCGGAACTCGAGAGATCCTTTGCGGGCGCACCGGAGGACCGCCAGCTGCGTGGGGTCGGAAGGAATATGCTCACGCAGTCGCAGTTATTGAGGCTCCGTAGGACGAAGTCGGATTGAGTTTGAGGGATTTCAGGACCTGGGCAGTGCGGTGACATACTTAATTGTTCTGCCAATAACTCATGTTCCTCAACCATGACATGATTAATGGGTATCCGAGTCATTTCTCTCTACCAGTCCATCACTTCGCTGGCCCACCCTTGGCCTAAATGCCCCAGGCATCCTCTCCACCATTTTCGATGCACTAGGTTATCAATGGGACGCCTGTGGGACAGAGACAAGTACGGCTGTGGAGACGCGGTGTAGGGTGCGTATATGCTGTAGCTCTGCGGTCGAATCGTCTCTTTCAGGGAGTTTTACGGAAAACGGACTGCTCCCCTACCTAAGCGCCGTAAATCCCCTCACTGCCAACCGGATGGCAACGGAACATATTGCCTTCTTCACCCTATGAGAATTCTAAAAAACAATCAAGCTCTTTCATTGCTTTTCATCTTCTATGCGAGTTATTGTAGGATAATGCCAGTCTTTTTCCCTCAAGTTGTCACATCTCAATGTCCGCGACCCCCCGATTTTCTTTGACTCAGATAAAGTATGTCTTTCAACGACTTCTTTTTCTTCTACCATATCACGGCCATCTCAGATTCTAGCAGGCCTTCTCCTCGACAACGACGCCTCCCAAATTTATCAGTATCATTGATGACATTTCCGCTTATCCCTATATTGTATGCTGTCAAAAATGGAAATATCTTGATTCGGTTAGACGTTGCCCACCAGGGAACTATCGCGGAAGCCCTCTCTCTATTCTGGCGCACCACCTTCCCTTTCTTCGTGATTACCTAATGGGTCCACTTTCCCGTCTTCCCTGTCACGTCGACTAGAGTATGCGTTGAGCTTGCCGTCTCCAACAGTGGTTTTATCCTTAATTCCATGACCGCCCCTTCAAGTTGCGGAGCATGACTCTTCCGTGGGGATAGCGCGCGGGACTTGGGAGGCACCGGTAAATTCGGTGCTTGATGGTTGCACCGAGGACTTTCGGATTGACGTCCGTGTTTATCACTCCTGGGTTTCTACACTGTAGCCCTTGTTGGATGTGGCAGCACACGCATGCGCAACACACCCAGCAATTGTCGGTGGTCTGGCCGGACCGGCAAAAAAGAAGAGATTTCTTATCTCCGCTCCGTTTTCTCCCCACTGATTCTCGTATGCCCAATGGTCGCACATACGGTCACCTACATGGTACACGAGACGACTTTTCTCCCCTTGGAAAACCTGTCTTCGTTTCTCTCCAGACTAACATTGGCAGTAGTTTTATGTCCTTGCCACACCGTTATTCTGACATCTTACCAAGCTTGTGAGTCGCTTTGTTATAGCCCAGCCCTGGTG
>Ga0307510_10003127_pt1 | contig 19169 bp, 23 predicted proteins | sample 12_EM_MG_FD_207224 | JGI IMG/M metagenome (GOLD analysis project Ga0307510, IMG submission 207224) | Populus trichocarpa ectomycorrhiza microbial communities from riparian zone in the Pacific Northwest, United States - 12_EM | ecosystem: Host-associated > Plants > Roots > Unclassified | place...
GGGCAGGATCGCGGGCGGGCTCGCGGGCAGGATCGCTGGGGGCAGGACCGCGGGCAGGACCGCTGGGGGCAGGACCGCGGTAAGGACGGCTGGGGGCACCGCGAGGGGCAGGACCGCGGGCAGGACCGCGGTGAGGACCGCTGGGGGCACCGCGAGGGGCAGGACCGCGCGCAGGGCCGCTGGGGGCAGGACTGCGGGCAGGATCGCGGGCAGGATCGCTGGGGGCAGGACTGCGGGCAGGATCGCGAACAGGATCGCGAGCAGGATCGCGGGCAGGATCGCGGGCAGGATCGCTGGGGGCAGGACCGCTGGGGGCAGGGCCGCTAGGGACAATACCGTCGGGGACAACACCCCTAGGGACAGGGCCGCTGGGGGGAGGGCCGTTAGGGGCAGGACCGCTGGGGGCAGGACCGCTGGGGCAAGGACCGCTGGGGGCAGGACCGCTAGGGATAACACCGTCGGGGACAGCGCGCCTAGGGACAGCACCCCTGGGAGTGGCCTCAGGCTGCAATGGAGCAGGGGTTCCCCCATAAGCAGGAGGTACTGAAGAGGGGAGGCCTTTGTGGCCTTGATGGAGATTGTGTTTGGATTTGCGCACGAACTCATTTCTAGCGGCAGTGAGGACGGCAAGGGAGACGAGAGCGAGAGAGAGTGAGAATTTCATCGTTGGGTATAGAAGTAAAGGATTGTCGCGGTAGTCTTTGGAGTTGATCAGTAGAGCGTCGAATGTGTTGACCAGCCCACCCTCTCCCTTGCGCCTTTATATGCCCATCGTGAGTGAACAATCCACTTTGGTGTTGTTGTGATTAATATTGTCGGTGCTGGTGCGACCTCTCCCGTACGCCGTTGTCGCCAAGAACTCTGGACAGGCCTCTTGTCCGCAGCACTCGTTGTCGGCGCAGCAGGTTCTCCATAACACCCAAGCGATGTTATTCACGGAATGTTTCAAAAAAAAGAGGGCAGTGTTGGCCTGGAAGCACCACAGAATTATTGACCCTCCGTCGACGCGGAAGTGGTAGCGTAGATGTAAATTGTAACGTAATTCAGGGCGCTTGCTGGGCTCGGATGTACTTGAAATATGAATATACGCCTAAAAATATGCCTCCAATCAGCGGCATACATACTACAAGTGGGAGCGGGGAAATAACCAGTTCAGCATCAGAGTGTTTGGCGTTTTTGATGAAGTTTCTCTGACGTCACATGGTGGCCTTGATTTAGAGCACACCTAAATAATCAAACCACTGGCAGAAACTAGGAAGATAGATGCAGGGAAGATGTGATGTTGATATGTTAGGAGGCATACGGCATAATGTGAAAAAAGGGATGACGTAGGTGAGGTCGTCTTTCCCTTCATAGTCCTTCCGAGTCATGGTTACAAACATGGTTGTGAGACACCCTCTTTCGTTGGCCGCTTGGAAGCAGACGCTACAGTAATGCGCTGATCGCCCAAAGCTCCCGCGCATACTGCATTGTGGATATTGAGAATAAGCAGAGTTGATTGGAGAACCGCGGCCCGAGGATGTATATTTATCGCGGTGCCAAGAGAACAACAAGAGTCATCAGCAGCTGTATATGGCAACAACAAGATCTTATCCAACAAGGGAGTTGTAAAAGGTACCTGCCTTCCTTACCGGTTGAGTGACAGAATGATCTGAACAGAGTGGAAGACAAACTACAGTACAACTTTGCTCGTGAACTTGAGAGGAGCCTGGGTTGACGTAGTATGGTCTTCCGTCGGTTTCGTAGTGATACAGGGAGCCCACCTCTCACCCATTAGATTCCGCAGCAATTCAGGTACAAAGACTGTCTGTCACGGTGTCGCCCCTACGCGAGCCGTGACTCGCACAGTTCAGTTCAACAGAGATCAACTGTCGCACGCCGAACCCTCCGACATCGTCCTTTTCTTATTCTAAGGGGTAGCTTGAATTTGCCTTGTGTATGCGGCAGGGCTTAGGCGCACTGGTTGTCCACGCGCTCCAGGAAACATGCGACAACCGCGTCCGAGCAGTCCGAACGGCCTTCGATGACCGTGACAAGGGCATAGCAAACTAGATATCGTAGGTCCTACAAATAGTTACCAAGCAAAGAGGGAAGAGCACGAGGCATGACGAGGGCGATGGTTGCTGTATTCGAATATGAGTGGGTTACCAGATATGATCTCACCACCGAGAGGAAGTGCCATTACGAGTTAAGCTGCATAGTTGAAACCCTCAAAAACTGCAAAGTGTACCATAAGCGAGCCGCAGCAGGGGAGGAAGAAAATAGTTTTCGCGATCCGTAGGAAGAGGCGACCTAAGAACCAATATCACCGGAGGTCCCAGAGGAATACGACTCGTATTTTTGCGGATACGCGAAATGTCGTTAGCGAGTTGAAAAACCCCCGGTATGTGTAAAGCGTCCAACAAGCGAGCCACAGCAAGGAAGAATGGTTTTTACGATTCCCACCCAATTTGTATGATAGGTAGTGCAGGAACCAGCATGGCGTGTATGGTCCCATAGAGATATGGCTCCTGTTTGTCTTGATGGGGCGTGTTGTTAGTAAATTGAACTGGCTGGCTCAAACCCCCGGTACATGAGAAGTGTGCCAGAAGCGTCCGCAGTAGGAGTATGAACAATTTTCGCGGTACCTGCGCCTTGGTATAAAGAAGCACCACCACTGTTAGGTTCACAAAGACATGCTACTTCTCTAGATACGGATTTTTCGTATCACATAGCTGTTCGCTCTCCAAGCATACTGGGTGTCTAGGGAACCGGGAATAATAAGTGAAAATAATCGGCGCAAAGTACATTTAAGGATAGGTTTGGAATGCGAGGGCGGTATGGTAAGCAGTTCTGGTGAGCCTCTTTGAACGAGTGTAAGGAGGGAGAAAGAGCAGTGTGACCTTGAATGAGGAGGGTGCACCAAGACGGCCATGGTGACGTCCTACCTGGAAGAGTCGTACGAGGCGATGCACTAGACAGAGGGTGCCGTGAGTTTTTCGTCTGGGCTTGGCCAATGTTGGCAAGGGTTTGAATACAAGAACGAGAACAGGGATAATTGGAAAGCAAAAAAAGTGGTCCGCTTTGTATGGTATGGTATGACTGCCAAAACACATGACCGTGTACTCTGGATGGCGTTGGTCCACGTGAAATGCGTACGTAATCGATTACGAAGAGCTGCGCAGCGAAGTTGCTGCGCTCTGGGAGGATGACGAGACCAGAGCCCAAGTCTCTTACGAGATCGTGCCCTCTTGACTGGCACTTTGGCACCATTCGACTGCGCAGACATGACCGGTGGGCCGTCCACTTTCTCCACTCCCCCAGGATCCACTGTGCCGGACAAGCCTTTGACAGTGAAATGCAACTTCAACACTCGTCGAGGGAAACTCACTTTCCACTCTGCGCGGAATTGCTCCTACGATGGGCTCAAGGAGAAGGTCCCTATCCCCTTTCATCCCTCCTCTCCTACTGCCTACTGAAATACCATTTAGATCAAAAAGCATTTTCAGTTGACCGTGCCCTTCCAGATACAATGGACAGATGACGACAGAGAACTGAACTACATTCAAAACGAAATCACGTTGGTTGAAGCTATCGATTATTACCACTCCGGCGACGAGGGGTCCGTCGCTTCATCAGGATCCGTCTTTTCATCCCGCAGCTCCTCACGACATTCAAGGATTACCATGCACGTCGAGATATGTGTCGATTATGATGGCCCCAGTCTCTCGGATACCGCCTCGCTGGCAAGCAGAGACGAGGACTCGCCAGAGGGAAGCCAATTGCCCTTTGGCCCAGGAGAGCTCTCTAGCTCTTCCCAGGATGACGATGCCATTACTGTGAGCTCAAAGGATACACACACCCAACATGTTTCTCGACGATGCCGGGCCGATTCTTCCCTGATCAAGAAAATTTGGAATAACACTGCACGTACTGGATCCAGCTCCACCACCCCAAACAAGCCAACGCTGAAACCTTCTCGCTCGGGGCTATTCAACTTTGGCTCACGCGCGTCAAACGCAGAAGAAGAGACAGCTACTGGTAGCAGTCGAGACAATAGGACTAATGGACGCAGCTCGAGTAGCCTAATAGATACTGAAAAACCATATCCAGATGACCCCTCAGCCGTATTTGCACGTCTCAAGCTGGAGGAAGAACGGAGTCCCGATAGCTCTCATGATCGATCCCTCCTGCAGACCGACATCGGGAAAGCGTGGCTGAAAAATCAAAGCAGTTTTCAAATGGGTGGCGTGCTGCGCAGCGCACCTTCCATGAGCGATGATCAATTCTCTCTCAACACGGATACTCCATTTTCCGACGAGAATCCTGACATGGACATCTTGCTTCAAAAGGATGAACGTGGAAAGGACTATTACATCTACACTGGCTCCGGATCCTCAGAATCTGCTGGTGATCTCGATTACGAAGTCGTGAACGGTATTCAGCCCGGTAAGCTGCGGCACATTCTGGGGGCTGTTCTATCACTCATTTTCGCCCTTATAGTCGACGAGACGTGGATTCCTCCCGAGCTCCTAGTGCCCGAAGAGGTCACAGAATGTTCAGAATGTGGGTGTATCCTCGACCACATCAAGTACACATGTACGACATGCGGCGAGAAGACCCCTATGTCACGCGCTGCCCTCACCGCATCCCAAGGTGTGAGAAAGGGCAAGACTCGTGTCTCCGATTATCAATATCACTCAGAGTACGACTTGCAAGAGTCAACCTACCCACCCCGCACGCACCGAAGCCCAGGTACCACATATACCCACCAGAACTGCTACAACGTCCACATGTGTTCCCCGAACTCCAAGCCCTTACCTGCGTTACCTTCGTCTTCGCCCACACGAACGATATTCGGCAGAAACCTCGGCTCCCAATCAACGTTGGTTGCTTCAAGCTCGTCAGGGTCATCGTCCCCTACAACGCGCGTTGGATACGAGCTTTGTTTTCCGTGCTTCGGAAAAGTCGGCCTTGATCACGCATTGCCTGGCGGTATGGACAGTCCATCCTCCCCAACAATGCCACCAACAGCCCAAGAAATGGCAATAGCACGTCGAAGCGCGCCAAAACGGAGAGGAGAACTGCGTCACGCGTTTCTCTTCCAGGTATGGGGCTTCAATGGTTGGCAGGACGTTGGTGCGTATCTTACCCTCTATTGATCATCATCCGGTGAACCGATGCACAAACCCGTGAACAGAGAAGGAAGAATCGCACGATTGCTCGGGTTGTCAATCGATACTGTCAGGAAATCGGTATGGATGTGGCATCTGCGACAACTACACGATTTGCAGAGCGTGTTACAAGTACGCATCTACAATTCTTCGGGCGTCTGGCTTTCTAATATATGTCGGATACAGCGACGTGCACAACATCCATCCGATCCACCCTTTCGTGGAACGGAGGGTAAAGCCTTCTCCGCGAACGCACAGTCGCCCGTGCGCTGGAACATACGATAATGGGGGCGAGCTATGTGAGTAGTAGCACGTGATTTCTTACCAATTGACGCCCATGTCCTTTTTGGTAGCCCTCAAGCACCCCGACGTCCGATGCTTCAAGTGGGTAATTCCCGAATATTTCGATGTCTTTCTCTGATATTGGATGCAGTTGTCAACAGGACATCGTTGGCCCTCGCTTCCACTGTATCGACTGTACGCCGATAGACATCGACATCTGCTCGAACTGCGAGACAGCCGGCTTGCCTGGCAACCTTGATGCGTCCGACGGGGGGCACAATTCCTCCCACGTCATGTTGAAGGTACATGCGTCACCGCTTCACCCGATCTTTTACTCCACTGCTCCGGACATGCGCTAACGACCGAGGATAGATACCTGTGCCGCTAACCATGCCCGAGGTGAAGCACGTTTCTCAGCGCGCTCACGGTCTGCGTCACGGCCGTGATCTCGCTCATCTGCGTGGCGTGGCTCGCTCGAGTCCGGGCAGCGTCTCGTCCATTTCCGCGTGCACCGTCTTGCACTCAGACAAGGCTGGTCAGGACATAGAGGAAGACTATGTCCACCTGCAATTATGCAATTCATGTGCCGAGGTCCGCCTCTTTTCCCTCCCACCTGCTTTCTCCCTGTGCTGACCGACTTCTGACTCTGCGCCGATTCTTTAGCCAATCGTCGGCATTAGGTATCAATGCCTCAACTGCCCCTCATTACCCAACTCGTACAACTTGGTACGTAAAACTGCGCACATCCCAAGTTATGATTCCCTCTACTTACCATCCTTTCGGCGCTGCAAAGTGCTCGGACTGTGAAATCAAGTCATACAAGGTCCACGATCCAATGCACTTATTCCTTAAATTACCCCGGCCGGTGGACATCCCTGGTCCATTGGAGTCAGAATTCCCCATCATCCCAGTTCTGTACGTGGAAAATTGGTTGAAATGCTGCGAAGTGCCGTGTAAAGGGGGCTGTCGTTTTTCTCTCCCTTCCAGATATCGGGATGCAGCGGGCCCCGTACCGGGAAGTCCTGCCGCAGATATATCGGGTGACCCCGCGGGTACGTAACCCCTACCCACCTTGATCTCTGTGCTACTCATCTCATCGGATCGTTCTAGCCTATCTTCGTGACCTCACGCATAGCTTCGCGCTTTGCGACAGGCACATGCTGCGTATTGTCGGAAAGTGGTACCGTTGTGCCTTCTGCGCTAAAGACCTTTGCGCGGACTGCGAAGCGCTCGACACCCACGACAATACTCATGTCTTCCTTGTTTTCAAGGCTCCCGTCGAGATGCAAGCATTCCGGTGCGCTATTCTGTACACATTTCATATATCCTTATTAAAGCGAGCATGCTCCCAACAGACATTTCGCTGATTTGGAAAGCCCGACTGGTAGTCCACCTGTACTACACGGAAACATCTACATTCCACGACATGACTAACACAACTCTTGTATCTTGATCGGTTGTTTGCCACTGCTGTTTCTGTAGTTCTCCATTTGTACCCACCATCTTTGTTACGATTTTCTTCGCGGGGCCAAAATAATGTAGCGTCTTGGATGAGAAGATATGTCAGAGGTCAACCCTTTTTGAACCCTGGAAGTCAGTCAGATAAATGTTTACAAGCTGTGGCAAAGAGCGCAAACACACCGAGACGACGCCGTTCATAGAATAGATCTGTTCGACTGGCACCAAGGTTGACGATTTTCGGACAGCCATCACGGTCCTTCTCCAAGCGCGTGCACTCAGCACAATAATAGGCGTCGGAAATTCCTAAACGATGGAGGCAAGGAAGACCACGAGCGTGAGAAGAACATCGAAGAGACGATGGTCACAAAGGAACCGGAAAGAGGTAGGAAGGGTGTGAGCGCGCGGAAAGAAACCGAATCCAACATCCTCGCTCACCTGGAGAACCACAGATGATGCACCGCCCACCGTACGTGCCGAAATTGCACTCGTCGCAAATCCTCACGAGGGTTTCTGGACGGACGTATGAGTCACACACGGGACTGCGGCGCGTAAAAAAAAAGGTGTGTGGCGGTGTGTGAGTTTGGGGGGGGAGAAAGGTTCTTTCGTCAGTATGACCGAAGCCTCAACGCAACGGGTCTTTATTCATAACAAAAAAAACATTAAGTACTCACCATTTCCCGTCGCATTTCTCACAGAGGCGGCCAATGGCTAGGGAAGGAGATGATTGGTCAAGTAAACTAGTACCTTTATGAGGCGAGAACTTGCCTATCCCTGGCTGGCGTCTGCACATAATCAAGTCTAGGGTTGGGGTATCAGAACCGAATACTTGATGTCATAAAAAGGACACGCACCGGGATGGTGTTTAGACATGGTTGTGGTAAGAGTTAAAGAAAAGGGACAACTCGCTGCTGACAGATCTCGCGTATCTTCTACGGGTATACAAGACTTGCTGACTCAGCGTTCGATTGTGAAGAGAGCAAAACTAAGTGAGTTCTAATAGACAAAGGGCTGCGTACTACACACATATGAAAGCTGTCCTACCGGGGGCACATTCAACTCGTCCCCACACATACATATCCACCTGGCTAACCATTCGCCACCACTACGATAGATGGAAGCTCCCTACGCCTTCTTTCATGGCCACTTGCAACTTCTCTAACATCACTGCTTTCGAGCTGTATTCTGGCAACTTCAAGTAATTGACGCAAGTCATCACGCTTGGTAGGTAGTCATCCGCCTTGAGCGGCGCCTCGTGTGGCTTGCGTACAACCGTCAACGGCGGGTTAAGCCCACGGAACCCTGTAGAGTCGCTCGAGCGTAAACATGAAATGAAACACAAAAGTAGCACGCGAAAGACTAACCTCCTATAGGGAGCTTCGGGCTTCCAGTGAGGAACTGAAGATATTGCCTGCGTGTCGGCACGTCGAACTCGGACATAATTTCGATCAAGTTTCGGATGGTTCGGCTCTCGACGTTGAATCCGTGATCCGCTTTGATTCCCTCATTCAGTGCTAAACGCGCATTAGTATCCGAGCGTGTTTCGCGTTCGCGTACGGTGAAGCGCTCACTTTCGATACACCAGTCTTCCTCGGCGTTGCCAAAGAGCATGACTAACTCGTCAAGCGCGAACGCCTGAAGGTCGGTGATCGGGAACACTTTCGAGAAGCCTTCTCGGAATGCCTTCGCCTGTAACCTAGCGCCCTGTCCGAGGATTGCCTCGATAACTTCTGTAATATACTCCTCGACATTTTCAGACGTAACGGAAACATTCCTGCCATTTGGCTAGGAAGCGATGCTCAGCTTTGACGGCTGAGTGCCAAAAGAAGACGATCTTACTCTTAGCTCAATATCGTATCCTGGGATTGTGAAGTCCAGGGCAAGGTCTTCGACGTCGACTTTGTCCCTCAAGAGCCGTTGCAACTATCAATGACGTCAGCTAACCGGGTCGGGTCGACTATTTTCAGAACAACGCTTACTTTCTCAAGAGGCCTGGACGCTGTGAGGGACCTCACCTTCTCCAGCGATTTCGCCAATTCCTCGTCGACAAGCTTTTCACGGGTAAGTCGCAGGTATACGAATCTAAACAACCCACGCACCTTCAACGTATCAATAGTGAGAGGAACATCTTCCCCGAGAGCGAGCTTCAGGAACACTTTGTTGAACGACATGTCGATGATCCGTGAATCCAACATCGCCTTTGCCACAAACTGGCCGATGACACGCATGATATGCATGCGCTTGGGATCGCCGTCGTTTGCTATGTCTTCAGCACTGATTGGCGCAGGGAATAGTCCCCGAGGGTGGAACACGTAGGGACCCGTTCGTAAAGGATCGTCGTCACGCCAAAGCTTTAGGTCACGCCTGGCGAACTCCCGCGATACCAGGGAATAGAATTCAAGCGTGGGACCCAGGCCAGTGCCGACCTCCTCAAAGTACTCCACTTCAAGGATCGAAGACGACGAGCCGTACAATTCGAAGACCTTCATAGCGCTTTCGAGAATGTGCTTTCGCGAGATCCGGACCTTCTGTCGTTGCAGCCGGCCGAGGAAACCGACGCCATCATCTCGGCGTGAGCTGTCCTGAGACCGATTTTGTTGGCTTTGCCATTTAAGGATAAGGCGCGCGTAACCGAACGAAGTCGACTGAAGGAAATTATATCTCGTCGCAAATGGGAACAAGAAGGGGAAATGTTGGGGTAGATCAAGTGCCCAATCGGGAAGACATTGACTATGATTATTTAAGAATCAGATGGCCATCCGAGCAGAAAGGTTGGACTTTACCTCGCAACGATCATCGGCTCCTCCAGCTGGCGTGTCAACTTGGCTGATAGCTTATTGTTCACGAACGCCGATTCGGACAAACTGCGATTGGAAGGATACTGCCGTTCGGCCTCTACTACGTTCAACCTATGTAGAACCCGAAGCAGGCGTAAAATCTTGGCGTGCGGTGCATCCTCCGGAAGCGAAGACAACGACGGGGTCGGAGAGCGGCTCCTTGTGACGGGCTCGGGGGTCTCGCCACCACCTCCAGCAGGACCCGGGACCTTCTTGAACTTGATAGTGTACACACCTTGCCACAATAAATGGGGAGGCAGTGCTGAACCTGACCCTGCCTTTTTCTTGCGGAGCTCATGCTGGTGGATGGCACCGTAGATCGTGAGGTCGAGTGGTAATGGATGGTCGTCCATGGAGAACTCAAGGTGCCAGTCCGTTTGCTTGGCTTTGAGAGCGGATGCATATGAACCTTTCCCGGACGACCAGCCTCGTGGCCCTGAACCCTTCGAGCTACTTGGCATGGCTGAGGGTGTACCCACCCTGGTTCCTTCGGGAGTCTGTGCCTCAACTTTGGAGCCATCTAGGGTAAAAAAAGGGGGAGAGGGTGGGTCTCAATCGGTGTTCATACAGAAGCATGAGCAAGTACAAACCCTCCAGAACCGACAATGTGACTGTCTTGTCCGCAGCACCATGATCGGGATCTATCTCGTCGTCAAACACCTATCGAAGAGTCCCATCAGTTTGACCTTGCTCATAGTTATTGATGAGGTACGGACCTCAGCTTCCATTTCGTCATCGGTGAAATCAGCAGTAAACTCGGCATTATCACCGAAGCTTTCCTCCCCTAATGCGGACGCTGGGGGTTCTGCACTTGAGCTTAGTGGGGCGAGCGGCGGATTAGACGGGCCGGCTTCCTCAGACGGTGGTTCGGCCGCGGTTTCACCAGAAGCCGCAGCATTCTTGGCGCTCAGTCTTTGACTACGTCTGCGCTCGACAGTTGTGGAGGACGGGCCCGCCGACGTACTAGCTTCTGGCTGTTCTGGTGTCTTGGGAGAAGTAGAGAGGCCTGATGTGACACCGGCAAGAGCGGCCAGCATGCCGCTGAGGCGCGATCCGCTGAACATCAAGCCAGAAACACGAGGTCGGAGGTAGTCATGTAGAGCCTGGAAAGTTGCAATAGCGTGGATGGATACAACAATGTTATTGAAATTTTTCGGGATGTCAGAACCTTCGGAGGCGACTAGGCGCAGGCGCAATTGGCGGGCTAGGAGTGACGGAGAACTGCTTCGCTTTGAATCTATGAAGGATATGAGAAAGTTGACCGATCAAGTTGGGGCCGACGTACCATCCATCCCTTGGGTCACGGTGACCACGTCGAATGCTTCCATCCGCGTCAAGCTCTCTTGTAATTTTTTCACGAAAATGGCGAAGGGGGTCTGCGAACCAGCGAGTGCCTTCGACTTACGAGCAGTGAAAGCATCAAGCAGCAGCTCCTGGCGTCGAGCGATGGAGACTAAAGCGAACCAATTAAAGATACGCATAGAAAAGAAACCTTAAATCTCACGTACTGTTCTTTGACTTGTCAGTAGCGAATTGTAGCAGTCCATCTATGACACCGCTCTGCAGAAGCTCGAAGCTCGACACGGATGTATGCACTGAGGTAAACAACGTCGCAAGTTCCTTTAACGCGTTGCTGATCTCCTTCTCGCTGGCAGACGGGCCGGAAATGCGCTCGACCAGTCGGCGAAGCGTCGCGAATACATTGTCGGCGTCCGTGCTCTCCTTGCCAGTGAGGTAGCGGAGACGGATAACGCGCCCTCGCAGTGTCACCGCGTCCTCGGGGTCCAGCGACAGTGACGATAGCTTCTTGAAACCGGGAATGCTGGCAGCGATCGCGGGAGAAACTGAAATGGGAGGTGGTGGAGGGAGATCGGGCGCCGAAGAAGCATCAGATAGGTCCTTGTCCTTGTCTTTGTCGCTGCTGCCCTTTTTCTTCGAGGAGACAAGCGGTCGCTCAGCAAGTAGCTCGACTTCATGGAATACACCCTCCCTCCGGAAGGCCGGTCGGTACTCTTCCGGGACCTTGGAAAGGAGGAGCTCGACGAGTTGCAAAGCGCCAATAACGAGGGTCGGGTGATCCTTGGATGATAGAATAGATGACGCAAAGCTCCCAATAGGTACCGACTAAAAAGGGAATTTGATTTATCTTATCTCTTATGCCGAGAAATCCATAGTCCACTTACCGTTAAAACTCGCTTGATACCGTCTGCCTCCAAGTAACTGATAGCTTTCAAAAGGCCCGTGAGCGTCTTGATTCTCACGGTGGTGATGACGCTTGCTGCGTATACGTCCACCAAGATAGGAACGATGAGCTGCATAAACCTGCCAACAACCTCCGGCTTCCCACGTAACATCTCGGTCCGGTCAGGGGGAGGCGTCTCCTTGCTCGTGGTCGTGGAAGGCGGGTCGTCGGCCTCATGTGGGCTGTCAGCTGGCGTTGGTGTCGCAGTCTCCGATGCGGGTGCGGGCGTTGCCGTTGCGGAAGATGACGGCGTGGATGGGCCAACTTGGGCATGCACTTGCGTTTGTTGAGTATGGCGTGCTGCCGCACGTTCGGCTTTTGCCTTAGCCTTGACCAATCTCCCAAGGGACTTCTCGGTGTATGCCTTGTGATCATATACGCCATCTTAAACACAAAATTAAGCATACAGGGGCCGGGAAGTTGCAGTACGGCATACCTTTCGGCAGAGGTGGGAGGACCTCGGCAATGAGGCTCAGGGCCTCCTCGACCTGGTCCTTGGGCCGGTGGGCAAGGTTCTGCATCACGGTCATATCGGCAAGTCCTCCACCGAGGCCCTGGCCGCTAGGTGAGTTACCCTGTTCGTCGCTTTCAGGGCGGGTCGACGGGAGAACACCGGTCAAGATCTGGTAGAGCGTGTCAACGATCCCAGCCTCCAGTAGCACGATGGTGATGTTGGGGCTTGCGCGTGCAGACGTAGCCAGAGCGCGCAGCAACTGGGTGAAGGTGTTTGCAGCAATCAAAGGCGAGCCACCCGCAGGGAGTAAAAGTACATTGACGGCTGTAATGAGCTCAGCGTCCACGAGGATCTCGAGATTCTCTGGAGACGATCGATAATACGAGTCGATAACTCGAATGACGCAGAGGCACGCAAATTCGACGAGGCGTTGATCTGAGTATCCCAGACAGTTGCGGATGATGGGCCACACGCTGCGGATCATCTGGAAATGTTCAGGGGGTACATTTCGACAGCAGTTCGAGGCTGCCTGCAGGGCGGTACGCTGCACAGCGATCGAAAAGAAATCGAGGTAATTGAGTAACGCAGCGAGGCCATTCTCACGGACGATAGAGCTTGGGAACTCCTCGGAGATCTTTTCCAGAGTCTATAAAATTATCGCGTGAGAAAAAGGACAAGATCAAGTGGCGAAAGGGACGTACGCTCAGTGTCTGCTCCGCCAAATCGATGTAAGAAATCTCGATGAGTTTGCTGCAGAGCACAGGAATAGCCCCGTGGTACACCACAGTGTGGGCGACGCCCGGAAGGGCTTCCATGAGATTCGCCAAGCAACGTGCGGCAAGGACTTGAGCCTCGAGATTATCGTCTCCTTGGTATTGGCCACCTCCGCTCAAAGCAAGCACTGCTGCGAGCTGGGCGTCCTCGTCTTGCTCGTGGCTGTCGTCGTCATCATCGCCATCGTCGTCATCGGCCGCGTTACCGGTGCCACCGAGAATCTTCACGAGCTCGCGCACGAACGCGTCGACCTGGAAGGAGCCCGCGAGTGTGTCCTCTGTGCTGATGCTGAGCAACTCGCTCAGTTCTTGCAGCGTCACGACACGGGTTGTCGGGTCCGCACTCGACTTGATGTTGTTGAGTATCGTCTTGAGGCGCGTGCTAAGCCCAGACATGTAAGATCCTATCTGCCGGTAGTCGGCAAAGATGGCCATCGCCGCGCTCTCGTCGAGACCTGCGAACCCACGGGGTAGACCTCCGATGTCGTTAGCCATGCCACCCCCGTCTTCGTCGCCTGTACCATCGCCGGCGTTCCCTCCGCCAGTGTTCTCATTCGCGTCGTCGTCCTCGCCATCACGATCATCATGCGCAAGGTCGATCTGATCGTCGTGATCGGAACTCTCGTGCTTGTATTCAATGTCCATCATTTCAACATCCTCGTCTTCGGCGTGCGAGGGACCAGGAGCCGCCATGGCCTTGCTCTTTGCAGCAGCAGCTTTTCCTTTCGCAGAGGTGCTTTGTCTGCGAGATTAGTCAACGGGTGTTGGGATTAGACCGGGCGCCAAGATGACACGTTACCTCAATTTTTTCGGCATGTCGGATACGGAAGGTTGGGTAGTGTCTGAACGGGAACGAAGCGCGTAAGCGGTTGTGGATGGACGGAGACGCTTAGAGGGTCCCAGAGGGGCACTGGCGGAAAAATCTTCGGAGAGCGCTTCTGGGGCAGCACGTTTCTTGCCCTTTGTGTCGCGAGTAGGTTCGTTGATGGTAAGAGAGGAAGAAGTGATGGGGTATGTCGTCCGGCGGCCTCTGTCGTAGGGTAGAATAGAATATTGTCAGAGAACGCAAGCGCAAGTCGCTAAAGGGTCAACTGGATCTACGTACTTCTTGCTTGACCGATGGACTGGTTGTTCTTCTGTCGTTTCTTGGGACTTGCCCTTGCCTTTGGTGTCGCGAGTGCGTTTGGAAGAGTAGGGGTGGTAGTTGGAGCGAGTTTGACGGGAGGAGGATTCTGCTGGGGCTGACGTCGTCTGATCTGGGATGTCGTTGTCCTTGGCCACTTTCTGCTTGGCAGCCCTGGCGCGTGTTGCTGATCGAAGGGTGCGAGAAGAGTCTGAGGGGTTTATTTGGATCTGGAGGGAAGGATGAGTGGAGGTAGAAGGATGTTCAGTAGGTTGAGGAAGGTTGGGAGAGATGGCTTGTTGGGAGTGAGTATGTGATAAGTCCATTTAGAGCTGGCCGCCAGCCATTGAGTCCTGACTGTGCTTTGGTCGATTTGAGAAGGAAAAGTAAAAGTAGGGTGCAAGTCGGGGTCAAATACAAAGTCGTCTGTCTCTACCTAAAGTGTGAAGGGTTGAGGGGTTCGACCGCCCGTGGCTTTGGCTGCTCGCTTTTGCCAATCTCCGCAAGTGGCGCACGTCCTTATAGTGTCCTTATTCATGCCAAGACTACTCTACTATACAACTGACTCGTTCAACACCTCCTCCAGGCTCTCCACAAATATATCGACCACCTGTTCAACCTCCTTTTTCGTGATGTTATACGCAGGTGCAAATATTATATGATCCCCCTCCGTCCCTTCAATGTTCGCGCCCCCTGTCATCCCCATCACGATCAGTCCCTTCTCCAAGCACCGCGCCTGCACAACCATCGCGAAGCTTTGCCCCTTAAAATCAACCCTCCTGCTTTCTGGGCCAGTAAAGTCGAACTCGACAGCCCAAAACGAACCCCCGCCCCGCACATCAAATGTAAAGGGCTGTGCGAGCGCACCAGGCGTTTGTAGGCGCTCGTGAAGAAGCTGGGCCAGGTATTTGCCAGTTTGGCGCCCATTTTCGAGAAGGTTCTCTGCCGCTATCACCTTCTGCACAGCAATAGCGGCCGCGCACGACAGCGGATGCGCCTGATCGAAATAGGTGTCACAGAATGGAAAGAACAATAAGGTGTCATCAGAACGGACCTGATAGGTGTGTCCATGTTTCCAGAATCCGTTCTTGTCTCGAATACCATCGGCAACTTGTTTGGACATAAGGACCGCACCAATGGAGGCGTATCTATTCCAAAGTCAGAAAACAAGCCACCACAAGGTGCGATCAAGATGCGACACACCCTCCGCCAAGACCCTTTGCGACGGCTTGGATGTCTGGGGACACGTTGTCACCAAAGCTCTCCCAGGCATGTGTTGTGCCCATCCCTACATCACTCATTAGCCTGTCAACCATCAAGCGCCTCAAGGCAAACCAGGTGACTCACGGCCCATCCCACTCATGACTTCATCTAGGATAAATAAAGCGCCATACTTTCTACAAACAGACTTCATCGCCTTGAAATATCCCTTGGGTGCAGGAAGTGCACCAGTAGTTGCACCAACTACGGTTTCAGCCACGACTTTATAGGAATACCGGTGTTCAACTATTACCCGTCGAAACGAGTTAGAAGGACGTACATCCAATGACGGTATCTGGTCCAAGCTCGAGGAACTTGTCCTCGAGTTCCTGGCGGAGCCTTTCGACGTATTGCTCCTCGGTCTCTTCCGGGCGTTGGAAGCGCTTTGCGTAGGCCGGCGACACCCTGTGAAAGTTTTCATGTTGGAGGATTTCATTAAATGGTGCGCGGCGTGCAGGATGTCCGGACAGGGATAGCGTAGTAACAGTGTTACCGTGATAGGAAAGGTTTCTGGAGATGAAGTTCTTCCGTTGAGGCTGCTTCTGTTCATACCAGTACTGAAGAGAACATTCAATCGCCAAAAGTCTGTCGAAATTCCAAAGTGGATGCTGACCTGACGAGCAAGCTTGACGACACCCTCCATTGCCTCGGAACCTAAACAAGGGTCGCCTTCAATTGCGTCACCAGCCAACTAATTATGGGCAGTCTAGACGCACCCCCAGCGAAGAAGCCACAAAGCTCGAAAGCTCCTTTACTCGAGTCAATCAGGATTCTAGCCAGCTCCTCAGCAGGCTCGCTCGATAGCTGCATGTTGTATACGTCTAGAAGCATCACCCTTACTCATGAATCCGCATCTACATCCCCATAAAGTGATGGCTACTCACATGCAAGCTTATCAACCTGCTCCTTTAGGGCCTCCTGTACGACCGAATGGCCATTGCCGATACAAACCACGGCGGCGCCACCAACGGCGTCGATAACTTTTTTTCCGTCCTCGAGCGTGACGTAGATCCCCTGCCCACTGACCGCAACCGGCGGTTGCCAAGGCGTGCGGTGTAAAATCGCGGTGGGCTTGAGGGGCGAAACCCCTTTCTCGGGGGCAGCGGTGGACACGTTATGGTGGGGCATGGTGCGATGCAGGGATCGAGATGATGACCTGGGCAAACCCCGCCGTCCAAATAAAAGCGATAGCGCAATTCCTCGAGGGACCGATGCCATGTAATAATAGTACGTCAAAAAGACCTGTGGATGTGCCTGATGATGTTTTGTTGTGAGTCGTCAGCGTCAGTCAGCGTCAGCAGCTCGCTTGAGTCGACAACGACATAATTAAATAGGTCACCTCTGTACGTTCGGCGTGTACAGCCGATATCCCCCACGGTCACTTTCTAGAAAGTGCATCTCCCTGAGTTGTCGATCACGGGTCATGGCTTCGGATCTGACGAAAACGCGGACGTGGACGAGAGAGAGGGGACCACGGGCCGTATTGGTCCGATTGCCACACGGCCAATGGCAGCAAGGGATTCAACATCATAACCGGATCTAACCTTCAGCTTCAACCTTCAACCTCCAGCACGGGATGTTCTACTGGAAGCAAGGAAGATTGGAACGCTGATGACACTCGGACTTGCACCGGATCATCTGCGCAATGTCGTTGCCTTACAATAGATCAACCCATATCCGTGATCGAGCCAATCATGACTCGAATCACGGCCTGAAAACCGGTGTCCCACGAAGGCAACACCTCGATTAAATACCTCGTCCACAAGTGGGTAATCTTGAACTTTGTAAAGCTCCAGGCGCACGGGACTACAGTAGGAGAACTTGAACCTAAACCATCTTTATCCTTTATCTTTTATCTTTATCGTATCTTACCTAACGAGCCAAACCTAACGAGCCAAGGTAAGGTACAGTAGTTTTGCGCTGCTTACCTGAGCTGTATTACATAGCGTAGTTGGCCGAATTTACTACTGTTGAGCAGTGTTGACTGTTGACTTGTGCCTACAGAAAAAGGTGCGAACCTCTCAGATCACTCACAGGCACAGGTATCCGTCACCTCACTGGAGTTTTGCTCACCGGCAACACAGGTAGTAGGGTTACCTGGTTGTTGTGTCTCGCGGCGACTCTCGCCAGGGAATAGTCGGTCCGAAGTGCCCAGCTAAGCCCGCCCCATTTGTGTTGGCAAGTCAGCTACACCGTGACATCGAGATCTTCATACCGTTAAATGCGGTGCCTTATCGGACATCCACGCATCGGAGGGTTCTACTGTATTGTATGAAGTGCTCGAGCTAAGGTTAGACACGCGCATATTAACATTGGGCAACGGATATGACCTCCATTTCCCTTCTGCCCCTTGACAAAATTTCATTGAAGGAAGGTAGTTAGTAGGATGAGATTGTCCCTCGGATTGGCGTACTTCCTCATACAGAATCAGGCCCATCACGAGCAAGAGAAACGAACGGAAAGCCGACATCGAATACATGTGATCGCCTTTAGAGCCTCAACAACTGCTATGCGACATAGCATCACTGCATCACTACCTTACCATATGGACATATAGTACAGCGGCGGGCCCGCGCCAGCGCGCCCTCAGGCTCGTTTGCCGTGGCAGCTCGCATAGTTTGAGATTGAGAGACTACCATACCTATCCCCATTTTTGCATCCCTCGAGTACCCTGTTTCGTCTCTCAGATCCACCGATCATGCATCATGTCCCGCCCGTTTTTATACTCAGTGGTTACCCTCGCGTTCCATCCATCGGTTGTTGTGCACTCCAGCGTGCCCAACTGAGGTGAGCCTCTACATACATTGCCCCGCGTTTGCTACCTGTACTTACCTACGCACTACAGTAGTAGTCCTCTTAGTCCTCGTGCTTGCGTCCTCTGTCCAGGCCGCTCTCTCTGCCGCGCTCGCTCCTCAGCCCCCCTCAACTCTTAGTTTGCTACAGATTGTTATGTGCCCTTCAATCGATCAACCCGATCCCTGGAGTCCTGGTCACATGGGCGATCATCAGGACCGGGGTAAGTCTCCTCGTAGTACGCTCAAGGCCCATCCGAACAACGTGCATGGAGGTGTTACACAGCGAACCCCAAATTTCCCTGCTCTTAGTTGTCACCCATTACGTCCAGAAGCCTGAGAGTGTGTCGATATGGGTGCTTTGACCCGACGAAGAGTAATGTGCTTCTTGCGCAGTTGTAAGTTCAAATCGTCGCGCATCGCCATGCTTAGATGCGTATCAGCTAGTGCGGGCCTTCAAGCTTCAACGGTCGTCGGAGATTTCTGTCCATGGCAAGCTCAAGGTGATGTCACGCGTTTTTCATTCACAAGAGGCATGGTGACCGATTCTAGATACGTTACTGTATTCAACCTCACAATGCTCACCGTGATGAAGCGATGCGAAAGGCTGACAACCACTGAGTACTGGTGACATACTCCGAGTCCTAGGGACTCTTCGTAAAGGCAAATTTTTAATACGGGACGCTCTGGACTATGATATGGCACGGTAAAAATAGCCCTCTTCGAGAAGGAAAAGACAGCTTCCACTATGTCGACATTCAACATGGTGGGGGACTGTCTTCTGCTTCCCGAGAG
>Ga0307510_10003128_pt1 | contig 19167 bp, 26 predicted proteins | sample 12_EM_MG_FD_207224 | JGI IMG/M metagenome (GOLD analysis project Ga0307510, IMG submission 207224) | Populus trichocarpa ectomycorrhiza microbial communities from riparian zone in the Pacific Northwest, United States - 12_EM | ecosystem: Host-associated > Plants > Roots > Unclassified | place...
CCCGAAGTTTGACGTTCGAAGTTTGACGTTGTACGACAAGATGAGATCCGGCGAGAATCTACTGCAGTCGTATTAACGGCATACGAACCTATAGTTTGGCGCATGTGGACAAGGACATCGATTGATTGCCAGACACCCAAATCAAGGAATAACTGGCTTTCGAAGCGCTTACAGTTGGTGTCGGCGGGAACGCTGAACAGCATAGAGGCGAAAATAGAGGACTAGAGGGCCGCTCCGGAACTGCTGTGCCGGGTCTCACGGTGACACTCTTCGGAGTGGAAACTCCGACTCCGTACCGCTCGCACTCATCAACTTGTAGACAGGTTGCCCGTCAGATGATTGATTGCGCTCATCGACGAGGTGACAGTCTTCCCAGTCGTTATGTGTGGGATGATCGAGCTTGTATTACAGCGCCTGGCACCGGGCGAAACTCGAATGAAGTACTGTCCTTGCGCACGATATGAATTGCGGTTGCACGAAGAGGACGGAAACTAAGGTTTATTGTTACCGCAGTCGCAACGATCCGTGGGGCCAAGACAATAGAGTCAAGCGCTGGGAAGGAGTTTACTCGGGTCCAATCACCGAGCGCACTGGTACAGGGACGATGGACTGTGAGTGAATCCATGTTCCATGGTGTGTTTTATTGCGGTGTAAGGTAAGTTAAGAACACAAATGTGCGACGAAATCGCAAGAAAGGCACTTCTCCGAATACCCCTCTGGGAATGTTTCAATGAGAATGCCGAGGCGCGCTGGCGTGCGTAATATCGTAGACGCCAAACGCCAGGCGCCACACGTTGCAAGCACAGGATGATCGAAGGCGCAGGCTTCTCAAAGAGCACACTCACGCTGTAGAGAGCGCAACTTTACAATCCCATACAATCTTGGGCGTCAGCCGCTATCTCCACCGAACGACAAGCTCTCCTTGGATGCCAGTTAAGGGGTGCCCGTAAAGGGCCAACCCATGGGTTGAAATAATCGTGACGCTGTATATGTTGCGAACCTGGTCCCTAAATCATCGTGTCGAGACGGAATTGAAAGCGCATAAAGTGGGTTACTGGATTGTCACACGGTGTTTTTTGGGGGAATAAAGTTTGCGAGTGCCAGGTGAGGAGCGGATACCGTGGAATATTCGGCTCGCCCCTGCAACGTTTGCGGTTGGGTAATAAGAGCTTTATCAGGGTCATGGGGACCCAGATCCTTACATTGTACTCTCCCCCCAGAGTGGGATATTGATGATGACGGGAGATATACGCGCTGTAGAAAAAGGCACCTCATCCGAGAAAAGCACGCATATATACCGCACAGTATTGGTTCCGTCCGTTCCGCTCGACGTTATCGGGCGGCATTCAGGGCGCGAGCACAGGCACGAGCAAGCCACCCACTGAATCGAATGAGCGCCCTTTCGCACGCACACTGAGTAGTCGATTTCAAGCGAGTGGTTTTCAGTGACTGGCTCGAAATGCTCTTGGAGATCATTTTTCTCTCCGAGAAATAAAGCTAAAAACACTCTCTGATCAGATCAGGATCAAAGGCAAAGGCAAATGGAATCCACGATCACGATTGATCAACGTAAAGCCAAAATAATTATTATTATTATGGGAACAGTTGAGGAGATGAACCTAAGTCGGGGTTAGTTATTTAACATTTAATTTTGAGTGTATGACGTAAGAGATGATCGATATCGATGATCCCCAGGTCCGCAGCCGCAGCCAGCCATCATCGATTCACGCACACTCTTTGGCCACTCCATGGAGGACTCAACAATCCATTTCGCAGACATCCCAGTCGAAGTTTTTCTTGATAATTTGCTTCCTTTTGCGCAAGTGCGCGATGTCCTAAGCCTGGGATCTACAAGCAAGTTTTTCGCCGCGCTCTCCGCAGACGAAACATTTTGGAAGAGAAAGTGCCAGGAGGACTTTAATTTTACTAGTCAGGAGACGGCTCGGCAATCGGGATGGAAGAACTTGTACAGGGGCCTGAGTTATCCGAGGATTTTCGTATGGGGGTTCGTCTGTCACCATGCTCATCATCATACACGACCCTCGGGTCGTAACGCAATCTCCTTTACAGCCAGCGCTCAAATGGTAGACTTGGATTGAGAAACTTTCCGAAAGGTATCGGACAAGGCGTCCCGTACCCAATAGAAGTGAAGATCCCTGGATCTCGGATCGTGAGCCTGGTCGCAGGTGGCATGTGAGCTATGAATTCGTTCTGCAGCATCACCGGGTCCTCAAGTCAACACAGGTCCTTCCACGCCATCGACTCAGAAGGTTCAATGTATGTCTGGGGTATGACTACTTTATACGATTATACGAGCAAAAGTCTCAACGTTACAAAGGTGCTTTGGATGGAGGGGGCCCCGCTCTCAATAGCGAAGGCTTCTCTATGAAGTATAAACAAGCGTCTGTACCACATAGGCTCCTTATGCCGAATCCCATTCGCACAGTCACGTATGTCGATGTGCACATCTGCGACACATCATTCGCCCTCTGATGTGACCCGTCCTAGCTGTGGCAGGTTACACTCCATGGCACTCGATTCGAAGAACCAGGTCTGGACATTCATTAACTGGGGTCGCCCATTCAGACTTGATACCCCTATGCTGGACTGCACGTCACCGGAGACTACACCTATACAAGCAGAGAGCGGCTGGTCGTTTTGTTCCATCCTGACCCAGTCTGGTGATGTTCTTGTCTTCTGGCCTTTCCTAGGCGAGATCGGCCTCTATTGCCACGAAGAGAATACCGCCATGGATGAAAGGGGTAATTGTCAAGCCTATCCTACCACTGACCACCGCATCCCTTGCGTCACCTGGCCTCTACGAGCGGATCCTTTGAGGATACCACCTATACCTGAGCTCCCAGAACTGAACCACACAGGGTCATCACAGGAGGAAAGGTCGGAGACGACGGCCTTGATCAAGATAGCAGCATTCGATAATCATCTCATTGGTCTGACCAACAAAGGACATATCCTAAAGTTTGGGGATTTGTCAAACGAAAACAGTTTCTACAGGAGGACGCGTTGGCAATACGTTAGGTCATCGTGCATTAGCACCATGTTCAAGCTGACATATGGTAAAGTTGGCGAATTTCAGCGAACTTTCCAAAGTCGCAGCGCATCCCGCTTTCCAGGACGAGAATTCAGGTTCGACGGCCCCAACCTCTCTTCAGATCACGCATGTACATCATAGCGCTCTCCTACTCTTGCCGTTCGACTCTTGACACAATGCCCTCAGATTACAGCACATTTCGAAACCTTCGTCGCATACTCAACCGGTTCAAGTTCAATCATATTGATGGGTGATGTACATACCGACGAGGAGACCCAGCCGAAGATTATTCCCGAGTTACAGAATCGTTCTGTCATTTCTATTGTGCTTGGGGATTATCACTATGGGGCTCTCACCGCCGACGGCCAGCTGCTTACATGGGGAGAATATAACCATGGGGCTTTAGGGCTTGGAATGCCTAATGACCTCCCCTTGGGCGCGCCTGGCGGATATTCGACGGAGTCGCAACGGAGCCAATCGCGGCGGTCACAGTGGGGCCCTCTCGCACCCCCACGTGTTACGTCTCCTTCCCTGGTGCATTTCAACCACGGGCCAAACCCAGGTGGTCGAAGGTTCTGCTTCGCTGCCACTGCCTCAGGCTGGCACATGGGCGCGTTGGTCGTCTGCTTGGAGGTTAGAATCGCCTTTAAAGCTCGTGAAATGGTGTTGTTGATGTGCGACTTCTCTAGCCCGAGAAAGAAGTATATGACGCCAGTACTGAGGCTGACGAAGAGGAAATCCCGTTACCTAGGTTTGGGCCGCCATCTGGCAGTCGGAATCAGCCATCCCTACCCTCAGACCCTGCCGCGTTCGGACTTGGCAGAATATTCAGGATTGGATATGCAGGGCGTGGGCGTGGGAGGGCTCCACCGGGGATATAGGAAGAAGTTGCGTTCTGTCTGTATTGTATTGTACAAGAAAGTTACGTTGTCCAGTGACCTTTTTCTGTATGTGCATTCCAATCTGATTAGAGTTGGTGATGCGCCGCCGGGAATAATGGGGCTCCATCCGTAGCGCATATATCCCTTTGGCAAGAAGAGTACGTATGCTTCGGACATACAAAGAAGCGGGAGACAAGCCTTGCATTTAGTGATAAGGAGACCCGAATAACAATAACAAAAGCTGGTGTGAAGGGGAGAGCGCCAAAATCATGTTTATCCTGACACATGACTGAAATAAAATTTATCTATCATAACCCTAAGCCATGGAACCAAAGTAGGAAAGTTAAAAAGGGGAACAATTTGGCAACTTGAATGTTTGCCCGAAGGGGCCACACGCTGGCGAGCTCCTATATCGGGACGTTACCACGTCTAAAGACTCGGATTATGATGGCTTTAGTTGGATCTGAAACACAAGGCCTGGTGGTCTAGTAGTATGATTCCTTCTTAGGGATGCAAGTTGGAGGAGGTCCCGGGTTCAATTCCCGGTCAGGCCCAAGTTTAGGCCTGATGGTCTAGTAGCATGATTCCTTCTTCGGGCAGAAATATGGAGGAGGTCCCGGGTTCAATTCCCGGCCAGGCCCTACCTTTTTTAATATCGTCCGTGAATTGTTCCCTCGGCGCAGCTCGGTTCCATCTCCGACCGAGTTTGCTGAAAATTGTTTTATTGTATACACGCAATCGAAAATACATGGGAGGATCGCAGGGAAGCGAGCCTGGGAGAAGTCTAGATAACAGATACAGATGGACAGAGATCTAGTAGTGTACATCGCAACTGAAGAATGAAGAAAGAGGGGACAATACCCCACGGTAGGAATCCGTCCGTTTACCAGAATGCGCACCTAATACCCAGGATAAGCATCAAACGCTGAGGCTAGAGCATAAGCCATACCATCCCGAAAAGCACTGGCAGAGGTTCTCTAGCGAGGTCGCTTGTAAGATCAATTTGTCGACCTGTTCTTCCACCGTCAACACATTAGGTTTGAAATCGCGGCCTAAAAGCATGTTACATCAGTCTCTCATCGCACAATCATAGGTTACGGACCTGTTAGCTTGTGTTGCACACGGTTCAACACAGCCAATGCCCGGTCGTTGCGCTCTTGGGCCTCTGAAATAGGGGATGGGGAATAAGCCAGTCGAAAGTCAGCGAAATTAATCTGGCGTACCATTAAGAATTGTGTTCTCGTCGGCCTTCAACTTCCGAAGGGGTTCTTGCACGTATGCATTGACGCGAGATAAGTCTGCCGTCCGTGACGAGTCACCACCTAACTCTCATGTGAGAAAGGTGAGAATTTCCAATACATTGGAAGACGCTCACCAGGGGGGCGCCTATTGTCGCCCTTCGTTGGCATCAGCCTCCAGTTAATCAGAGGGTCATAAACGAATGCCTCTAGGACGGCCATCAAAGATTCTTTGTTATCACGCAGGACTCGCATGGAGATCTCGCAAGTATTTCTATAGCTGCCTTCAATTCCGCTGACCTGTGGGGACTCAGCTGTGTCCCTGCCCTGTGGGAATGGGATGTTTAGCTTACCTCCATGGCGTGCGTGAGCATCCGCGTGAGACGGAATGGTATCTTTTCGGGGAACTTCTCGCGATGCATCGCCACTTCGAAGCAATCGCCAAAATCGATATGCACCACCTTACCCGTCTTGCGCTCTAACATGAGATTCGACGGGTGGCGGTCACCAAGTCCCAGAATGTGGCCGACCATGCTGTTGACTGCCAGCGACCGGGTAAACGTTGCGCGACGCTCGAGCCAGTGCTCGGAGTTGATACTCTTCAGCCACAAGACTCGATACAAATCTTGGCCAGTGGTATTCTCGAGGGCATACTCGAACACTTCAATCTTCTGCAAAAGCATGAGGTTTTCATAGTCGGGCGCCATCTATAAAGGGATTAGTATATATGCCATGGTAATTAGAAAATCGATTCACCTGGAGCATTAGCCGGTATTCGATATTCAAGAGTACCTTGCGTGATTCACGATAGTCACGGACCAGGACGTGTAATGTGTCGCTATCGTGGACCCATCCGATAAGGCCAGCATGTGGCCCAAGCGGTATGACAGAAAACCGTTGGATATGAAGATGGCGCTTAAAGCTATCCGTATCCTCCGATAGTAGTGTATTCACGAGACTGAACAGCTGCATGACGCGTTCATCTTGACGAAGATCTTCGTGGCCTATTGAATATTACGCGTCATTGGCGCGAACGAGAAAGAGATTCACGAATCTGCGCATACCCTTCAAGACGTATTGATACTCCTTCCCGTCGCTGCCTTTGAGATAGAGGCGACGGGGTCGTTGCTTCGATATGATAATTGACAACTTAGGGGCGAAATTTGCAATCTTGATGGGTTCCTTTCCACTCTGGTACGTCCCTGTAATCTAGATTTAGCACAATGAACAATCGATCTCCTGGGGGGCACTTACCCGGCACAGCCAGTTCCAGGTTTCGGGCCTTCAATAGCTCGGGTGAAACATACTGCAAGTCGAGTGTGGTCAGTTGTGGCAGTTGTTTCTCAACTTTCTTAAAGACCTTCAGAGATCGTGTGAATATTGATAATCACGTGGCAGTGGATGTCAAATTTTCTCACCGCGAAATATATATCCCAGGCGTTGTCGAGGTCCTTAATTTCGCCATATTTCTGGTATCGACGAGTCGCTTCTCTCGCCTCATGAAGTTCACGACCGAATGCTTGAATGAATGAAGTCTCCCGCGCAGTTTGGGGGCCCTGGAGTCCACGGTGAGTAGCCAATTGATAGGTAGACCCAAGCGAGAACCAACCCTTTCTAACTCCTCGTGAAGTGGCTCGAGCGCGGCAATCATGCCCTCTGGGTTGTGTTCGGTATAGTACTGACGAGAAGCCTCTTCCAATTTCTCATGCCATTGTTCGTGCCAGAGAATAGCGACACGTATTAGTTCGTGACTGACGACAAGAGCCTATACGGACGGAATTCGTAAACATCTCTGCGCAAGTATGTGAACGCACCTGTTCGACAATGGCAGGGCTATGTTGCTTCATGCGGTCCATGATGGCGAGCGCAGCATCCTTTCGCAAAGCGCTCGGGGACTTTGATGCCACAGTGAGAGAATAGATCAGCGCCTGTGGATGGTGCTTGCCAACGTCCGTGAGTAAACTGGTGATGTTCCTCCGGATGTTTGTGTTCGGGGTCTGGATGCGCGCAATAATCTGTACAAAGGTGAGCAGGATCGTAAAATGGCAACATGGGCTATATACCTGGGGAATCACTTCAAGCCATGTGTCTACTTCGACTGTGCTGAACCCGCTGGCAATCGCATGGCTGACTTCATCCTGGGCACCGAATTTGAACCAAAGAGTCAGCAATCGGAGGGTATCCTGTAAGGAATTCTCGCTCCGCAAGGCAATAGAGCGGAAGAAGCCTTGAACCCGAAGTTTGTTCAGTGCAACATGAGACCCACAAAGGGACGTTACCTTGAACAGCGGGGATGATATGTGGAACCAAAGTGGTACCCATGACGTCTGCAGCCTTTACTTCGGCTTGGTTGAGAAGGTGGTTGACGACTTCGAAGTTTGCTAAGGCCCAAGTGTGCCATGCTTTGTACCAGTTGGGGTCGAAATGCGTGGCAAGAAGGTATGAGTGGAGGATGTCTTTCACATTTCGCTGTGGGTATATAAGCAAATGTCGGAACTAGAGCACGTGTTTCACGAACCGTAGCCCAGCTGTCTGAAAGTTCCATCTGCCACTCGCCTTGCTTGAAATAGCAGCGCGCCAGAAGCCGGGCCAGCTCATCAAGCTTCTGCTTGGACACACTCGATCGCTGTCCTCGCTGCGTCGTCTCGGCCTCCAAGTCTCTTGATAAATTTGTCGCGAACGTGCGGAGGAAGTTCAAGCTTTCCTCTCTGGACCCTGACGCCCACATATATTTGAGCTGAGCGTAAACCACGTTTGGAGGAGCTTTCTGGTGCTAAATGTAGCAAGGTTGGTCAGAGGAGATTCTACCCGCCTACAGGAGGTGCATACCCTTTCTTGGGATAGCAATGAGTTGATTGTCTTTTCGGCAAGCAGCATGCGCTCAGATTTTCGACAGAGATTGGCAAATTTGATCCACATAGCTGGGTCATCGTCTGGGCTTAGAACCAGCGTTCGCACCTGTAGAATCCTCTGCCAGACCTCCACGTCGGGCTGACAACCCTGCAGTCTACACAACTTTAAGCAGTTGAACATGTACAAATGAATGATCAAACCTCTTGACCCAGGTTTTCCTGATGGTCTGCTGGCGTTCTGGCTGGTCGGCGAACTGTTTGTAGGCGATGATCTCTTCCAGCTCGGAGAGCATCTGGGCCCTAACCATCACGCTAGGGTAGGGTTAGATGTCGAAATCGGGGACTTTTAAATTGTCTGGCTCACTTGTATGACCGTCCATAACTTTCGCCAATAAGACCAGTGAGTTCTGGATCGAGCAGGTCCCGCGCCTTCGTGATGTGTGCCAGCGCCTTCGGGAACTGATTCTGATGCACAGACAAAATGGCACGATAGAATGCGCGGTCCGTGGAATCGGCCTTCATGGTGGTGATGTAATCGTCCATAGAGTCCCAATCATTCAGCGACCATGCGGCAGCGGCAGCCATTGGGGCGATTTCGCGACGTTCTTCGGGTGTCGCGCTCGCCCAGTACTCCTCAACTTGCCCTGCGAGCTGATCCCACTCGCCAAGCGCATGCAAGCACTTCATGCGGCCGATAGCAATATCTGGATTTCCCGGGTCTTCTTGTTCCCTGCGCTCGTATGTGCGGAGGGCCTCCTGCCACCGCCCGAGTCTTTCGTACCACTGGTCATGCTTTGTTATGTCGTATTGTTCGCGTGCGACGAGGAGAGTGCCCCACGCTGCGTCTGACTGCTGCAGCTTCGTGTTGATACCAATCAAAGCCTCAATAATCGAAGGTGATGTCTCCGTGAAGAACTCGAGTTCCTTATAATGGAGCGCTTTGGCGTAGGCGTGGTACTTGAGAGCATACTCTCCGAGGATACTGTTCTCGATCGGTAGCCGCTGGTCTTCATGTTCCATAAACTCGCACAGGTTCAATAACCTGTGTATCAGCTCTGATGGTGCTGTCGGCGATGTAATCGCATAGTCGATCGCCCGAACTAGGTCCTCCTGTAACATTGTTGAGGGTCGCACTTCTGGAACCATAATCACCCACGCACCTGGTACTGCTCGTAGAGATCTCGCCAACACGAGATGAATGCTGCGTTGAATAATTCCTTCGCCAAAGGGAGATGAACATCAACGAGGCTCATACATGCGCGCAATGCATGAGAGGGCGATTCCTTCATGAACTCTACCGAAAGGCGATGCATCCATCCCAGCCAATCTTCTCTGGTTGAAACCTGAGATGTGTCCCATGCCTGCTTCAGATGTTGCTGATTGACAGTCATCTTGGCAGCCTCCGCGGGCGCAGAGAACTCTGGTGCCTTGTTGCTCTCGTTCATGCTACAATAAATGCTGAGTGAGAACCTCTCAACTAGAAAATGTCACTTACATGTACTCTAGAGTCCCTAGCTCTTGCGGCAAGCGCTCTCCGTTGAGCAGCTTAGATACAAGACTCTCATACTTGGGGTGCGGAATTCTGTGGCGTAGTAGTGCCTATACGTCCCGTCAGTACGCATAAAATGGGCTCAGTGAGGTAGAAATGAAACCTTGTTTATGGTGGGCACAAATATGGCGAAATCCGATCCCAGCTGGACAAGCAGCGAACACAGGGTGTCGAGCACGGCCATTCTCAATTCGTTGTTTGAAGAAGTCAGCACTCGCACAAGCGGATGGATGATACGCGATGCATGGTCCGAGAAGTTAACCCGACTCGAAAGCCCATCTATTGTTACGATTGCGCGCTTACGCAGGGCCGTCGAGGCATCAGTTCGCTCATAGGTCCTCACAATGATGGGAATGACAAGATGCAAATATTCCTCGATATTCGAGCCGAATGTCAAGAACGCGTCGAACACCTTGATCTGCGTCGCCGAGCGCTTGTCGTTCAATTCCCCGTCGAATACCTTCAGGATGAGCGGCAGGATCGTAGGTAGAAACGGCCTGAACTCTGCGTCAAGTGCTTTGCCTAGTGATTCGATGAGCGACACCAGCGGAAGCTGCAGGGACTGGTTGTCCCATAGGTCCGTCACGAGCGCAAAGATATCAGGCATATACTTGCGGACATGCTGCTTGATGATCCCGATGAGGATGGCGAGCTGCTGTAAGTGAAACTCTTGTAAGCGCGCGGCAGAACTGCGTGCCACAGCTGCAAAGGCCGGAATGATCTGGCAAAAATGAGTAAGACTGACTCTTACCATCCACATACGACACTCTCTTACCTGGGGCAAGAACGTGACGCATTTGAGACCTTGCGTCTTGAATATTGACATTATTGCTTCGATGACGGTGTGGTGTTGGCTGCTCAGCGACTGGTCCTTCAGAATTCCAAGCAGTGCATTGATGACTACCGTCTGATAGTAGTCATCCGAAGCTGAGGATGTCGTATATGTGAGATTAATCGCCGCTGCTGCGGGTGTTTGAGCCTCGTTCGGTTCCTCGTCGGGCTTAGTCTGCGGTATAGGGTCAGATTTCGACCCTCCCTGTTTGGGTGAACATAACGGACCTTGCGTCTGTAAGGATCAAGTGCACCTATGATCCCGAGGGCCTTTATGACTTCCCGCCGCACTGATGAGTTTGACTCGCTCTTCAATATCCGCCCAAAGATCTGCAACAGCTGTGGATATTCCACGAGCGGTTGGATAACATATCCCGCGCTCGAGCACACCTGTCCAAGTGCGTGCAGGGCAGCATCGCGCTTCGCAATACTCGGGTCGGCGAGCTTCGTGAGGATGATCTCCATCAATTCGGGAACGTGCGGGTTCACATCCTCTCCGCCAACGCAGGCCAGCTCCCCGAGACACATCAATACGTTGGCCGCGACAGTGGCGTTGGGATCGTTGGCCTTGAGTAGAAGCACGCGTAGCATCGGGAGCGCATAAGGCTTGATTAAGCGCTGGGTGGCGCTTACGAGGAGTGTCAAGAGCCTGGTGCATTCTTCGCGATTACGCCTGCGTATCATCTCCTCAGCCTTTGGGCCGAGCATAACCAGGAAGAGTCAATACTCACGTAACGGTTGAATATTCAAGTTCCGTGAGTAGTTGTATAAGGGATTTGCGTAGAGAAGGCATGACGTAGGCCGGATTGTGGAGTGCGAGACGCCCAATGAGGCCAACAGCTGTCTCACGATTCTCGAAGACTTCGTCGTTTAGCGCGATGAATAGAGAGCGGACATTTTCCGCCTGCGCCAGGTGCTTGTCGAACTGTTCATGTAGATTTGCCAGAACAGCCTGCCGGATTGTTGCGTCTGAACACCAGCGATCAGATTATTCGCGACCCCATCGCAGAGTGCGACGAACCTGGGTCGGCGATACCCACTGTGAGCAGCTTGTCGATGACGTCGCTAATGATTTCGATAGAGTTATTGCTTCCCTGGAAGCCGATAGGATCACGCCTGAAGATACTGCAGCATGTTAGTGCCGCTGCCTTCCGTATTTCTAGATGGTCTTCTTCGAGGTACGGAAGCGCACAATTACGCACAAACTCGTTGAGAACGTGCCCTACGACTCGGGTAAACATCTCCGGGCGTCGATGGTCTGCTAGGAACATACCACTGAAATCGAACGCGCCAAGGATAGTAAGCGCTAGGGTAATCACTTCGGGGCTTTTCGTTGTTCCGGCGTTCTGATAGCCGTGTTAGCCTGTAGACGGCGTATAGGAAGATAAACCAACCTGAGATGCGTTGAGATCCCGAGAGAGCGTAGAAACATTTCCTCGCATAAGCACTGGTGGTGCACCAAGGGGTTTGTACGGTTTGTCACTGAGGATCATCGACAGCATATCCAGCAGGCGGTCTATGGAATGAATTAGATTAAAGCGACAAGAATTTACGGAGACTTGCCTTGTATAGTTCTCAAGAGAGGGGGGATGTTCTTCGCAATTTCTATCAATGCATGATGGAGAGGTTCACTCAGTCCGCATGCAAACATCAGGTCGAGCTGGTCGTGCAGGAGCTTTGTTAAGTTTGGACCGACTGCCGCGGCCAACATCCCGACGCATTGAAACATGGGTTCTTCAGACGGTGCCTTCTTCCTGGTATATAATAAGGCAAGACCGACGTCAATGTGGATATCTGTAGCCTACCCTCGGTTCTGCAAGCCAAGCTTGACCTGCTGCATGATGGAGTCAAGGAATGGCTTCATATCACTGCCAACAGCTTTTGCAATGTGTCCAATGGCGATGAACGCTTCAACGATTGGGGTCAGAATAGAGAAAATGAAGCGAAACGTTAGGCATACCAAATGACCGCTCGTGAGATTTGCTGAGAAGTGTAAGGAGATGGCCCATTGCTTTGTGGAGAAAGTGTTCACTAAAGGTCTGCGTGTCGTACATGGCAAGGGTAGGAATAAGGGTGATGACCATTTTCCGCACCAAGGGGTCCCTGGAAGTCCGGAAGCGCAAGATACTTTCTGCTGTGTCCATGAAATTCTCGCGCATGAACTGAGATAACTAAGAATCGGAATGGCCCTCGTATAGCAGGCAGGCTTACCATGCCACCATGAAGTAGTAACTCCCGGTATGTAAGCAGTGACCCGTGAATGGTCTCGGGTTGATTCGTCTTGAGTCCGGCCTGCGCATCGGTGAGGATCTTCAAGAGATGAGCGCTCCTTCCCTGGCGCTCTCTTTGGGAAATGATTTCGAGACACGCGGCAAGAAGTTCCGCTGCACCTTCCCGGACGATCACGCGCGGGTCTCGAAGGGGCATAAGGATTTTGTCAAATACGAGGTTAATGTGTGAATGAAAGTAGCCTGGGCTGTTCCGGGCGAGTTCCTTCAAAATGAGCACGCCGGCATACCGACCAGGCTCCTGCTTGTCCCCTTGCAGCAAGCCGATGGCAGCAGGCACTTCGTAGTCCATAAAATGCTCCCCAAATGCCGCGCCGCCGATCTCAGCTATTTGTCCGAGAGTCTTGGATGCAGCATGCATGACGTTGAGGTCGCTATTGGGCAAAAGGGACTTGACATAGTTGTAGAAGCGGAAAAGGTTTTGTTTGAATTCGATGGTCTCTTCTCCGTCCACGTCAAGGAGATGGTCTGGGACGATCAGGGTTTGCAGGTTGAGTCATAACGGAAGACGCGCACCAATGGCCAAGATACCACCCAATTTATCATGATTGTGAGGACTATGGACGAGATCGAATAGCCGTTGATTGATAGAGTCCTCCCATAGCTTGGTTGCGGCATCCGAGGACATTTCGACTACCTTTGTGGCGACCTAAGGAGGGGCGTCTATTGAGCATACGCGCCAGGTATTTGAGTGGGAGAAGACATACATATCGGCGCAAGTCTAGAGCAGACTGGAGACGAGTTTCTGGAATTTTGCTTCTAAGACCGATAAATATGGAATTGAGTATGTCCGTCTGCTGTGAGACAGACGAAGTTGCCATTGTGGAGAGCGACCACAGCACGAACGGGAAAGGAACGGCACCACTGAGCTTACCGCAACTGTATTGGGCGCGCGTTCGGGATACGTAAGCCATGTGTCCGGGCCGTGATGGGCCGGAGTTGAGGACAGAAGGCCAGTTCTCCACTGGCAGTATGGCCACATTATCAGGGATTTAGGATTGAAAAAAAAAGCATTTGACACTGCCTAATATTAACCCAAGCCGTATTCATAAGCTACTACGGTAAGCTATTGCCCTTGACGAGGTGCACATCCGTGGATTCCTTCGAACCGGTCTCTGCAGCCATACCTCATGACTATATGAACAAATGCACAATCTAGTGATAGGATGCTGCTCCTACAATGAACAGAGGGGCGTTATATATGAGCTGAAGTTTCTAATCTACAAAGAGAGAGCTAATTTAGCTAGCGACAGAATCACACGACAATGTACAACAAAAAGTAACTTAAGGAGAGGATCGGGTGAAAGAAATGAATAGTGGGTAACTAGGGGGAAGGGATACCCGATCCAGAATGTGCGCTCTTCATCAAACAAGGCGAAGGTAGGACTCGTCCAGCACAATGGAAATGCTGAATATGTAGCTGAAAAGGAATAAGCAAAGAGCGTATTGCCTAGGAAAGGTGGAGTGGGGCTAAATAGACAAGTTAGCACGAAACAAGGTGCGGCGAGGTGGTAGGACGATGTGTCCGACGTCAGCCAAGTGGGAGAGAGTCGGGTCTTCGGATAAGGTTTCTCGGACACTCCGAAAAGGCCATCATCACATGGCTTCGAGAGATACCTCAAAGCAGAAGCGGTTGTACCTGTAGATATCGTGACGGTCGAGTCAGAGGGGGACCTACAGACGCCGCAGCTGTCCTGACCGAAGTTTCCGCCGCCGCCTTGAGCCCGCCAACGTAGCTGAGGAAATCGCAAGAGCAAAGGCCAAGAAGTTTGTATCCCAGAACGCAGGGTGAGGCTGAGAGCTCGGCTCGGCGTCGTGAGGACACCCGACCGAGGATGCCCAGGACACCTTGAAGTTGAAGGGCCGCGGCACCCCAAGTTGGCGAGTGCTACGTAGTCACAGTTAGCCGTCATATGCGCCCTCGGGCCCCGTGAACGTGGATCGTGTGATGCATGGGCGAATGGAATGGAATGAACAAAGCGGATCTCTGAAAAATCTTGGTTAGAGAGTTATATGGATCATAATTAATTTCTTGTTTTGTAAGATGGGTATCACGGAGTCCCGGTCCGGGCTCGCTCTTGGCTCTTTCGTTTCTCGCTCTGTCGGTTCCAAGTCTATGAGACATGTCCTCTCACCTCAATGGTGACTCCCTTCGTCAACGCGCAACTGCTAACGGCGCTTCATCCAAAACGCTGATCCCGACAAACAGTGTTACAACCAGGGATGGCGTCGTCAAAGTCAGGATTGACCCAACTCTGATGGTAGGAGACGTCGTGAAGCAGCTCGTCGCAAACTTGCAGATCAAGCAACCCCCTTCCGACTTTGCGCTCAGAGACGAGGGTGACGAGCTGGTTACGAACGAAAACTTGAGAAAGATGATAAGGTCTAAGGCCAAGCTCAAGTAAGTGGTGGAACGTTTTGGAAACCCACCCAGCTTCACACCCCCTTCAGGCTCGTCAATTCCGCAGCCGTAGAAGCGCAGGAGATCTATGAGAAACTTCTCATTCGCGATGAAAAGAGTTTTCGAATGGCTCTCTTTTCCCTCCAACGCTACCTTCGCGTACGCTATCATCATTCAGTTACTCCAGTGCGTCATCCTGAAGAGACTCCCAGGAAGAGGATTTTGCAAATGAGTATCTCAAGCGTGATGGCGTTAGTGTATTAGTTGACGTCATCACGTCTAGCCATGGGAACACTCTTGCGGTACGTACTTTGTCCCTGCTATTGCTCGTTCTGCGTTCATTTCGGCAAAAGTACGCCCTTACGGCAATGAAAAACTTGATGGATCTCGAGTACGGCTGGGCGACTCTCGACAGCAATTTTATCTTCAGAGTGGTTCAGATTATAGCGACACCGCAATCGCTTATCAATGTCTGCCGTCCTGCCACTGCCATCCTTAAACGCCTTGTCGAAGCAGACCCTGCGAGCGCACCGGGCCCACTCTTAGCGAGTTCCAGCCGTGCGCCTCCAGCAGCACCCGCCGGCTCTGTCTACCGCTACGGGTTTGATGTGGTCTACGAGCAGATGCGTAAAGAACCGGGTCTCCTCGAAACTGTCGTCAGTCGGCTGGGCACAGCAGACACTGCACTGGCGCTGAATAGGTGCGAGCTTGCGGTCTATATGGGTGCCACAATGATAATCTAATCTTCTGGGTTGCATTAGCGTCATGTTAATTAATTCGCTCCTGGCACACGCTACAGATACCTGGTGGGAAGCCTTCATTTCGCAGCTAGAGCGGCTTAATACACGCAAAGCGATCATCGTAAGTCCTACCGTGCCCTGTGGCGTAAGATGTCTTCACAATGTCTTCACACAGCGCCTCATGGGTTCCCACACCATTGAAGACCTGACTTCCTGCGTTCTCGACTTTCAGGGTAACATGGCGCGCGTAATTTATCGCAAGAAGACGACTCTCGTTGAGCCGGATGTTGAGGAAACTCATGCCACCGCGCTCGATTATATCTGGACAAACTCGCGTTTGCAAGTCGAGACAGCGCCAGATGGCTCCACACTGAAATGGCGCCAACTCGGGTTCACATCAGAGAACCTCAGTCACGAGTTTACCGAAGCCGGAGTACTCGGGCTCGACTGTCTGGTGAGCCCTGCGTTTTGGCACGAAGGAGCGTCGTTAACGCGCATCGCAACAGAAACACTTTGTCCAGGGTGACCCAGATTATTTTTCGAAGGTTGTGCAAGAGCAAAATTCCCGGCCGCCGCAGCGGCAGTGTCCTCTTGCACGTGCATCGAATGAGGTCGTCGAGCTTCTGTCAGAATATTGGGGTGTCTTGGCTCCTGGATGCATGTTTTCCTCGTCGATACGATTCGCGAAGATATCCTGATAATGCGTAACTTTGCAGATGCGACTTCTCCCGTCTTCCAGCCTTTCTTCCTCAATTTCTACAAGGTCCATGCACTTGCCACCAACTTCTTCCTCCAAATGTGGAATGAGAGTGGTGCTGCAATAGGAGACTTCACCAGGGTAGTCGCCCTCGTGCGAAGCCAGTGCGTGACCCCGAAAGCCACGAGAGAAAAATCCCATTGACGCATGCCCCACACGCAGAATGAAGGTCGCGCTGCGCCAGGAACATTTGCGCCCCTGGCACGAGATGGTGCAGGACTTCTCTGACTGCGAATATCGTGGCGTGCGCGATCGACAGATGAAAGAGCTCGAGGAGGAGGACGACCTGCTGAGCAAAATACCCGTGCGCAACTTGCGCTCAAAGCTCATCAAGGAATCCAAAGAGTTCGTCCGTCAGCAGCGCATCCACTGTCTCATGCAGGGCGCGTGGTTCCTCAACGCGATCCCGGTCTCCGGGCCGAATCCACGACGGCCAGCGCGGCCATGGCGATTCATGCGTCTCGTGCGTTGCTCCTCCTGCCCCCTCCCCCCTAACGACGCGCATCCCTGTCCTAACCCTTCATGCAGGACAATGGCTTGAAATACCTGCACTACGTCGACAGCCAGTCCAAGTTCCCCGTGCGCGGCGGGCTCGAGGACCTCCCGGACCGCTTGGATATCACAACCGTCACAGAAATCGCCACGGTGAACTGCGCCCCGCCGCCGCCGTCGTCGTCGGACCCCAGCGCGGGGGCCACAGGCTCCGAGCGGCTGCCCGCATCCACCATGTCCTTCTCGCTGATCACACCGGAGGGCTCGTTGGCGGACGTGATCGCTCCGGACGTGTCGCGCTGGGCGGACTGGACTGACGGGCTGAACATGCTCCGGCGGGACGGCGGGCTCGTCGCGTCGGAGGAGACGTTGGGCTTCATCAACGCTTTGACGGAGATCGGGCTCAAGATCAAATTGCTCGGTGCGTGTGCGACTTTCCGTGCCTTACCCCTCCTTACCCCCCTTTCTTATCGCTTGCCCCCCACCCACGGGTTTTGCTCACATCTTTCTTCTTACTGTAGATCTATCCGGTGATAAAGTGGAGATACCCAGTGGTTTGGCAGCAGGACCTCCGCCCACCAACAACGACTTTTTCTTCTCGGATTTGTACGAGCCTCAATAATGTGCGCGCACATCTTTCTAGGAGATGCGCGCCGGTGTATATACGCGGTATATCGACTACCATGCCATGTTTTCTTTGTTCTTTATGTTCTTTATATCCCATAGTATTCTTTGCGGGCCATAAGAGTGCGCGCAAGCCCCTAGGCGTCATCATCTCTGTTAGCGCTCTACAGGATTAGCTCGAAACGAGCTCGCTGAGCTATGATGGCTAAGATACAAGAAAAGACGAGGATAAATGCAGTTGGATGCAGGTGCAGGGGGAGGGGAGATAAGGGGATTACGGCGTGTAACGATGCAAAAGAGCAGAAGTAGATGTTGAACTAACGGGGGTTGAACCCGATGGTGCGTATTTAAGTAGCAGTTCAAAATATATCAGGTGGGGTAACAAATAATTGTCAGTAAGGACTGCACGGGGGGAGGGGGGTCAACTTAGTTCGCATGACCGTTGGTGAGGACCGCGTGGCCGTTCGGAGCCGCGGCTGTTGCTCGGGAACCAAGCTCTTCCTCTAGCTTGAAGAACGGCTCAAAGATTTTGTTCTGGTCGTGGAAATCGTTGTGCACGATGTTGACGAGCAAGGCATTGTCTATGAAGCCAGCGATGAACTTGCGTGACGGCGAGCCCGACTCGTAGACCTTTGCCCACTGGTAGCCGAGTTCATACGCCTCATCCTGTACGTGATAGCGATGGTCAATGAACTCGGTACGGTGGGTTAATGGCCGGAGCTAACGCACCTTCCATGCCATGAAGCTGATGGCTTCGACTATTGTGGGCTGTATAACCTCCTTCCCTGGGAAAACGCCCCATGTGACGGCATTCGGGCCCTCACTCGTCGTGTTCGTGCGCAAATCCCCGCGTTTGTTAATCACATAATATGTGATCCCGGCGTCGCGCTCGATGTGGGGGATGAGGGCGTCCAAAAGCTCGGGCGATGCGAAGAACTCCAGATACGCTTTCTGGTACACGTACCCATTGCTCGGACCCCAACCGAACGCCTTGTCATCACTTCGTGCGCCATTTACTGCCGGTTGCGAGTTGATCGTGAGGAAACCGAGGCCGTTGAGCCTTTCGAGTTGGCTGGCGATGACAGACGTTTCGCTGAGCACGGGCTGGTCTGACCAGGGTAACGCGGACAACTGGTTCAAACAAAACTTCTGGAAAAGGGCTATAACCTCCTTGAACGTCGTCGGGTGGCCCCAGAGCTTGATCGCATCCTCTTTCTGCATCATAGAAGTCGCTCAGTAGGAGTGGCCGCGACGTGTAAAGAGGGTCATACAGATTGTTTGAGTGAGACGCCATAGCCGTCTAGCTCTCCGTAGGCGGGACTACGGGAGTCCCCAAATCGACCGTTAGGATACTCGTCCCAGTTCTCGGTACGGGCGAGGTAGGACTTTGTGCGATTCGCCCAAAAGATGGGGCGGATAGTTTCCGATCGCCGCGCAGGCGTAAGAGACTAGGTTTACAAAA
>Ga0307510_10003129_pt1 | contig 19166 bp, 23 predicted proteins | sample 12_EM_MG_FD_207224 | JGI IMG/M metagenome (GOLD analysis project Ga0307510, IMG submission 207224) | Populus trichocarpa ectomycorrhiza microbial communities from riparian zone in the Pacific Northwest, United States - 12_EM | ecosystem: Host-associated > Plants > Roots > Unclassified | place...
GTTCCAAGGCATAGGACTATAAAAGGGCTTGTGTTTCTTGCCATTCTTTCAAAGTAACATTCCTCTTCTCTGGGTTGTCTCTGACAGCCACCTTCCATTCGTTCTCTGTTGACATTCTCTTCACCTGCACACTCTTTTACGCTTAACAACACATCATGGCATGTTTCTCTTTCCTCTTCATTGTGCTTGCACTCGCCTCCATGCACAGGGCCCTTGGAGCACCATCCGGATCAGGTAGCTCTGTATCTGATGCCGATATTGCTACTTATCTCAAGGTCCACAATGATTTCTGCACCAAGCATGGAGCCCAACCTCTCACTTGGAGTAACGAGCTGTCAAACATGGCCTAGTTGTGGGGCAAACAGATGCAAATTTGACCATTCTTATGGCAAGTTTGGTGGTACATATCGATGTTTCAAGGTAGTTTTCTGCTCAAGGCCCATGTGCAGAGAACCTTTCTGCTGGCACCAGGGACTTTTCGATTGAGGCCGCCATCAAGCTGTGGACAGATGAAGCCAGTATGCCAGTTGTACCTGGGATTAGATGTGGCATTTGTGTTAATTCAAAATGGTATATAGGCTATTATGACCCCAACAACCCCACATACTCACACTTCACCCAGGTTGTCTGGAAGGCAACCACTCAACTTGGCTGCGCAGTTGCAACCTGCAGTGCTGGGATGGTCTTCCATTCTGCCATGTGTCCAAATTCATTTGCTCTTACTGTGAGGCGATGCTAATGGACCTATTTTCAGGCATCACAATATTACATCTGTGAATACAATCCCCCTGGCAATGTTATCAGGGAGTCTGCGTATGTTCTCTTCTTTCTGTATACTATATTGCAAACTGCGCTGACTCAGGAGTCAATCAACAGTCAGAATGTTCAGGCTTAAACATCTGGAGCTATATGCTAAAAGAGCTGTATGCTCTTCTGTATCATTTTGTTATCGTCATTAGATACATCCAGATGTATCAAAATTTTCTCAAGCTAGTTCTCATACTTATAACAAATCATAGCATTTGCCCTGGGTCTTCACTTTCCTACCAACTAGTGTATTGTAATATAACACTGAATACTGCTGTACCAACTAAATTGTCTAAATGGTGTGGCAGAGCCATTTTCAGCTTGGCTCCAGCTGGGGCAGCTGAGGCCGCAGCCCACTCCTGAGTCCTGACAAAGAGGACCATAGAATCTTTTTTTTTTTTTTTTTTGGAAAGTGCTTTATTCACAGTAATTAGTCTTCTTTATGTACTAACCACTGTAACTAAGTGTCAAATAGCAGGAGATTTACCATCAGCCCTATTTGATGTGCTGAAGCTAGGCCGGAGCCCAGAGTGAGGACAAAAATGCAAGTTAATGCACACCCCTGGTATGGGGTAGTGTGGGGCTCAGAGCTGTTATGCTCTCCTACCCACTAAAAACCTCACATGAGAAAAGTCAGTTGTTTGGGGGTATCCCATTCCCAGATAGGGCAGGCTTCCAGATTGCCTTTACTAGGTCAATGTAGAGACTGTTGCATTTTACCTTGGTTGTGTCAACTTGTATGGACTGGTGTCAGGAGTGGAGATATGAGTGTGCTCAGGCTCAGGCTTGTTGTTGTGCATGGTGGTGCTGGGAAAGGTAGGAATGGGTGGTATGGTGTCAGCACTCCTGCTGCTACTCTTATTGACAATGTTGGTGCCATTGTTGAATGTGTCAGGGCATTTGTTGGTCATGTTGGTGTTGGGGTCAGGATTGCTAGTGGAGAGGGAGTGGGCAGTGTTGTGTCAGCAGGCTGGTTGGATCACTTGAAAAAAGTGGTGGTATGAGGGGAGTTGGTGGCAAGGGTTGCCTTTGTTGGTAGTCAAAGGGGCATAGTAGGGGCATAAGGTAGCAGAGCAGGAAATGCAAACAAGTGAACAATAGGGTGGAGATTGGAATTGTTTAGCAGTGTACATGTGTTGGAGAGTGTGTGGCATGATAGGATGCCATTAGGAAAAAGTACAGTGGCAGTGTAGATCTGTTGGCATGGGAGGGGGGTTTTTTCAAAGGTGCATGTTCCAGCAGGAGAGGCCCATGGGATGAGAGTTATCACTGTAAACTCTAGAGCTACTGAAATTCAGATGTTAAAATACCAAATGACTGAATTTCATATATTTTTTATCTGAAATATTTGGACACTTTTTTCAGAAGAAAAGATGCTGAAAAAAGACAATGAATTTTGACTGAAAATCAGACCAACTAGACCAGTATGATGAAGCATTGAAAAGATGCTGAAATTTGACTGAAATCACACAAGCTTAGACTCTTTGAAAATCTACATACCCCATCATCACTGCTGCTGTTGCTCGCATGTTGCATGTCGCCATCGTTTGCACGTTGCTGTCAGCCACACACTGCCCACAAGCAATGGCTGTCACCTGCACGCTGCCATCGGCCACATGTCACCATCGCTTGCACACGTTGCCATCAGCTGCGTGGTGCCCATGAGCGATTCCTGTCACCTGTGTGTCGCCGTCGACTGCGTGTCACCATCGCTTGCACGTCACCGTCGGCCGCATGGTGCCCCCGAGCAGTGCCCGTCACCTGCACATCGCTGTTGCCTGCATGTCACTGTTCGCATTGCCATCGGCCACATGGTGCCCCTGAGTGATGCCCGTTACCCACACATCGCTGTCGACCACGCATCACCATTGCTTGCACATTACCATCAGCCGCATGGTGTGCCTGAGCAATGCCCGTCACCTGCACGTCGCCGTTGCCTGCGCGTCACCATTCACATTGCCGTTGGCCACATGGTGCCCACGAGCAATGCCTGTCACCTGCACGTCGCCATTGCCTGCGCATCACTGTTCGCGTCGCTGTCGGCTGCACGGTGCCCATGAGCAACGCCTGTCACCTGCATGTTGCCATTGCCATGGATGTGCCGCCACTGTACCCAACTTGAAGATGCTCAGAGTACAATTCCGAAATATGATGTGATTTTCATGGTATTTGAGGAAGGAAATAAACGTCACATGTTCCTGTATGTACCATCCGCAGTGCTGGTTAGTTAGTGTATATACATTTGTGGGCTCATTATCGCCGCTGCCATAAATGTTCCGCCACCATTGCCGCCTAAGCAAGCCCGTTGCCTGTCAAAGCGACCCGCTATGTGACAGTCAGCAAATACTTCAAGAAAACAGAAAAAAGAGCACTTACTGTGTGGTCCAACCAATGCATCGCGACCCTATAACAAAAAACTTCCACCGCAACCAGGGGGATCTGCATTATCATGGTCTTGAGGTGGGCAAACTCGGCGTTGTGAAGGCCAATGCTTATCTCGTCCGTGAGATACGCAAACATTACATTTGCTCTAGAGATTATCAGCAGCAGTAAAAACGAAAAAAAGATCAAAACACACCTGGCAGAGCGGTCAGCAGCGAGCTCATGCAACAAGTCCACCAGATCCAGCACAACTACACCAACGAAATCCCAAGCCCATGGACCCATGAAGCAAGCGACAATGTGCAGGTAACGGATGGCAAAGACAATAGCTTGAATGAAACAAATGCACATGAAGAGAGAGATGAGGAAGGCAGGCATGGTAGGATGAGAGAGGCAAGGTGTTGTCTGAAATACAGGCATGCAAGCACTCAATGTATGTGATGACGATGCTCAGTGTACCAAACAACGCACAATGCAATGTGCACCAACACAGGCAAATACTCTCAGAGCGAGTGTGTTCGTACAAGGCTCACTCAGTCTGTATTGTTGCTGACAGCTAGTCTGCTTTAGCGAATACTGCATGCGCCAGCAGGCCACTGCGGTTGATCAACCCCCATTTTCCCTGGTCCCCAACATGGCTGATGACGCACTGAATGGACTCGATGTCAGTGGGGTCCAAGCGCCCAGTCCGTGAGTAATATGGAATTGGCAGCATCTCATGGGTGTTAGGTAAAATAGTATGAACTTGTCGGATGACCGCAAGACAAACGTTCTTGGGCTTCTTGGTTTGAAGTTCAGTGGATTTGGGAATTGGGATGACGACAATGTACAGAAGTTGCCCAAAGAATGTTTGAGGCTTGAGAACTTCTGAACGGTTCCGATGGCGCTGGTTTTGATTGATGAGTTGCTTATACTATTGGGCCAAGATAGAATTAAATGACTTCCCAAACACATGTGACAATTAGATCACGCACACGGATGAAAGTTGCATCTTGGCCATCTATGCATTTGGAGACAATTTTATATGCATGCATGATGTCTCCACCCTCAAGACAACGGAGTTTGCCCCACTGCTCAACATCCTCTGGAAGATATTTCCTGGCGACCCTTGGAAAGACACCGAACCGCGTTGCCAAGCCATTCGTGAGGACCTTGCGAATGGCCTTATTAAGGGTACCCACTTGGCTCGGAGTCATGAGTTTGTATTGTGGATCTGCAATGAATAGTCTTTAGATTATGGTGAAGGTGCCAAGACATGACTTACAATCCTCAAGCCTCTTCATTTGCAAAGAGGAATACTTGGGAGGCTTTCCAAGCTGCTCATCAGTAAGGTTGTATAAAATTTTGACCTGGCAGAGCTGTGACAGGTCAGTAAGGTGTCAGTCCATGTTCACATATGGGTTTCGTCGACTCTGGATGCTGTGTTGGAAGTACCCGCATTGCCTCTTGATGGGGAAAGCCCATGTTGCCCAACATGGACCCATCCATCTGATTTGGTCAGGAATGTGGAGGAGGGCATGTATTGTGAGTGGGCACGCTGGGTGTTAAGGCTTCAACAGGCCTTGATAGTACAACTTGTACTAAGAGGTGAACTGGTGGCAAGTACTTGAAGAGGTAGAAGTCTCTAGTGTTGCTAGAGACGACTCTGAAAAGCTTATGTAAGAGATGAGGGAAAGGGGGGAGGCACTTGGGGAGCTTTCAAGAACGTTGATATTGAGAATCAAGTCAAGCTTAGGGCTTGACTGTCGAAATACAGGGTGCTTATATACAGGCACAGCCGCGCACGGGCCATGGTCACTAAGGTAGGTACTTCTGGTCAAGAGGGGGCTGTCTGTATCGTATGGTACTTCGCGGACAAGTGCTGCGGTCTGTATGAGTCGAACAATAGAGAATGAGTGAGAGCAAATGATAAAGTGACAAGTTGCCTAATCCATCCTTAAGGGTCAAACAATGGTGGCAGATCATTCCAAGAAGACAAGCGTCATCATGATGCAATTGACAACCACGAGGTTTGAGGCTGATCCGAGGAGATTTGATCTCCGCATGCCCATTCTGGTCTAATGGGTGTCTAGCATAAGCAACTACCCTTTAAGGTAGTCTGTATTGATGGTGACCCAATTGAGGGCCATGTCGCTATCTGCATCATCTGCGGAGCTCTGTGTGGATAAGGGATTGTCTGCGGATCCTCTGGGAGAGGTCGACTGGTAGCCCTGACTCTAGGGCGAGGTGCCAGCTATGGGCGACAAGGCAGTAGGCATGATTGAGTGGTAACTGCCTTCTCTACTGGTGCGTTGGCATATGGGTGCTGAAGAAGGACTTGTAGGTGACAGGGAGTGTTTGCAGGACACAGGACTATCCGGGGCAAGGTACTCTTGCCATGGTATGACAGGGGACTCTTCTGGGGACAAGGTGTGCATGTTGCCTTCAGGGACATTGGGTTCATATGGAATGAATGGTTCTGGCTCTAAGGGCGGCGCGTCCTCTATAGGACTGTCTGGATCTTCCAGTGGGTTCTCTACTGGGGGTGGCTCTTGGTACATCTCCATTGAGGAGTATTCCTGATGATGGATGTTCCAGGGGACAGGGACAAGGGGCTCGACTGGGGGCTGATCAAGAGGTGACAATGGTTTGGATGGTTCACTGGGCAGTAGCGGTGGCAGGTCTGGTAGGGGTGATGGGTTTAATGGCAATGGTCACTTAGGTATGGGTAGGGTGACGAGGAGGGGGTCCAACGAGGATGAGAAAAATTGGGGTGGATCATAACACTGGGAGTCATTTGGGGTCATGCTGGTAGTAGAGGCTGGATGCATGGATCGTATCAGCATTTGACTTTTCGGAAACGAAAGGGGGGGGGGGACGCACCGCTCATAATCGACCACCCATTTATGAATTCCTGACTTGATGTCGTCGATGTCCTTCTTGCTGATCTCGAATTGAAGACACAGATTGAGTATTCCAACAAGGGAGCAGAAATGTTTGTAATAACACTCTTCAGGAAAGCAATTTTGAAGAACGGTGGGGGCAATGAACAGAGACCACACAGACCATGTCGAAGATGTGAAATATGAACAGTCCTTCGCTGGGTTGGGGATGGCCGCACCAAACGATGAAGGCATTGTCTTTGTAGCTTCTGCAGACGTAGCACCAATGACTTGCCAAATATCTGGATTCAAGACATAGGGCTGACCCTCATCCATTCCCTTGTAGCAACCAGACCAGAAGAGAACAAGGTTCAGGATGAGGTTTTCTGTCACGGTCAGACCACCGTGTCAGATCGAGTTTGGGGATCTCGGGGTTTGGGGATCTCAGACAAGATTACAAAGATGGATTTTGAAGAGGGGTCGTTCCTGAAGGGGAAATTGGTCACGTGAGACGTCACGTGACAAAGAGGATGACGAGCGAAGATTACACAAGTCAGTCGTAACTTGGAATCGAGCAAGACACTAGCACGTGATCTCAAGACGTATAGAGTCAATGGGGCAATTAGCAGTAGAACTGACTAATGCAAGAAGGTTTGTTCGATGGAAGCCGCACGCGTTCAATGGTGAGAAGAGACTATCAAAGTCTGATTGCACAAATAGAACGAGCTTAAGAAAGCTGTTCTATGCTATGGACTACAGTTTATATACACAGACCGGGGAAGCTACTGGAAGGCGGAAGAAGGTTACAGACAGCGAGAGAACAAGAGAGAGAGGAACACATGGGTGTATATGGAAGTCTCTGGAAAACGCAAGATCAATCCATAGGTAAGTAAGCGATGGGCAAAGCGGCCCGGAGTCACAGACAGAAGCGGAACGAGAAGGACAAAATAGGAAGGTGAGAATGAGGTAAGTCAAGCAGTCTGTGACATTACCCCCTTGTTAACGTCCTTTAGACATCAATGCTGTCGTCGATCGTGGCGCAGTATCCTCGCTCAAAGTGGGGATGTGTGGAATAAACCTTACAGCCCTCATATTCTAGGCACATGGCATGGGGGTCTCTGCAGTCAACTCCGGTATGGCCTCGCCTCGAGCAGTGGCGGCAAAGCCCAATGCAGTAACAGTCGTCAATAGTATGCCCGACCTTACCGCACCACATGCATTCCTTGGGGTGACGAGTGCGCTCTTTGGTAATGTGATTGTGGAGAGAGGCACGTATCTTCTTAACCCGTGCAGTCGAGAATGAGGACGCGATGTGGAGGGAGGAATCGATGTGACGCTGAAGGCATCTGAGGGCGTTGGCTTGGGTGAGGCGGGCCGAGCTTCGGTAAAGAGCCTGCCGCTCGACTTCCAGCGACCCTCGAAGTTGTCCCATGCGTTCTGCAAGATGCTCGCATGCCTTCTTATGAGATCGAAAGTGCTGGACTTCTCCAGCCAATGTGGGGTCGTCCTCATAGAGAAGGGCCCAGTCGACGCCTCTTGTCAGTTCAAGATCTGGGTGAAAGAATAACTCGTTGCACGGTGACAACAGAGAGACGCGAGTTGACTGAGGGATGGCGTGAAGGGGGCAAGAGTGGATCATGCAATAACGCCCATTTGTAGCGAGCAGTTCGGGGAAAGGGTTGCGAAGGTCGTAACGAATGAAGGGGGCGATGACGTCCTCATCTCCTAGGGGAATCACAAAAAGATGGCAAGTCCCCTTTGCGTCGAAGTTGTCCTGCCAGCCTGGGCCGGGATGAGTGCTGGGCTGAGGGTTAGTAGGAGATGGCGCTTGATTCTCCTTGTCTTCCATCAACTCCAGGATCTTCGCATCCTGGTCCGAGACTTGCCGATAGAGCACCATGGCGAGCTCCTTGTAGTCCGTCGTGTCCCCCAAGGGATGAGACACCTGACGGATTGGCGTTATGTTGGCGAGAGGGATCCAAGGCGAGGAGTGGCGAAGCTGAGGGTGGCGCCAAATACTTTCTTCCCATTCCTCCTCGTTCTCGTACTGTTCTCCATCCGCAATGACGATGATCATAGACGCATCAGTAGGTGGAGAGGGAGAGGCGGACAGTGGCTCAGAAGGGAACTGGGGATCCTCGTACTCAGCTAGTTCAGTTCCCGGATATGGTCCAGCTGGGGATCTGGGAAGGAGAGGTGGAGAAGGGGGAGGTGGAACAAAGACGGGAGATAGGGCGCGCGGAGGAGGAACGTCGATAGGTAAGAGGGAGCAATTGTCGGGGAATCAGCGGCGAACTTCTTTGATGTCAACTCCAAGCAGGTTCAAGACATGCTCTAACATCATTTGGTGGGGCCAAGCTGCTTTGGAGTTGGTGGGACTATCAGGAGGGGGAGAAGTAACAACGTAGGGAGTGCTGCCGGCCGATTCTTGAGTGGGTGACGGGGAGTGAGAGGGTATGAAGATGGCGGAGTTGGTGTCGGTCATATCTTCGATTTGTTGGTTGAAAATTGTTGTAAGGTTGTCTTTGAAGGTAGGGTTTGTGCGACGATGAATGCTGAATAGATTCTGTTGAAAGCGGTCGTCATAGCCGTAGAAGATTGTAAATGGGGAGGCCAGTATGAAGAAGTAATGGGGGGATGGAGTGATTGGGAGTCAACAAGGGTGTCTTTATACTGTTGGTCATCCAGCCGAAGCAGAGTTGGTTAGGTAAAAATCAGCTAACGAATCTGGGGCGTTGAGGTCTTTGTGATCAATCCATTGGTTGTCAGAATGAGGGTATCCTTTCCAGTGTACCAAGTACTGGAGTTTACGTTTCTTGCCGAAACGCTGTGCATCTAGAATGTTCTCGATTTCGTATTCTTCTTCGCTATCGATGATCGGAGGGGGGCGTGTATAGGGCGTGCCATATTGTTCCGTCTCCTTATATGGAAGGAGGAGGTCTGTGTGAAACACGTTGTGGATTTTCATCGATTTGGGAAGGTTGAGCTGCATTGCAACGGGGCTTATCTTTTGTGAGACTTTGAAAGGGCCATATCGCTTTGGGGAGAGTTTGCAGTTACCAGCGATGGAAAGATTGCGACCCTCTAACCAGACTTGGTCGCCTTCTTTAATCTCTGTCAACTTTTTGTTATCCTTGCGGCTTTGTACGTTTTGTAGAAGCTTCTGGGCCAATTGTCTAGATTCATCCAGGAGGTGGAGGTGTGTTTCCGCAGCAGGCACCGGACCTTCTAGGTGTTTCAGAATCACCTGTGGTTTGATTCCAATCAGAAGTTCATAAGGGGATTTGCGCGCTACATCGTGCTTCCAAGAGTTATGCGCGAACTCTGCAATAGGAAGGAGTTGGCTCCAGGCCGAAGGTTTTCCTGAGGTCCAAGGTCTCAAATACTGTTCGATCCAAGCATTCATGCGTTCCGTCTGTCCATCGGTACGAGGGTGAAAGGCTGTGGACAAGTTTTGTTGGATTCCTAGAGCCTTACACATTTCTTTTGCGAATGCCAAGGTGAACCGAGGGTCCCTATCCGAGATGATCCGTTTAGGAAGTCCAAACCAAGGCACAAGGTGTCTCAGGTATTCGAGCGCTACCCCTGTCCCATCGATCGTTTTGGTGCAGGGAATGAACTTGGCTGCCTTGGAACATCCTTGGTCGACGATCGTGAGAATGGAGTCGAACCCTTGTGATTTGGGAAGGTCTGTGATCAAATCCATCGATATGTATTGGAAAGGGCCCTCTTTGACAGGTGTATCAAAACGTTGTAGGGGTGCTTTTGATTGGTGTACGTTAGTCTTGGACTCTTGGCAGCGTGCACACCCTTTTATGTATTGTTCTATGAATTCTCGTAGTCTGGGGCCTTCATACTGTTCACAGACAAGTTCCCAAGTGTTCGAAATGCCTGGATGTCCAGCTGCAGGAGAGTTGTGGAGGGTTTGTAGGATATCGCGTCGCAGGTCTGGGTCGTCTTTGAGAAAAACTTTGTGTACCTCGATAGGATTTGTTGGAGCAAAGAGGTGATTGGGGAGTAAGATGTGTGGTTCGTTGGAATCCACCCCCTTGTTAAGGTCTTTTCTTCGCGACAACAAATCAGCCACGGTGTTTGTTGACCCAGGAATGTGTTCAAGAGTGTAGTCGAAATCCTGCAGGAATTTGATCCAACGCGCCTGCCGTCCAGTAATCTTCCACGGATCGTGGAAATATTGAAGGTTTTTGTGGTCAGTGCAGACGCGAATAGCGTATGTAGCACCCAAGAACAAGGGGCGACCGCATTTAAAGCCAAAAATCACCGCAGCGAGTTCCTTGTCATGGGCGTTGTAGTTCTTTTCTGCTGGCAGCAGACTCCTAGAGTGAAAGGCAATGGGATGGACGCCGTCTTCAAATTCTTGGGCAATGACTACACCTAGGGCATACCCGGAGGCATCGGTCTCCATGACGAATTGTTTGGACCAGTCAGGCGTACGAAGGATGGGATAGTTACAACAGACTTCCTTAAGGCGAAGGAATGCAGCATCGCGTTCTGTTGACCAAATGAACTGTTCGTTTTTGCAAGTGAGATTGTTAAGAGGTCGTGTGATGTCAGAGAAGTTCTTAATGAAAGCCCTGTAAAAGTTACAGAAACCCAAAAAGCTTCAGACATCTTTGACGGTGAGCAGGGTAGGCCATTCTGAAATCCCTTGAACTTTGACCGGGTCCATCTTGACAGAGCCGTTACCAATGAGTATACCGAGGTATTCAACCTCTCATTGATGGAATCTGCATTTCTCTGGTTTGAGGAATAGGTCGAACTTCTTGAGTTTATCTAGAATGTGATTGACTCGGAGTTCATGCAAGACTTCATCGTCTTTGGTAGCAATAATCATATCGTCCATATAGATGCGGAGCCATCCCTGTGCAATTTCCTCTTGGAAGATGTCATCCATCATTGTTTGAAAGGTAGCTGGGGAGTTGGTCAGGCCAAAGAACATGACTGTTGGTTCAAAGAGTCCTTCACTGGTCTTGAAGGCGGCTTTGTACTCGTTGCCTTCTTTGATACAAATATTGTTGTATCCCCAGTGGATGTCGAACTTGGAGAACAGTCGTTTCTCCACAAGGTCATAGATTAACTCTGAGATTAAGGGAAGTGGATATTTATTGGGGATTGTCCACTTGTTCAAGTTCCTATAATCTTGGACAGGACGGAATTTGCCATCCTTCTTTCGGATGAGGAAGAAACTGCTGGCATAGGGGGATTTCGAATGGCGAATTCGTTGGAGACGTAAGTTTTGGGAGAGGAATTCTTGTTGTTCTTCTTTCTCCTTGGGGGATAGGGGGTAGACGCGGCAGTTTATAGAAGTAGGAGCGTCTTCCTTGAGTTCTATCGCATGATCCCACAGACGACGGTCAGGAAAACGTTCTGACACTTTTTCAGAAAAGACTTTGCCATGATGATGATATCGCTCTGGAACTATTTCCTGCCAAGTACGTTTCTTCTTGTCTGTGGCTGCCTCAGCGAGTTGTTGGGCGACTGTTGTTTTAGCGACTCTGGTCTGAAGCCAGATCTTGTCGCCTTCCTCCCACCCAGGGATGCATCGTACCCACGCTGGGGTCGAGTCTTGGCATTAGTTCCTTTGAGGGGAGGTCGCCAAGCATCAGCGTTAATAGAAGAGATGGTGGTGAATCCCTCTATGCGGCCACCACTCCAGTCAACATTAGGATTAGATGCCTCAAAGAAAGGATAGCCTAGGATAAAGTCATCTCGTCCTATATTGGTGACAAAGAAGGCATGAGAGGCCTTTTGACCATTATTGTTAACCAAAAGGTCAACAGCTTTGAGGATTTCTCCGGATTTATTGGGGGTGCCGTCGACATTTTGTACCTTTTGAGGTTTAACCAGTTTCCTAGTTATGAGTTTGAGACGTTCCACTGCTCGTGGATGGATAAAGCATTTGGTGGCGCCACAGTCAAGTAGTGCCTTTTGATCGACTCGTTTCGTTTTGGTTTGTAGCTGAAAAGGGACTTGAATTGCATGATTTCGAGCTATATACATAGAACCAGAACTATTCAGAACTGCCCGAGTAAGAGCCGTAGTACTCAGGCACCAAGAAAATCCATATCTTCTCCTAGGGAGCGCATTTCATCCATGAACGCTCCTCAATCTTCTTCTGTTAGTTGTGCCACTCACGCAGCGAGGGAAGGGGTTGTGACGAAGGAAGAATTGTCACTCGGCATAGTTGGCTGACTGTCTTCTATTTGGACAGTGCGAGCGCGAGTGGGTTTGCTGGGGCAGTCGCGCGCAAGATGACCTTGCTTCCCACATTGGAAGCATCGTCCCATATGCCGGTACTCTTCTTTGTCTTTGTCGGTGGTGGCTTTTCAGATTACCAAGAGGTCCATAGCGTCATCATTCCTGGGGGGTAGATGGGGACAAGGAGGTTGAGCTCGGTTTCCCTGTCCATGCCAATTTTGGTTGTTGGGGTTAGAGGTTCCCCCAGGGCGACGCCAGACCCAACCAGCATTTTGTTTTTGTTGGGGGTTTTGACCAGCATTTCGAGCGGGATTGCAAGTCCCATACTCAGAGTGTAACGCCTTTTTCTTCAGGTAAATCACCTGCTGTCGTTGAGCTGCTGCTCGCCATTGTTTGTAGGTGTTGGGATTCTCCATAGCTAGACAGGCGTTGGCCAGTTGACGCGGAAGTCCTTGGGCAAAAGTGTGCAGATTCGATGGGTCATCAGGATTAAGTTCTGCGCGACTCCTGAGGGTCTCAAATGCGGCCAAGTACTTGTCAAGATTGTCGCCTGTCATTCTAAGCTTCCCCAGTTGATCCTGGGCTCGTTCCCTTTCTGCGTAGTCCATAAAGGACACTTTGAACTTTGTTTCCATCATTTTCCAAGGGTCGGAAAATTGATCAATGAGGCTTGGGTCGGCCTCGATCTCTTCGAGCCAGTTAAAGGCCATGTCTACCCATCCATTGACCTTTTCTCCATCGAGAAGTGACATGAAATAGATGCATTTGGAGATGGGATCTTTGGCGATGTCTGCTTTTCGGTTCATCAGCATGAATCTGTTGAATTGGTTCAAGAATCATCAAGTCTTGGATCGATCTCCTTCAAATTTGTCTGGGTGGATCCCTTCCAGACAACGTCCTTTATTGTTCATCCTTTCCGGTTTATCGGTAAGATCATTGAGACCAAATGGATCGTCTCCGGTTCCCCTAGGACGACATGGGGGAGGCCTAGATGGTTGTCTAGCTGTTCGGGAAGAGCGCATCCTCCATGATCCAAACCCAGCGAAGGACTTTCGCTTAGGTTGATCCTTGGGCTCTGGCGAAGAGGATCGACTAGTGTCACTGGCTGGCGCTGCTCCATCGTCCGGATCGGTTTCGTGGAAGACATCCCCATCATGTGGTGTGACCATCATAGTATCCAGTGGAGCTAGTCGAATTGGGGATGTAGCTCGGGAAGGGGCCCTAGTGATGGGGAGGCTGGTGAGTTTCAACTGAGCGTAGTTGATTCCTTTCATAGGGTAGTCTTTCAACTGAAGGCTAGGTTGTGCCAGTTGAAAGCATTTGTATGTGTTTCCTGCTCAGAGTCGAATTTCGAACCAGACTCCATAGATGTTAGACAGGGCTAGGAGAGCCCCTTTGAAGCAAGCATAGTAGGCAGTGAAGGGGGCCTTTTTAGAGACTTCTTTTCCATCGATGCGAACGACGATGTCTTGTCCTCCAACTAGATGGCGGACTCGTTTGGAGAATTTGGATGGAACTGTGTCTTTGGTTTCGGGTTTCATTTCAAAAGGAAGATCTAGTACCACTAATGATTCTTCCGTTGGTTGGTCAATTGCGCGTACGTGCCAGTCTGTAGGAATGCCTAGTCCTTCTGGGGTTTTCTGTTTTTCTTTCGATCCGGAGGGAGTCGAAGTCATCGTTGGTTCGTAGAGAAGCTCGTTCTAATGTCACGGTCAGACCACTGTGTCAGATCAAGTTCGGGGATCTCGGGGTTCGGGGATCTCAGACAAGATTATGAAGATGGATTTTGAAGAGGGGTCGTTCCCGAAGGGGAAATCGGTCATGTGAGACGTCATGTGACAAAGAGGATGACGAGCGAAGATTACACAAGTCAGTCGTGACTTGGAATCGAGCAAGACACTAGCACGTGATCTCAAGACGTATAGAGTCAATGGGGCAATTAGCAGTAGAACTGACTAATGCAAGAAGGTTCGTTTGATGGAAGCCGCACATGTTCAATGGTGAGAAGAGACTATCAAAGTCTGATTGCACAAATAGAACGAGCTTAAGAAAGCTGTTCTATGCTATGGACTACAGTTTATATACACAGACCGGGGAAGCTACTGGAAGGCGGAAGAAGGTTACAGACAGCAAGAGAACAAGAGAGAGAGGAACACATGGGCGTATATGGAAGTCTCTGGAAAACGCGAGATCAATCCATAGGTAAGTAAGCAATGGGCAAAGTGGCCCGGAGTCATGGACAGAAGCGGAACGAGAAGGACAAAATAGGAAGGTGAGAATGAGGTAAGTCAAGCAGTCCGTGACATTTTCCCAGATCAGGTGCATGAAGTTGTATGGAAATGACTGGGGAAACCTCAGGGACCCAAGAGCGCTGAGAAGAGGGACCCCTTTGATGCCATATGCCTTCGCAAGCTTCTCTCGCTGCACTTCTGTGGGCGTGGACTCCACTGCGTTGGCCTGTGCCATAAAGGAATTGTGCGAGCATAGCGGTAACCTCTCTGGACGATACTCAACAACATCGGTCAGCTCAGGATGATTACGGTGGGACAGTGGTACATAGAGCATCCTGTTTCGCGAGTTCAGGATGCAAATACCTTGGATCTCACACATTCGACAGGGACACAGGGAATTGTGTCCCTTCATGTGCATAATCATGGAAACGGCAGGGATATCACCAAAGGCTGTGATAAGATAGGCATGGAGGGCAAAGCGGTGGCTCGAGAGGGCATCATATGTGGGCACACCAATTGCAAGCTCAAGCAGTTCTTGCACAAGCAGATGGATGAACGAGTCTGCATTCCATGGCTTTTTTGGACCAGGTATTATCCCAACACAAAGGATGTTGTCCCTCTGGAAGCGTTCGTCTGGGGGGAGATTGTAATTGAAAACGAGGAGGATCCACACGGTATGCTTCCGCTTTTTGAATGGAGTGAAGCCATTGGTGGCGAAGCCAAGTGCAATGTCATGATGATCTGAGAAGTAATGGTGGGTTAGAGTTTGATCTCTGACAACAACGCGCTCTCCAAGGAGCGAGCAATAATGGAGCCCATCAAAAATATCCGTTGTCATTCTGGGGGTGCACATGTGGGTCTTTGCATGTTCATCGGCACGGTACTGGAGGCAAGTGGCATAGGTGCGATTCGATACCAACACGTGGAGATGAGGGATGAGGGGCATATAAGAGAATGTTCACCTTGCTCGGCCAGACCCATCCAGATGTGATGTTTTGCACTTCAGGCATTCTTCAAGTTCAGCATATGGACCAGCATAGCAGATACATGAATTGATGCAGCATGCAAATTCTACAGGCTTGAAGCGGGAGAGATACTGAACATGGGATCGCATCTTGGCGAAATTCAACATGCCTGCCTTGGAAAAATTATATGCCATTTCATCAAAGGCCAAGGCAGTTAAATTGTTCCTCATCTTCATCACGAACAGACGCAGGATATCCAGATCATGGCCCAAGATAGAAAACTCGCCTAAACACAAAAACACCAGTGAGTCAGAGTACGCAATAAAGAATGCTCAAACTTACCAAGTCCCTCTGCCTCCACAATGAACTCTTCATCCAACATATCCCAATTTGAGACGACGCCCTCATGCGGGTCCACTTCGCCTTCTGTGTCAACATCCTCTCCATTCCAGAAGTCATCAATTCTGGGATCGACAGAGTCTGTATCACCCTTGAGAGCATCTTCAGAACTCTTGTCATCAGTTTCATTGGTAATTCGATGTGTCCAAGCATGAAGATCCAGAAGGACTTCATTGATGAAGTGACAGGACAGCACAGTACAAGCATCCTCTGGTGATTGAAGTAGACCCAAATCTGCTGGTGGATCAAGGTCGAACGAGGGTGCATGCAATTGGGGATGGCCACTGGAGGAAGAGCCAGCATCAGCCTGAAAATTGGTGATGCGACGCTGCTTGGGAGGTGGAGGGGCTTGGGCTTGGGCTTGGGCTTCAGCTTCGGCCTGGGCTTGGGCTTCAGCTTGGGCTTGGGCTTGGGTTTCAGCTTCAGCTTCAGCTCCAGCTCTCATGGCTTTCATGTGCTTCCGTAGCAGCCATTGGGTCAGTAGATGATTGCAGCAAGGGCATGGCCTGACAACATTTTTCCTTGGTGTTGGCATCGACACGATGATCCAGGGTGATCAGCGGGAGAAGGATTCAGAGTGTGCTGAGACGAAGTTATGTGGATGTCAAGTTGGTGCAGAATGCAAAAAACTTACATGGAAAACCCCTACAAGAGGGCTGTGAAGGGCTTGAAATCGACAAAGATGAACGTTGGGGGGGTTGGTGCGAGTGAGCAGCACAGTGCCAGTGCTACCGCCATCTCAAATCAGATGTCTCATGACCCATGATCTGAATATATTGTGTAGAAACCAGAATCTAGGACATCAAGAACATAAAGGAGTATTAGTTCCAGTGAATGGTGGTTAACGTTTGGGGTGAACAAGGCAACATGAAATGGCAGTGGACCCACAGTCACATGACTTTTAGTATGTTTCCTGTTTCCTGGTGGCACCAAGGAAAGTTCAACTTGTTCCTCCTGTCCTCAAGCCACCTAAGTGTCACGCTTAATGCTGTAATGTCACTAGTGAATGTTGATAAGATTCGCTAGCTGGAACAGGGAGGTTCCTGAGAATTCCCTATCCCCAGCAATTTCCATCGGTTTCCAGGTATTCGTAATCAGGTGCTGGTTATTCACATGCTACTTTCTTTCCCCATGTCCTGCCACGCCTCCGGCAACCTCCATCAACCTCCACGACATGTCATCACACATATCCCATGCCCCCGGCAACCTCTGTCAACCCCTGACGATGCATCATTGTCATCTACCCACATTGAGCTTGTTGTCTCAGACAGCAAGCACGCTTCTACCGCTTTAACTCTATATTTATATAACATATTATATACCATTGAGTTTGTTTTTGTGAGCAGAACACGAATATAATGATGACAAATGCTATTATGAAGTTTCTTGGCATGCGGGGCCCTAAGCAAGTGCCTGGGCCCTCCCGGAAATCCAGAGCTGGCTAGCCGCAACTTGTCTCACCACAGACAAGTCCAAGACCAGCCACATGCTCTCTCAGAGTCTCCCACACGTGTCCCGTTCCTTGGCAGTCCCCAACGATGCATCCTCCACGTGTCATCGTTGTCTTCCACACATCCTCCATGCGTTGTCGTTGTCTCCCATGCGTCATTGTTGACTTGCATGTGTCGTCGTTGTCTCCCATGCGTCGTCATTGTCTCCCACGCTTTAACACTATATTTTATTATTTTTTATATAACATGTTATATATCATTGAATTTGTTTTAACAAGTAGAACATGAATATGACCATAAAAATTGGTATTACAAATCGTCTTAGCGCGTGCAGTCCCTGCCTGTCCGGATACCTGGAGCTGGCTTGCTGTGTTGTGTGCGTCGTTGTCACCGTTGTCTCCCATGCTGAGCTCATCATCTCTGACAGCGAGCACACATGTTCCCATGCTACCTCTGTATTCTATATAACATATATATACCATTTGATTTGTTTTAATGAGAAGAACACAACCGTGACCATGAAAAAATGTTATTTAGAATATTTTTTCACATGTTCATCTCCACATCATCCCTTGGCAACTTCCGACAAGACACGACCTCTCCAGCATCGAGCTTGTCATCTCCGACAGCGAGCACGCTCCTATCTTTCTCCCATATAGCATACAACATTTATACATCATTTAAATTGCATTAAGTAGTACAACATGAATATAACAGTGAGAAACATAACTAGGGAACACTTTCACCAGCGGTTCCCAGATCAAATCACTTCCTGACGCTCTGCATGCTGCATTGATAAGCACACCATTCCCGGGACTTTGGCATAATCCCTGGGGTGTTCCTACAGATGAGTAATATGTATGGTGGGGTATGTGGTGACATACCAGACAAACCGGCAGGCATGCCTTCCAGCCTGAGTCACCAGATGACACCATTGTGAGCGCTCTCAGGACTTGCACCCAATTAGAATGTCCGTCCTTCAAGATCGAATGCCCCACGACACCAGCTGAGTTGTGCTTGAAAATTGGGGGGAGTCTTTAAGAGATGGTCAGTGAATTCAAGATCAAGCGACTTGTGCATGAGACTGGAAACATGTATCTACCATACATGTTGGCATCTTGAACAGAGGACTGGCACAGGCGGCGTCAGCGTGGTTTGTGAGGATGGCCTTGAGAAGCAGAGCACTCGGGCAGAGCACTGGCGATTCAATATGTGGAGGAAGGAGTAAGCCAACAGCTCAAATGAGAACAAAGCACCAGTTTCAGAGAGAGAACAAACAGAAAGAAATCAAGATCCATTGCAAATAAATGTTCTAAAAGTCCTTTTACTCCTCAAGAACATCATCCTTCACTCCCTGTTGCCCCCCTTGGCATGCCCACTGATGTCGAACCCGAAGTGAAAATCGAGGTCGAATGACCCGTCTGTAATGATTTTTGTCTTGTCCAGGAATCAGCGATTAATTCACTGATTGAAAGAGAGGCAGAACTCACCAGCCACAAGGCTGCAAGGGCAACAACCAGATTCACGACAAGCGGCGGAATTAACTTGCGCAAGTCAGCGTTCAGGAATCAAACGTTTGCAAAATGCATCTTGTAAGTTTGTTGTTGGAAGAAAGTTGAAAGGAATGTGTTGAAAGGAATGTGGATAGGTGGAATGTGAGCTGGGGTGGCAAAGATTTGGTTGGTGGATAATGACAATGCAGTTGGTGAAGAAGCTGTGATGAGACGTGTTATGATCCACCCCAATTTTTCTCATCCTCGTCGGACCCCCTCCTCGTCACCCTACCCATGCCTAAGAGACCACTACCATTGAACCCGTCAGTCCTACCAGACCTACCACCGCTACCGCCCAGTG
>Ga0307510_10003130_pt1 | contig 19164 bp, 21 predicted proteins | sample 12_EM_MG_FD_207224 | JGI IMG/M metagenome (GOLD analysis project Ga0307510, IMG submission 207224) | Populus trichocarpa ectomycorrhiza microbial communities from riparian zone in the Pacific Northwest, United States - 12_EM | ecosystem: Host-associated > Plants > Roots > Unclassified | place...
TTTGTTTCGTTGTTATTGATGTGCCCCCAAAACAGTTCAACAACCGTAGTCATATCATATACCCCACCACTCGTGCTCATTTTCCCTCTTGCTTGTTTTTCCCTATTGCCCATTTGTCCCTGTTGCTTGTCTTTCCCCATTGCTTGTCTTTCCCCATTGCTTGTTTTCTCGTGTTCCCTGTTGCTCATCTGCTGTAGTTATGCTATTCTACCCCTCCTGTCAGTGTGTGCGCCTTGGTGATGTGTCTGCTCATCTACCAATATACCTCACATTCTTTTTTATTTATTTGTTTTACACCCGTTTGAAATTAGCAGTGGACAATATATGGATTTGGTGATCGTTAACAGATCGTATCATTAATGGATTGTGGATCGATCATGGATTGTGGCTTTTCGATAGATCGTTAATGAATCGTTACCAAATTATACCTCAAATCATTGGTTAAAATAACCATATTTTAAGCATGGGATAGTGAATCATGTTAAATATGTCCAGTATTGTTAGCAAGGTTAGATTAACACGAAATCACAACTTAGGTTTTTCCAGATGTATTTGGAGAAGGGTTGAGTTTAAATGGACATCCAGCAGAAATGAGAGATGAATATTGATAAGCGGATAAAGAGGCAGGAAAACCTCACAAGACTCACAATTGACAGACCCCCAGCAATGGAAACAAGCAATTCACCTGCACAGCACCTTATTACAAAACCATGTTAATATGAGGGTTCAGGTCAACCACAGGAAGGTGGAGCATGGACTTACCCTGGATGAGGAATAAAATATTGACACCTCAGTATGGCCAAGTAGGGGGGGTTACAGAGGGGGGAGCCAAAGGGGGGGACAGAGGGGGGGAGGGAGAAAGACAAAGTGGAGGGATTTGACAGAGCCACCCTTTTTTATAGGGCACCTTGGTACCTCAGTTGCAATTCCCTTTTATAGGCAGGCAGTCGACTGTTTATTGCAGCGATCGATTGTTTATTGAACTGCAACCATGACTCAGGTGCACAGCAATGACAGTTCAGGAATTTTCTCTAAGTCCGAGTCCATCCCCCAGTGAGTTAGTGGTGCCAGCCTTCAGAGGTACAGAATGGAACAGACCAAGAGAGAGAGGCCACAATCCCAAAGATTCGAGAAGGCACAAGAGAATCTTGTTTGGCCATAAACAGAAACTTGGGGTGAGAGTTGTAACGACAGGATACGTGCTGGGCTTGCAAATGCCCGAATCCGGACGCCTCCGCTTGCCTGACAGGACCAATGCCACAGGACAGCGCACGCGCGCTCCTGTCATCACTCTTTTTCTTCTGTTTCACCATCTTTTCGTAGTCATGGACAAGTAGTCTAGTCTGTAAGTAGCTACCAGCCATAATATGAAGAGCCGCACGCAGCACCATGAGCAGGGGGTTAGCAACACCTCAGCCATGCCGTTTAGCGTCACGTTCCCCCTCTTTTCAGTTACTTGCTTTTGCGTTTAAGTCTCCACACACACACACACTCTCTCTCTCTCTCTCTCTTGCCAGTGTCCTTCTCTTCGTTATCCGCAGTGGTAGAGTGACTAACAATCGCGGTCCACTTTATCTTTTGCTCCACTGCACGATCTTGGATCGACATGCTTTGGTTCTAACTGCATTCTCGCCTTCCTATTCCCTGAACTCACGCGTGGACCATTCATCCATCGTACAAATTGGCTGCCCCAGTGAGGCAGTGAGCCTTTTCAGGTTCGCTGTCTTGCTTTCTTTATCCCTTTTATTTTCAGTTTAGATTCCTTTGCCTCTGGCAACCCTACACATTCACTCAGCACCAATATCGGGCCTCTCATCACATTTCACCCAAATCGTCCAGCCTCCACCATGCAAAGATATCCATCCATACCACGCTACCACACCATCATGGCCTACAGGAGCACATCCACTTGGAACTGAGTCAGCAAGCAGGAACTTCATGACCTTATCGATTGGTCATCAACCCGGCCTATGAAAGATGAAGACAACGTGGCAGACTACTTTGACAATTTCCGGGCCCTAGGTGACCCCTTGGTCTTCTGCGGTTGCATGTCCACAAGAGAATGCAACAAGCTCTTCTGGCAAGGTTTTCATGCTGATGATTGCGCCATGCTTTATCCCCACTTGGTCGGCGGGCACTCCTTCTAGAAGCCAGGAGCAGACTTTGATTACCAGGAGCTATTCGAACATGTTCACACTATCTTTTCCCAGTGGAGACTTGAAGACAAAGCCGCTGAAGCCAAAGCTGAGCAACAGAGGAAGCTAGAAGACGACTGGGAGCTCGAGCGACTGATAGGAGGCATGTGGGACCGTTCCCCCTGCGACCCTGCCTATGCTGCCTTGTACAGGCAATGTGCTCGCCACTTCCCAACCGCCCTCCAAGGTGTACCCAAGCCCCAGCCTTTGCCCAAACACACGCAAGGCGCACTGCCGCAACGGACGCCCCACAACCGTCAAGCCCCACGTAGCTCCAACATTCACCTCCCTCGGCAACATGGACTCGACTTAGGCGACGATGACTGGTCTTCCGATGAGGACGACGATGAGGAGGAGCAACCCCTCCAGCCTCCACCTCGAGCACTGCCTCTGCCTGCACGACGACAACCACCAGCTGAAAACCGACCAAACCCAGTCTCCCCGCCACTGCCCGCTTCAAGACAGCCAATTCCAGCTTGTTCAATATTGCCGCCGCTGCCCACTCCAAAACAACCATCTTCAGTATCGTCGCTATCACCAATTCGTCGAATCTCGCCACCACCGCCCACTCAAAGCCAGCCAAGCCTAGTATCGTCGCCTCCACCAGTTTGCAACATATCGCTGCCATCTTCAGTTTCTTCGCCATTGCCAATTTGCAAACTTTCGCCACCACCGTCCGCTCAAAGTCAAGCAAGTTTAGTCTCTTCACCGCCGCTATCCTCAGCCCTACTCTATGAAGTCCCACCACCTCCTGCTCAGAACCATCCAAGCTCAGTCCCACCGCCATCCTCAGCCCTACTCTACAAAGTCCTCACAGTTCCCCCTCCATCCCAGCTAGCAAACAATCATCCCTGTCAATGTGTCTTGAGTCCTTGTTCTCCTTGTTTTCGACCTTGCCGTTACCGCCTCTCTTGCCACCTGCGCCACCACCATCTCTCTTGCCATCTTTGCAACCGCCGCCTCCGCCATTACCACTACCGCCACCGCTGCCATCGCCTCTGCCTTTGCCCACACCAACCCCATCGCCATCGCCGCTGCCACCCACACCTCAAGTTCACGAACATACGCCGCCTCCGCCTTTGTCAATTGCCACTGCATCGCCCAAACAATCCGAAGCCACCGAAGTTAAACCGATTAGCCACAGCTACCAAGCAAAAGAACAAGCCGAAACTGCAAGAGTAAGAAACAGCGATGCGATCCCGAAAACAAAGCCAGAGCAAGCGCAAGTCCCCCACAGCAACCACCACAAGCCAGACATCACCAAAAGCAGGATAGCACGCAACGACAGTGCCGACAGCAACCACAACAGCATCAAAGGAAAGCCAGCGCGCAATGACATCAGCACCATCAACAACAGCAGCAACCGCAACCGCAACCACAACTGCACCAACCACCCACACAACCTCAGCGACGTCGGTTCCAACAAAAACGGCAAGTTCATGTACGATCCGGGTGGCGAAGACATCAGTATCGAGGATGGCCCAATGTGTGACGTCAGCGACAGCACCAGCAGCACCAACGTGTCCATGCCGCCAACACCATTCCAATTAACGCGCACGGCACAGATGCACCCGCCCTTTCATTCGAGGCCACTGACAAGGACAAAGACTTCACTCAGCACGCCCTCCCTTGTTGTGACCGCCGCTTCCCCAATCGCCTCCACACGGGCGACTTCGTGTCCACCAACTCATCACACACCCCCGCCCATACTTGCCTCCTTGGCCCCGACTTCGCGCCCGCTCACCCAGCGTTGTACCTCAACGATAAAGATCACACCGCTGACAACAACAGCGACAGCAACGCAGACGTCATCGACATTGCCAGCACCATTAGTACCATACATGCCAGCAATGTCAACAGCAACAGCAGCAACACCTCCAACAACAATGCCGCTAGCATCATCAATGCCGCCCGCACCCTCAACACCTCCAACAGCACCCGCACCACTGACGCTGATGCCGTCATCAAAAGTAGCAGCAGCGACTGCAAGAATACCTCCAATGCCGCCAATACCAGCGCCACCATCAGCGATAACAAGGCCGCCAACATCGACAACATCGCCTTCACCATCGCATTCAACAACAGCAGCAGCAACTCGGACACTGTCGCCACCGCCATCATCACTTTTGCCATTGACGCCCTTGCCCTCTCTTGTGAAGCCAGTGGCGATAACTCCTCCGCCCAGCGCACCCGACCCCACCGCGACTGCTGCCTCCAGGTGCGATACCGCACTGACAACTTCGTCTGCACCGACCCACCTTGCATCTCCAGCCTCCTCCCACTCGCCGCCGACACTTTCCACATCAAATCAAAAGCCAGTTCCGACATCGAAGACACTGACACCATCGACATCAACAACCACAGCAAAATCAGCAACAGCAGCATCATCGACGATGCCAGCTGTGGCCACCGCAACAACAACGTCAATAACAATAATCTTGTCATCGACAACAACAACAGCAGCACCAGCAACAATACCATCAACACAACCAACCACCTTTCCAACACCCCTCAAGCCGCCACCGTTACTCACACCATCAACACCACTAGCAACAGCAACAGCAACTTCAACGACAATGCCGCCAAGCTTCGTCGACATCGCCTGCATCCTCAACGCTGACCGTGCCATGCCCAGAACCGCACGCGACGACAAACCGAAGCACGAGTGCGCCCGCATGCCGCTTCTCGACGCCACTCCTCAAGTCCCACTGATTGCCGCGCCACAGCTGGACAAGCCAGAAGAACCACCCCCATCACCTTGCATGGACGCTACGCCCGCCGCCCTCAACTCGCAAGTCATGCAAGCCACACGCACCACCGGCCTCGATTCCCCACACGCCCCTCACAACTTGTCCGACGACGTGTTTACACATTTCAGCGGCCAGGCACTCCATTTTATACGGTCAGCAGACGACTTTGGCAACAGAAAGCACCATCAACAGGTTGACCCAGGAGGGTCAATTTTCAAAGCACCCGGGAGGTGTAACGACAGGATACGTGCTGGGCTTGCAAATGCCCGAATCCAGACGCCTCCACTTGCCCGACAGGACCAACGCCACAGGACAGCACACGCACGCTCCTGTCATCACTCTTTTTCTTCTGTTTCACCATCTTTTTGTAGTCATGGACAAGTAGTCTAGTCTGTAAGTAGCTACCAGCCATAATATGAAGAGCCGCACGCAGCACCATGAGCAGGGGGTTAGCAACACCTCAGCCATGCCGTTTAGCGTCACGTTCCCCCTCTTTTCAGTTACTTGCTTTTGCATTTAAGTCTCCACACACACACACACACTCTCTCTCTCTCTCTCTTGCCAGTGTCCTTCTCTTCGTTATCTACAGTGGTAGAGCAACTAACAATCGCGGTCCACTTTATCTTTTGCTCCACTGCACGATCTTGGATCGACGTGCTTTGGTTCTAACCACATTCTCGCCTTCCTATTCCCCAAACTCACGTGTGGACCATTCGTCCATCGTACAGAGTTGTGAAGCAATGGCAATTGAAGAGAGCATGTGAGACCAGAGGGGCAAACAACAGTAGCTTGGTTTGTCATCAAGCGATTGGGAGAAACCACAGTGGACAGGAGAGAGAAAGTGAGGCCATTGTAATGATGGTTGTTGTGTCCACAGTCTGGCCAAATTCTTAGATGAAGAGATTGTAGCGTTGTAAAAGGGACCAGTCATGTAAGCGCATTCATTGGCCACATTTCTGAGGTCCTTTCCACCGGTGTTTATCAGTACTTCTGCTTTCTGGGTGACACCCTCAACACAACCCCGAGATGGCCCATATCAGAGCAGCCCATCTGTGTTACCATCGACAATTCGTCTATTTTCACCCCAGGAAGCAGCATGCTGCAGCTGTGCTTCCACCGTAGTGAGATTATCATGCAGGAATCCGAGAAGGGAAAACACTCAAGAGCGGCATCACAGCGTTCCACTTCTCAGTATATCCAGACGAAAACCGACCGTTGAACATCAACCACCACCATCGCATGCCTCGCCCCTTCCACCTTGTCCCGTACCTCCATCGTCCCTCATTCCTCTCCTCACCCTCTACCCCTCAACGTCCTCTGTCGCCAAGCCTCAAACCCACTGCTGACATCTCATGTATCGCCCACCCTCGACGGCCTGCGCCACACCTCAATACCTGTCAGCCCACGTCTTACACATCATCTGCCACCCCTCAGGCTCGCCAGTCAGGCCCCCACTCGGGTCCTTACTCAGATCCTCGTGTGTCATCGGGCATGCCTTACTGTTCTTAGGAGTATTGCCAGTGGTCTCATTTTTGTATGTTCCTTTATCGTTCTTTTGTCTTATACTCGCTGCTCGTTTTGCTAGCTTCCTCCTCTTTGCCTTTGCCATCGTCACCATCCTCGCCTCCACCGCCACTCATGCCTCAAGTTTACGAGCTCACACTGGTCCTTCCACCCTCATCCGCACCCCCGAAACCAGCAACAGCAATGTCGACAACGCCAACACCACCGATAGCAACACCACCAGCAGCAGCAACGCTAACACCAATGGCAGCGGCAGCAACACCTTCATTGACAGCACCCGCACCACCAACACCGATGCTGTCATCAAAATCAGCAGCAGCAGCAGCAATAGCAACAGCATTTTGGACAACACCGCCAGCATCGTCACCACCCCCCGCCAGCCCTGTGTTCCGACAACAGCAGTCGGATCACCGACAGCGCCTGCATCATCAATGCCAACACCACCGTCTGCAGCAGCAGCACAGCAACGCCAACAGCCTTATCAACACCACCTACCTCGTCAATGCCAACGCTGCAGCCGACAGCAATAGCAACACCAAAAGTAGCAGCGGCAGCAACAGCACTCTCAACTCTGACACCTTTGACATTAGCAGCATCAGCGCAGCCTTGCTCATTCGGAACTCCCCCAGCACCACAGCTCATGACGAACACGAGCACGAGCGCGCCTGCATCCTACCCCTCGGTGCCAACCATCAAGTCCCTCCAGTCGCCACACCTCCGCCAGACAAGCCAGAAGAACCGCCCCCAGTGCGGCGCGCAGACACAGCACCCTCCTCCCTCAACTCTAAGCTTGTGCAAGCCACCCAACCCATCGGCCTCAATCCTGCACGTGCCCCTCACTTGCCCGATGACGTGTGCACTCATTTCAGCGGCAAGGCACCCAGTTTCGCATCACCAGTGGACGACCTCAGCAGCAGACATCATCAGCAACACGTTGACCCAGGAGGGTCAAAATTTGAACCCCCTGGGAGGTGTAAGGTATGCATCCGCGCTAGCCTCAGAGTCGAGCACTTTTCCACATCGCCAACATTTCCGACCACCTTGCCCGACACATCCGACGCCATAGGACACAAGCGCGCATCCATACCACACAAGGACATGGCCGTTCTCCCTTTTTGTATCAACCTTTGTTCTTCGTTGTTAACGACACGTCATAGCCTAGTAAGTAGCTATGAAAACTATATAGAACCACATGTAGCACCAGAAGCCCAAGGCAGGCGCCCCTAGTGTCTCCTGGGCACCCACTTTTGTGTTGTGTTTTTCCTCCCCTTTCCCCTCTCTCTAACCTGGGACAAACCCCAAACTCAATATGTAGACACCGTCTCTACTCTACAGCTTGTATTAGTCTCATGATGGCATATGAAATTTACACAACTGGACATCAGTCTTGCAAGTATAAGGTATGCTTGCAAGCAAATTACAGCTGGGGTCATGATCTGATACCGGCTCATGTCAACCTCATGAGCGCCACACCGCCTAACCAGACTCTTCCTGATTTCCCGATGGAAGGAAGGAGAGCACAATATGGCACTGTATGATTCTTGTACAATCTGAGCAATTAATCACACTTTCATAGCACTCTTGTAAGGAAATCAAGAGATATTGAAATGCCTATATTCATCTCATGATGGCATGTGAGATTCATGCAATCAGACATCGATCTTGCGATCCAGCATGAGTGTAAATAATGTGGTATCCGTCTCACAAGTATAATGTATGCTCATAACCAAAATATAGCCAGGCATAACAGCTTGTGTGAGGTCATGATCTGATCCCAGCCCGCACCAACCCGGTGAGCACCACACTGCCGCGTCGGATTCTCCCTGATTTACTGATGGGACCTTGCAGGTAGTGCCGGATGCAGCATGAAATTCATCTGGGACAATTTGTCGCCCATACATAGTAGTTACAAATCATACCCTATATAGGATTGGGTCCCAAGTGCGCATGTGCCAATGGCTGCCACCTACAATCTTGGCAAGGCATCTTGTATGTCACCTCACTGTAGCATGTGCCTGTCACGGCCAACATGATAGTGAGAAATGCAATCTTGGGACTAAAGATATAAAAAAGAGGGTGGAATCACCTGTGGGAAAGGGTCAGTTTGTTGTTAGGTTATTGATCATGAGCATGCTTTGTCACCGCCACAAAGTGAGGGCAACACTGATTCAGTGTTGGTTTAGGTAAGCTGTCCTAACTTGGCGGTATGTCGCGTGGATAGCTTGTTGCCAAGTTGTAGTCGATATACAAGAAGTGGTTCCCACACTAGAGTGACGTCCTAGTGCCCACTTGTAGTAAAATGTAAGAGAAGAAAAGAGGAGTTGAATTGACAGGAGATTCAACTTGCCGTCTTAGGGACAGCAGCGAGTCTCTTTTATACTACTCATACAAGTACGACTAATCATAAAGTAGTAAGCCAGATACATGCTATGACTAAGATACTACTATGATCAATAAGCGACTCCAACTAGATCAGTAAGCACAATAAGACTATCAGTCATCCAATCACCAATCACCTAGGGCCGGTTCCCACGACTTACAAAGGCTGTATCATATGAGTAATAACGATCACCTAAGGCCGGTTTCATGCTTAGACTGAGAGGGCATGGCAACAAGAGCGAAAATTTCAATTTTGCCTACAAAGTGTGGTATCGAGACTGTCGACAGTGTCTTTGTGGATGCTAACCCTGCTGTAGAGGTGAGTATGCTGACACAATACGCAAAGTCGGCAGCAAGGGAGGAGTGTCAGGGATTGGGAACCCATTATAATCCTTCCGACTCTGGAAGGAAGACCACAAGAACTGCGTGGATCCACCCTTATGTCAATGGACAGGTGGCCCAATCCCGGTTCCCAAATCTTCCATCCCATCCAACCTTGTCCTGGGAGCCCTCTCCCTTGGTCAGCGGCGCACCTTATCAGCTGTCCTGCAGGTCTTCTTCCAACACTGTTTCTGTGGTGCATATTCTCAGCGCATGTGTCCCAACTCCGGAGATACCATTATCTGCCCATGCACCTACTCACAAACCCCACTCCCGATGACCAAACTGGACTGCAATGGTAATCCCAGGCCAAAAGCCTGGGTGCCCCAAGACCAGCTCAGGGGGCGAACGTCCATCATGCGGCCTTACGCCACACCTCATTCTGTCTTTTCCATCACTCCTTGTGGGGAAGGTTTTGAGGCACTCATGGCTGAACAGCATGCCAACCCCCGCTCCACCCCATCACACTCTCCATCTCCAGTTCGAGGTAGCGCACACCCTCAGGCAGCCCGCCACGGTGGCCCACATCATGCCACTTGGCATGCAGCTCACCCTTGTCCTATGACCCCCGTCCTCCACTCGGCTCCACATATCTTATCTGACTGCCCCCTTGTTTCAATTTTTCGTGATCACCTACTTAAGGACTATTCACTTCATTACTTATTTTGGACTGTGAAAGGCGCTGAGGCACTTGCCACTTTTCTTGTACGTAGTAACTCTCTCCTCTGTCCCTTGCCTGCTCGCCCGGACCCTCTGTGATTTCCCTCTCAGCCGGCCTTGATAGCCTGAAGCACCTTGCGCTTTCTGTTTTATTTACCTACAATCAGCTTGACAATCTGATATTTACCTCTTCCTGGGTCTCTAAATGGTATCCATAGCTAGTCACTGATAGTTGTACCATCATGTCTTGTTGCTTACACAGTGGACAATAAACTCCTAATTCAAAAAAAAAAAAAAAAAAAAAAAACCCATTATAATGATAATATTTAAGTCGAATTACACCTTAAATGACATTTTTGCATGTCCATGAGCAGCTACAGTCATTGTAAAGCCATTCTCAGAACTTGGGACGGGACATATTGTGATTACTATGGTCCCTTGTGTTCGCATCTTCGCGTGCACTTTCTAAGGATTTCGGGTTGATTATAATCAGCTTGATTTTGCGACGGAGGTCAACGACATTGATACAAGGAACACTCACCTAGCACCTGCGGCAAGGGACGGAATGGAACGCATGCTGGCGAATCCCATTACACACCTCACGATGCACAGAGTACATGATGAGCGTGGAGACAGCTGCCAACAGACGCGTCACACGTGGGGGCAGCGTGAGGATGTAGGGGAGACGCGATTTACACGAGGAAGTTATTTTCGGCGCATGTGAGATAATGGTGATGATAACCCAACCATTTGCTGAGATGAGAAGAGATGTTGGACAATTTGAAGGTCTTGTACTGTAGTGTGCTGGTGCCAGTGGTGGCGACCGGAATGACGCGCGGTGGACCGGCGGTTCGGGGGTTGCCGAAAGAAAAATGGCTGCCACGTGGCAGTGCGTCACGGTTGGCCTGGGCATTCTCGGCCAGGATTTCACTTGCAGGCCACCTGCGGTGACTCGGACAATGACAAGGACGACAGCTCAAAGCCTATAGAAGGCACATCGGTTGCATAGGATTTCCTTTCATTTTCTCGCGGACCGCAGCAGCAGGCATGACGCTCGCTGTCATGTGGATTTTCACGGGTATCCTCGCATGACCTGTGCTCCTCATGCTCGGCCTCTCTCTTGGCATGTGGGTTGAGAATCACAGCCAGCACCAGCACGAGGCCGTTCATGACGTATCCAAATCACAAGCCCGGCATGCCAATAGGAAAACAGTTCGTCTGCAACAAAAATGTGGCGTTGAACCTGTTAGAACTAACCGCGACGAGAGCCTGAGATAGATGGTTGCTTCAAGGACATCGACTCTGTGCTTGAAGGCACGGAGGGGGTTGGTGAGGACGCCTCCGAGAATGTGGGGTATCATGGCGAGGGACGAAATGCCAAGGTGGCGCAGCAATCGCGGATCTGGTAGAACTGGGTTCCGTCGGTGGACAGGCGGCGCGGAATTGGAAAGGAAAGGTTATGACTCATAACATGTTATCGGGATCTGGTCACATTTTATGGACTACTGAAGTGCAGTACTCGCAGGAGGGCTACTAGGATCAGGACTGTGTCAAGGGTGCCAAAGAATTACATGCCAGCCTTTCCCGCAGAGGTGCCACGTCAATATCATACTGGGCCCATATTACTCCCACACACCCGCTACTTCGATTGAGGACACGAGAAACAAAAGGGGCCCCGCCCTTATACCAGATCAGAGCAGATGACTGAACAGATTACGTGTAATCGGAGGTCCAATACCACCCCCGCCTCGAGCACGCCCCAGAACACTTGCGTGCCGCCGAGCTCAACTGTGTACCACGTGCGCGAGCTGCAGCAGGGCCGTAGTACAAGTATTGGCCTCAGGAAATCAGCGAGAAAGTAGCCGAAGGGTTGTGGCTGCACGATCAGGGAAACGTTCAGGTCGTGGGTGATCACGTAGATGCCGAGCGGGAGCGTTGCGATTCCACAGAGGAATCTGTACGGGACTCAGCTACAAGAAACTCAAGCTGTCGAAACTCACCAGTTCACAATACACCTTCGCTGGGGAAGCGGCAGCGCCGTGTGCAGGGAGAAGGAACGATAAAAAGCCATTTTCCTTTGGCACCTCCTACGAGACGCCGGCCATTCTGCCGTACGCTGTAATTCCACCACCAACCATAGTGAAGTTCTTGGCAATGATTGACTCGGAGCTCATGGACTCAGCGCTCTGCGTCACACGATGGCGTGTCAGCACCATCACGTCAAGGAGAGTGCCGTGATACATACCCCAAGCTCCGCGTAGTTGGAGCTATAGCTCGAGACGTTTGAGCCAATGGCTAATGGCTTCCGGATGTTGGTATTGGACTTGGAGACAGCGAGAAGCGTAAAGTCGTCAGCGTCCGGGACACCATTCCATGGGCACAGTGGGGTCTGGCGTTCTGCAGGTGAGGCCAAGGAGAGGGCGGTAAGGAACGAAGCGATAAAGGCCAGGGGAAGCATCGTATTATCGTAGGTCTTAGCGACGGAAAATGGAACAGGGAGGCCTGGTTTTATATACTGATCAGTGACGTGACGACCCCTCAACTCGGAAACATAGTAGGGTGAAACGTGTGTGAACGACGAAAGAAGATCACGGTAAATTGTGCTCACTATGAAGTGTCGTATTCTGACAAAGCCACGGAGATTCAGGCTACGATGTTCGTGTATTCTGATAGCGACGTGTAGTTGAATGCGGAAGCTCGTCGACACCGTTGAAAAGTGTCACGACGAAGCGCAGAATATTTGTTCCCAGTCAGTTACCGGAGTCGCAGCGTCAACTTGGTGGATACCAGCTGGGGTCAGTGACCAGTATGCGGCCAATATCTACGCTGACACGAATGAACGATCTCTGAGCCCATTAAGAGCCTGAGGGGAGCGAGGCGTAAGAGTATCAAATCCGTGGGCCCTCTCATCTCGAATTGAAAGCGTAGGGTCACCCCTAGTGCTATTCCAAGTCAGCGCAGCGGCCTTCCTAAGTGGGTATACAGTTTATATGCGCTTACCTTTGATAGTTTCGGACCCAGGAAAAGCAACCTACTGACCTGATTCAAATAGACGTTTCGTCATTTAATAAACGCGGAACGGGAGAAGCGACGGAGAATCATATTAGTTGACAGGCTGTCCACTTACGTGCGAGAAGCTGATCGATGCAATCATTTCCAATAGAAGAGATCCCCCAGTGAGCATCGGGGTCCGAGAAACAATATTGGCATGGATACTTTGAAACGACTGCCACACGATTCCACTCGCCCCACGATTGACAAGGCAGACACCATGAGAAAGTAACCGATCCGTCAGTATGCAGGACTGGGGCACATTGCACACCCACAAATGGGGCAATTGCATAGGTTAAGACACGAATCAAGTAAATGGTATCAGTATGAGTGTCGTTGTATTGTAGTTTTGGCTGCAATAGGAATGAAGAGAGAGAGGTGCGAGATCGTCAGACGAGGGACGGAACAGCGACTCGGTTTGTCGTCTGGGGCAGTCAGGGGAAGACTAAAAGTACGCAAAACGGAACGAGATGGAAGGTTGGGCTTCGATTGCCTGCCTCTGACGAGGTCAGGCGAGGTTTTTAGACAAGTACGCTAAGCGTGAGGTGAGATAGAGGGGGAAAGAGAGAGAAGGCGGCCCTGCCGGCGACAGACCCACGCGGCGACGAAGGCGGTGTTCAAAGAAAAAAAAAAATACTCAATTGTATCAACGTGCGTAACGGCGAGCGCGTAGACAACGAGGGTGATGAGGGTGCGGCGACGTTCGATGGTAAAAGTCTAAGGTGTGAATAGGAAGCTGGAAAATGGAGAACGGACAATCTAGAACGAAAACGAAAACAAGGACTCGGAAACGTACGAAAGAGGCCTAATCAAGTCTATACACAGTAAAACGTTCTTCTTCCGGACGAGGGCCAGGATTTTGAGGGCCTGTGCACGCCGTGAATGACGTAGAACAACAACGGGATTTCGAGGCGGCCGCACTTGTGGCGTCGGCTGCCAGGACTTGGGCGATCCGTGTGGTGTCGGCGGGAGAAATCGGTTGAGGCTTGATTGCGGGGAAGGAGTCGAGAGCAAGGAAAACAAGAGTGACAAGGAATAGGAGGTGAGGCGGGCAACGTCGGCCTTGGGGATGAAAAGAAAGGTGGTGCTTGATGTGATACAAATTTGAAATTGTCGAAAGGTCGTCTGCATTCCGCACGTGGAACGAGAGGTCACCTTACAGCTTGCTGTTGCTGTACCTAAGACTTCCTGTTCCTCCAATTGAACGTTGGGAACGACTTAAGGTAACTTACCCGTTACCGCATTACCGGTGACCCCCGGCCGTACATGCCGAGAGAGCCGCGTTGAATCGCTGATGCCTTGGCTGATACCCCCTATCACCTTTCCCTTCTACGACCCTTTGTGCTAGCTAGGAAATTTCCGTCTCCTCCAGCTTCTAACTTCTTCGTCAAAGCTTTCTATTTATCTTCCCTCAGCCCCAGCCTCTGCCATCCTAACTCACGCCAAAGCACGCCAGTAAAGCGCTCGACGGTCGTGTCACGTGTCACAAACCCTCAACTCTACGCAGTCTCTACGCCCATCTCCTTTAGGCATTGCTAATATGCGATGAGAGTGAGGCAGTGCGTTGACCCTTGCTCCGTATACCTACCACCACCCCCTCTAATAATTACCTCCATACAGTGATATGGGTGATCAGCCACAATCATCCCCCTTTCGAGCCCTCTTCGAGTCCGCCTTGCAGGACTACCAAATCCAGACGGGCACCGCATTGGCCAGTCACCCACTCGCCGGGAAGCTCCAGGATTGCGACTCAGTCGAGTCTGCTACTACCGTGCTTCAAGACCAAGCACGAGCGTTCAGCCAATTTCGAGGGGATGATGGCAGGATGACCAAATCCCTCAAGGGTATCCTGTCAGTTCTGTACACACTCTCTGCTAGTACTGCCGCTATCGGCCTGGTGCGTCGGATGGCGTCCATGGGAGTTCCACATCTCTGATGGTCTATTATACAGCCATTCCTGCCTGCAAATGCCATTTTTACTGCCTTCGCCGTCCTTCTGGCCGTACGATCCTTATTTATTTCCCACGTATGCGCCCTTGTGACACACAACTGTATCAGGCGGTCAAGGACGTCAGCATGAGTTACGACGCTCTCGTCGACTTACTCGAATCCATTGAACACCTCATGAATCGTCTCGGTATTTATACCAGGGTCCCTACAACGGGAGCTATGACTGAGATCATCGTCAAAATCATGGTGGAACTGATTTCCACTCTTGCCCTGGTGACGAAACAGATCAAACAGGGGCGACCGAGTAAGTACATTCTAACCAACTCGTCGCTGGTCTGAATGGAATGCAGTGAAACTGGTAACGAGGCTGTTAGGAGAGAATGAGGTCGAGGCGGTGTTACAGCGAATCGACCGACTCACCCTTGATGAGGCTCGAACAACCGCAGCACAGACCCTCGAAGTCGTGTACGGTCTCGTCCAGAATATGAGGGCGGTAATTGATGGTGAGTATATCTACCTGGCTTCTTTGTTACTGGTTGTTGAGTGTCTTTCCTTCAGATGGAAAGTCATCGGATGACAGCGTCCGGGATGCCCTCGGTACATATTGTTGGCGACATAAACTGGTTTCGTGTCTGACTGGGCGTTAGAAATCATACATAAACTGGCCAGCGACTTGAATAAGTCGAAACGTGAGCTAGATTTCAACTTGGCCAGATGGCGGAGCGCTAAAGTTGTCTGGTAGGCGACAAGTTGCAAGGTGATATCCGGAATTGGCTTTCTCCACCTGATCCATGGAGAAATCACAACATCGCTTGTGGATTGCGGCACATCGGCACGGCGAAGTGGTTCATTCAGAGCGACACATTCTCGGAATGGAAGTCGTCTGGTCCGAGTTCTCTACTGTGGGTTCACGGCAAACGTACGTATCATTTCCAGCCTGGATACTTTCACCGAGCCTGATGGTCTTCCCCACTCATAGCGGGCGCAGGGAAGAGCGTCTTTTGGTACGTCACTTGCCATTATCTCTGTTGTAATGACTCATGGCGTCGGTCAGTTCCTCGATCATTCAGGATATTGACGACATGCGGAAATTGGGACTGGCATCGATGGCGTTCTTTTATTGTGACTTCAGGGAGGAACAAAAGACAGACTCCCGTGGGCTACTCTCATCTTGGCTCGTCCAACTTTGTCACCAATCTGACGCCTACTTCGACATTCTGTCCAACTTCTACTTGGAGCACAGCAACGGTTCGAGGCAACCCAGCGATGACGCGCTTGTCGAATGTTTGAAGGAAATACTGAAACTTTCAGGACAAGCACCCGTCTACCTGGTTATGGATGCACTGGACGAATGCCCGATGACATCATCTCGGTCGTCTCCTCGTGACAGAGTTCTAATGGTTGTTGAAACGCTCTTTGATTCACAATTTCCTAATATTCGCATCTGTATCACAAGCCGACCCGAGACAGACATTAAGGCTGTCCTCTATCCATTCACTTTCCGTTCCATTTCCCTACATGACGAGAGCGGACAAATGGAGGACATCAACAACTATATCAAGGCCGTCGTTAACACCGATCGAATGATGCGCAGGTGGAAAGCGACTGACAAGCAACAGGCCATCGACGTGCTTACAAATAAGGCTGATGGCATGTAAGCTGTTGCCGGTTTTTGGATTCATGACTCCTGTTCACATTTATCGTAGGTTCCGATGGGTTGATTGCCAGCTGGGCTACCTTCGCTACTGTCTCCCAGGACGTATCCGGCATGCTTTGGAAGAGCTACCGGGGACGCTCGATGAGACATATGAGCGGGCGTTGAAGGATCTCAAGAAAGCAAATTGGGAGATTTCCCACCGTCTCTTTCAATTTGTCGCAGTGGCCTCCCGCCCACTCAGTGTCGACGAACTCGCGCAGTTTCTTGGATTTGACTTCACGACGGAGTTGATTCCGAAATTTCGACAGGATTGGCTCCTGGAGGATCCAATTGATGCAGTTCTGTCCACAACGTCGAGTTTGCTGGCCATTGTCGACATCGGTGATTCGCAAGTCATCCAATTTTCCCATTTTTCCGTCAAGGAATTCTTGACATCTTCCCGGCTTGCCGAAGCAAGTGACATTGTTATTCGGCGTTGTCACATCCCTATGCCAGGCGCTCACACTCTTGCCGCACAAGCATGCCTTGGCATACTGTTACACCTCGACAAAACGATAACCACGGTCGGCCTGGAGAAATTTCGTCTCGCGGAATATGCGGCGGAGCACTGGGTGGACCATGCGCGGTTCGAGGACGTCGTTCGAGAAGTGGAAGATGCAATGAAACAGCTATTTGACGAGACTAGGCCTCATTTTGCGGTCTGGGTGTGGATACACGATTTGGAAGACCGGTACTGGCGTCGAGAAAAGCGAGGAAAAATACCTCTAGATCCGCGTGGAACGCCATTGCACTATGCAGCTATGTGTGGCTTGGATGTCATTGTAAACTTCCTGGTGGTTGGATACGCGCAAGATGTGGACTCTCGGGCCTTTGACCACCAGTCGACTGCATTACATCTGGCATCTGCAAGAGGGCACGTAGAAGTTGCTCGCGCCCTTCTCGACAATGGCGCAGATGCGGCAGCCGTAGACAAGCGCGATTCAACTCCATTGCACCTGGCATCAAGTGAGGGACATGCGAGAGTCGTGCGTTTACTTCTTGAGCATGGCGTGGATGCCGATACCGAGGACGAACAAGACCTTTCCCCACTTGACCTGGCGATTCGAGGGGGTCACGTGGAGGCCACAAAAGCCTTGCTCGAGTTCGGTGTGGGAGAAGGATCAGAAAATATCAAAAACTGGCCTCCATTACATCGGGCGTTGTTTGAAGGAAATATCGAAGTTACACGCACCCTTCTCGAGCTTGGCGCAGACTTAACAGAAAGGTTCGACGACGGGGTTACTCCATTAGTTGCGGCGTTATTCGGGGGACGTGCGGAAGCCATCCGATTCCTTCTTGAGCGCGGCGTGGACATGACAGGCGCGCTTTATGATGATGAAGAAGTCAGTGCTCTGCATCTAGCGTCGGGAGCAGGCTCTGTTGAAATCGTTCGCATCCTTCTCGAGCACGGCCTTGATTCCACAGCCCATCATGTGGATGGGAAGACTTCGCTGCATATGGCTTCGGAGGGTGGACATGTCGAAATCGCACGCCTCCTCCTCGGACATGGGGCGAGTGTGACCGCCCAGGACGACGATGGGTGGACTCCTTTGCATGCTGCATCGAGCCATGGACATGTGAAATTTGCCCACATCCTCCTCGAACATGGGGCGGATGCGACAGCCCGGGAAAAGCGCGGGTTGACCCCATTGCATTTTGCAGCAACAACTGATCGTGTGGAAGTCGGGCGCCTCCTTCTTGAACATGGGGCGGATACGACAGCCCAGGACGATGACGACGCCACTCCGTTGCATTTGGCATCTGGCCAGGGAGGCGCAGAATTCACACACATCCTTCTCAAACATGGGGCGGATACAACAGCCCGGGAGGAGGACGGGTGGACTCCATTACATTTTGCGGCTGGGAGTGGACATATAGAAGTCGCGCGCCTGCTTCTCGACTTCGGTGCGGATATGACGGCCCAGGACAACTACGGGGATACTCCATTACACATTTCGGAGGCCAACGAACATGTGGAGCTCACACGCCTACTTCTCGAGCGCGGGGCCGATACAACAGCCCAAGCTGACCATGGGCGGGTTCAAATCCATACGACGGTAGACAAGGGATATGTGGAACCCTCACACCTACTTTCTGATGACGGGACAGATGGGACAGCCCAGTCCGACGAGTTGTCAACCTCGTTGCAAGGCGAGACAGCCGAGGGAAATCTAGAACTTCTATGCCAACTTCCTGAGCACCAGGCAGATGAGGCAACCCAGGCCGACCACGACCCGGTGCGAACTTCAATCCGAGTTGCGGCAGCCGAGGGACCTGTGGAACCCATAGGCCTACTTCCCCCACCGGGGATAGATGCGACAGATCAAGCAGACGACGGGCGAACTCCAATTCAAGTTCCGATACCCGAGGGATATGTAGAAACTGCTTCCCTACTTCCTGAGCCCAGAGCAGTTATGACGGCCCAGGCCAGTAACGAGCTGACTCCATCAAATGTCACTGCTGCTGAGGGAGATGTGGAGCACACACCCTCACTTCCCCCTGGGCTGGATGCGACAACCCATACTGACGATGGGCAGACTCCGTTGAGAATCGCACCGCAACCAGGACATGAGGACGT
>Ga0307510_10003131_pt1 | contig 19162 bp, 28 predicted proteins | sample 12_EM_MG_FD_207224 | JGI IMG/M metagenome (GOLD analysis project Ga0307510, IMG submission 207224) | Populus trichocarpa ectomycorrhiza microbial communities from riparian zone in the Pacific Northwest, United States - 12_EM | ecosystem: Host-associated > Plants > Roots > Unclassified | place...
TGATTGGGACTAACAACTTGAAGCTATGTCCGATGGCAGACCTGGCCCCACAAATCATAAGACATTGGTAGTGCACCTGCATTCGCACCTTTCTTCTATTCGGGTAGGCCATGACAAGTCTCAAAAACAAGGGATAAGACCTGGCCGCCTGACGAGAGTCGTGGCATAGGCGCCCAAGGCCACGTGTTCCCTGCTATGGTCACGCTTTCTATTTAAAAATGTTGATGGTGGCTTATTGCTCACCATCCAGTTGGGAATGGCGAATTCACCCAGCAGTCGTGGGTGGGAATTAGTCCTGACTACGGCCGCACCAGAAAGTGTACAGTACAGTATGGATGTGAAACGGTTCATCACAGATACCAAATTCAGATAGGGAATCTGGCACACCCGGACCGGCACTGACATTGCCTTACTGTACGGTGCTGCGAACCTCCCTGTTATACCGGATCAACGGTTTACTACAAGCCGCACCGGGGGCACCACGAGCCCTCAGCTCAGCTTTGTGCACTTTCAGGAAAATGTCATTCAAAAATTAGCGACCATCGCTCATAACGCTCGCCTATCATTACACGATGATTGGGCTTTCCGATTCTGGTTGCCTCATTTTGTGCCGTTGTCCGGTTCCAGTTTCCTCGAGTATTCCGAGCACCCCTATGATATGAGTCATGATTCAGCCTCGAGCCGCCTTCCTTTAATGTCCGGAGTTCGAGGCTATGGCCCGATTGGTTAGGATTATCTGGACTGGATATGAAGCGAGGCGAGAGGGTGGGGGAGAGGCGAGAAATTTTGAATTAAAAGTCAGCTGTCATCCACCGACCCATGGTCACGTGTGTATGAAGAAAATTTCCCGCGACGTTCAAGTAGTCGCAACACTTACAACCTAACCAATGGTACGTCCTACAGTACGATTGGGAACAGTCGCAGGGCTTTGGTAAAATCAACAACTCAACCAATGGTGTGCACGCGATACGCGATTGGCGCTGGTTACCGTATTCATCCAAATTGCCCGCGCCCACTGTGGCACAGTGTTCACAGCCACGAAATTCAACTCATCTCCGCCTCGAAGAAACCGCTTAACCTCCCTCTGGCGGCCCGGGGCAATGCATGTTGATGCGTGCCAATGCCCTATTCTGGTACAACTAATAGCCCTGCATTTCCTGTATTAGGAATTTACTGCCGGGACTTACTATTACATCATGTCGGCCAATGATGTCTGGATGTCGGTATAAAAGCCCCCTCACCACGGACGATCAAAAACATCGCCGAGCCTCTTGTCTCCTCTCCTACATCCAACTACTGTAGAATGTCGACTATTCCCCAGTTCTGCCTTCCTGATCCTGTTTCTCTGTGGCCCTGGCCGAGGACGTTGAATCAACACTACCAAGAGGCCAAATCAGAGTCGGACAACTGGCTGCGTGCCTTCGAAGCCCTTGATGCCAAGTCACAGAGATCGTTCGATTTCTGTGATTTCCGTGAGCATATACTCCGTCTACCCCTCGTACAGGTGCTGAAGAGAATTTATAGCGCTCCTCAGCAGCCTTGGATATCCGTTACTCGATAAGGGTTCGTCTATCTGAGAACTCAAGATTGAAGATGTATTTATACGTCTCTAGATTGTCTGCGAGTCGCGTGCGACCTCATGGTTCTCTTTTTCATTTATGATGAATACACCGACAATGCCAACGGAGACGGTGCACGCGCCTGCGCCGACCTGGTGCTGGATGTTCTCCGAAATCCTCACATGGAACGTCCACATGGCGAATCGACGCTCGGGGAGATCACTCGACAGTAGGCCTGTTCTTCTTCCCATTCGTCATCCCAGTTCTGACATTTGTCGTGCCAGATTCTGGCTTCGTGCGATCGAAGTCGCGAGTGAACCCGCTCAGCAACGTTTCGTCCAATCCTTCTCTGCATATGTCTATGCGGTGATCGACGAAGCTTCCGATCGAACAAGAGGACACATCCGCGGAATCGCAGATTTCCTCGAGCTTAGGAAACTAACTGCCGGGGCATATGCGTCTTTCTTTTCCGTGGAGCTGGGTCTGGACATCCCACACGAGGTCATGGCGCATCCCTCTGTAGAGTCGCTTCGCAGCTTGGCCGCAGACTCAACTGTACTCACAAACGTACGCACCTCCACTCTCGTCCAATTACGCGAACCTCAGTTGAAATTTGACTCTTCTCTTACTAGGACCTATACTCGTATAATAATGAACAAGCTGCGGGGCACGGTGGCCACAATATCATCACCGTCGTGATGAACGAAAAGAATGTGGATCTCGATGGCGCTCTCAAGTGGGTTGGTGAATACCACGAAGAGGTCCTATCGAGGTTCCAAGCGCAGTGTCAGATGCTGCCGTCATGGGGTCCTGATATGGACCTCGTGGTCAACGCCTATGTGGACAGACTGGCGCACTGGAATCGGGGACACGACTGTTGGTCATTCGAGTCGGGAAGATACTTTGGTTCGAAAGGGCCAGAGATCAAGGAGCACAGGATGGTCGGCTTGCTCCCGAGGGTTAACCGACCAGGTGTGACGCCCATGATGGCCCCCTCGATTATTCAGCCCACGGTCTCAACACACTGAAGCCGAACTGGGCAGATTCACATACTACGCTCCTCACTATACAAGTACCCTTCTGTTGTTCCGGACATTCTTACTACTGTAGTACTCACCCTTAAACCAACCCTATGCGAAACCTAAACTGGAACCCGATTCACGACTGTTTGCTTCAGAGGTTTCGACGGGAAATCCTGTAGATCATTTCATCCCTGCAATCCTTTGGCCCCATGTCCGATTCGGTCACAGAGAGGCATTGTGACGTGGGCAAGCGCAACTCAGTCACTCCCGGACAAAGAAGACTGAGGCGGGATATAGTACGGGATGCAGTCCTTTAAAAGCGACTGTAAGGAGGATTGTAAGTACATGCGCATACATGCGCGTACTAGAGCAAATAAAAGTGAAAGCGGAAGAGACCTGTACAAGAACATATCAGAAAAGTGGGGTCCTATCTCGGACACCTGCTAGAGTCCGAGATCCGAAGCGGCCCAGACGCACGCTCTTGTTAATTGCCCTCATGGGGCCATATAGTGAGACTATGCCTCCAACATTAGGGCGCTCCTCAAAGTTCCATATGGCCCTTCCTTGCCTTGGAAAAGACAGAAGAAACACTGGCACGCATGAACCGAATGTTCGCAGAATCAGCGCTTTCAGTTAAAGTTGATATGCAATGGTGAACGAGTAACTCATGCAGGTCGTGGCATGTCCTAGGAAAAATACCCCACATCGAGTCGTCATCACAGACGAATGGAATCGTACGTCGTGCTCGGAAAGGAGCGACCGCGTTTCCGATCCGAGCGGCCCGAGCCTCGCTGTCCCCAGGTTGCACATCTCTCCCAGGCTCGATGCGCCCCGCGACTCATCCCATCGTCCATCTCAGCTGACGATGGTCTATGCTCCCCCTGCCTTTCTGTTGCACCACCAGCCCAAGGTCATGCCAGTTTACCTTCGCCTTCACCTCGCCATCCTCAACATCGCCCCCATTCCTCACTATGCCGTACTAGGCCTCAATTGCCGAGGTTGTGCCAGTGTTGCCCCCTCTGAGGCATCAGGAAACCTCTCAGTGTCGTAATGCCTTTAGCGAGCCTTTGAAAACCTATGTGAACCTTAAGCGAGCTCACAGTATAACTACAGTATACTGTGAAATCAATAAAATAAAACTGGGCCGGCGGCTGCCGCTTCGGATCGGAACCTGACTCCGACTCTCTGAGTCGACCCGGAGATGAGGACTCAAACTGGCATCGTCCACATCACTCCGCCACGATTTCAGTCTCTCTACCCTTAGACCGGGGGTCAGTAGTACTTGTTTCGCGTTATATTTTATGTCATGTGGGCATGTTTTGTTTGCCTTACTGGCCATCTTCAGTTAATATAGACTGACATACGGGCAGAATCGTAGGTCAAGACTCAGGACAGGCACTGGTAAACCATCACTACCGCCATCGCAACTGAATGAGGCTTCGATCTATACAAGTCGCTGCATTGCCTCGCGTATTCGCGCGAATGGCTCTTAATCGACTTTAATCATGTGGGCAGGGCAGATATTCCAGGATTAAAGGACCGGAAGTTCTGAGACCCTGTCGCTGATACCGCCACGGTGGAAATCAAGCGGGCAGGACTTATGGGCGGTGCTGGCTTCCCCATGGTTACTGGCACGGTGCGATGCTCGGAATTCCTGACCATACTTGTACTCAGTTCAAGTTGTCAATCATAGACCCCAACCAGGCACTCGACACAATCAGGATACACGAAAGGAGAGCGCCAGCCTTGTACCTTACATGTCCATACCTTCGTTCTTGAGCATGTTACCGTACTCAACAATCTGAACACAAGATTACAACAGAAAGGGGGACATCTTATCATGGCACAACAGAAAGATGGCAGAGCCTGGTGTCATGCCTCCAGCAGGATCCTGGTTTCACAACTTAAAAATCAACCCGACCCCTGATGATATCGGCGCCTGAAGATGAGCGAGACCGTTAATCATCTACTCTATCAAAAAAGCTGGACAGCGAACACATACCTAGCTCCCCAATGGCATATGCGGTCGCTAGTACGTAGCATGGGACTATAAGCGTGCGCCCTCCCAGATGGTCGAAGGGGTGTCACTCACCCTGCGTGTGTGCCGCGATGTGGAGAGGGATGATCGAAATGTCTATGACTCGGATATTGGTTGTCCCGTATACCTACATCCGGTGTGTCTGCAGATTACGGTGGTTAAGTGGTGTCAAAAAAACTCACCCTCAGTTTATTGTCCACAACTCCCCCGTCCGCTCGAGGAAGCATCGAACAAGATCCGACTGTATCTAGAAGGTAGAATTAATCAGTTCTTCAGGGATAATATGCTCGGGGACGTACGCAAACTGGTTCTGACATGCTGTCTCACAAAACCTGAGTGGTGTAATCAATACACAGAAGGATTCGTTTAAACCTTCGGAAAACGCACCAAGGACCTCCTCGTCGGTTCGCACTGACGAGCCAGGAAGCTGTTCTTCTACAGTAGAAGAAATGACCACTCAGTACAGCAAAACGCTACCAAACATGCTAGAAAGACATTCCCATGAAGAGGTCCCTAAGGGGTCCCTGTTGCACAAGGCGTCTAGTGAACTTTATTGACTCCAGAGTGGATTTGATATCTCCACAGGAAAGGTAGATAAAGAATTCTCCAATGGATCACATAAGAAGACCCACCGTACTCCTCTTCGAAACAATGCGGATCGACCATCGGGTGTTCGAGAGGATTACTAGATTTGGTGTGCTACGAATAGGATTGAACAATCGCTCCTCTCCCAATGATGGGAATTAGGGAGGCGCACAATAGAGCCACGGGACCAAGGATGATTGGACATGGACAGGAAGGATACGTACTTCCTCTTCGAGTCGGGTGCTTATTGAGAATGATAAAGAGTGCTGGGAGGCCCACTAAAGCTATGTCACTCACTAGGCGAGGAGCGGGTTGACGGAACCAAGAGAATTTCGTGGCTCGGAGCCTGTACCATGATACTCTCTAGCTGTAGTTTGTACTGTTTCCGCAAACCAGGCAAGTAATGTTCGGCGTCGATGCGAGCTTTAATAGGAGTGAGGTATTTCTCCTGTAGTGCCTCTGCGTCCGGAGAGATCGCGGAAAGCGGCACAAATGTGATCAAAGCGGGTTTCATGTCAAATAATGTCTTTTCTCCCACATGGCTCCAAACGTCACTTAACATTGAGAAAGGTGAATGGTGAATGAAAGGGACGAACTAGAGATCTGTTTGTTTCCGAAATTCGTCCGGATCACCAAGACAATCGAATGTCAGGTAGTCTGATTCGAACTCTTCCTTCACCTCTATTCGAAATCCTCAGCATCACGGCGACAGGGCAACACGAAATGGCCTCACGGTAAGTCACACCCACGTTGATGTGTTCTTGGACATTTTCCCCGACGCTTGGAAGCTCAACTACCGCTTCAACGCCGGCCTTTCGCAGTACGTCGACGTCACCGATACCCGACAGCTCCAGGACCTGTGTATATGAGGCACGGTGTTCGATAGGCAAACCTACGTAGCTACTAACCTGCGGGGACGCTATGGCTCTGAAATAATCAGATACCAGTCAGTGGCTTTCTGGAGCCCGGAGGCAAGCAATTTGCGAACCCGGCAGACACGATGACCTCCCGATTGACAAACACCCGATACTTATCGCCTTCATGAAGGAAGTTGACGCTGTCGGCTGTCGCTTCTCTGTCAACAAGTTTTGACAGTGAGATTCTCGCGACATGGGCGGATGTCAACACAATCATATTGTCCCGAGAAGCATGTGGCTCGTAATACATCTTTAATCGGGGATGAGCTTATCATAGGAAGTTATTGGGTAGATCTTACCGACATTTGCAGAGTAAGATCGCGTCCTTGTCCTGGGACTGGCCGTAACGGGAGTCAACCATATTCCTGTAGTCTGAGAGATATGAGACTGGGTAATCCCTTTATGACATTCTGCTCACGTCTCCAGCGAACTGATATAACTGTTACTGTGACTTCCCGCGAATATGGTGCATAGTGCATACCGGTTCCGATGCCAGATTGATTCCAAGTGTCCGCATGGCCTGAACGACTGGCTTTTCGAAGCCTGACAGCAATGTAGGATATCCCACCTCCAAGAGGCCTGGAAGGAGTTCTGTTGGATTGGTCATATGCATATTGGGCACGACGTGCCTCCGAATCCGTGTTCCCGAACGTCAAACCTCATCGTATCGTCCTTAACTTCAGGGAGAACGAATTGCTCCACTTTGTGATAGTACTTCTTCAATGTCTCCCAATTCCATCCTTTATTCCCTAGCTTCTCAAATGCTTTATAACGGATAAATAAGGGCATTGTCCTCATCACAGCATTATCTGGTGACGCACCATCTATATCCATGGCAGAAGGACGATGGAACAGGAAAGAATTTATGGCCGAGCTTCCTCCCAGACCCTTCCCACTACATTGGAGGGAATTACCACAACGACATGTTTCTCATGGGGCTGGGCGTACCGCGCCATGTTTATGGGCCTCCCATTAGCGTTCACTTGTGGCACCTGCTTTCCATGAGAACGCGCAAGAACCAGGGATTGTGGTCTCACAGACGAATATCCCCAGTCATACTGCTCTTTTCCCAATTGATTTACATAGAAGCTTGGGATGACTGTGCAGAGGGCATGAGTATATGTCGTTGGGTCGAAGTGTAACATTAAATAATACGGTTGGCTGGATCATTCAAGTTAGGAGCGCCAGCCTCCAGCACGAGAACAGAGACGGAAGGGTCCTCTGATAAGCGCGTAGCGACGACAAGACCTGCCGTCTGTACCAAGACGTGAGTGGGAGGGCCGGCCAACCCATGGGTCGGTTATAAGCTTACCCCACCACCTGAAGCATGCCAGGAATCGTCAGAACAATTGCGTTATGTCAAGGTCACTCGTACCAATGACGATATAGTCGAAAAACCTGTCAGAGACTTGGTCAACTGTAGCGAGCATGAGCGTAAAGATGGGATGATGGAGGCAACAGACAGAAAGTTGCTATTTATACTCCGAATGATGGGTGCAAGATTAGATAACTAAACAGGCGTCCCTGGGTCAGCACGTGTAGGAAGGAGCCACTACAGGAAGTTCCCCGTAAGTCCGACACATAAAGTCCGGCTCGATGGTTCAAGCGTGGGGCACGGTAAAAACAAGAGTCACCGGGTCATAGGAGGGTCAGTTCCAGAAAGGGTTCAGAAACTCTAATGCTGGGAAGATGGTAAGGAGGCGAATGAGACACCAGTCTCCCCTCAATATAATGGTGCTATATCGAGCCCGAGAAATCGGTGATTGGGCGTGCGAATACAGGATGATGGCAAACCCAAGACAGCTCCGCACCAAACGACGTAGCCATTATCATCGCATTTGTTCCAGGGGCAGATCCTAGAATCTGCACGGAAGGCTGTGGTCCGGGTAAAGTCTGCAGGGCATTCGTTTGTTGTCAGTTGGAACGAGCGTTGATTACGTAAACGAAGCCGCGTTGGCCCAAGAGGCCCTCGGCCTGGTGAGAGAAATCTCTACGCCAAGTCGCCAACCAGTGGCAACCACTTATCGATAATACTTTCTACTATCACAATACAACGCCAACAGCAGCATAGTAGCGCACATAGCTAACCGTGTCTCCACTTCACAGCTCAAAATCGACGCGACCTCTGATGATATCAGCACCTTGAGATGGACCATAGTTAGCCATCTGATCTAGTGAAAGAAGCCCGCGAGAATGGACAGCGAACACTTACCTAGCTCCCCAATCGCGTATGCAGTCGCTATTAAATAACAGAGCGATAAGCGCCTGTCATTCAATAGGACCAGAAAAATATCGCTCACCCTGTGTGTGTGCTCCAAAGTGAAGTGGGATGATCGAAATGTCCATGACACGGATATTCGCCGTCCCGTATACCTGCACGGGGGGTATTAGCAGATCATGAGGCGGTCGTAGCCATGTAACACCACAAAATTTACCTTGAGCTTATTGTCCACGACTCCCCCGTCCTCTCGAGGGAGCATCGGGCAGGACCCTGCCGTATCTAGAAAGCGGAATAAAGTAAATCAGTCCTTCAGGGTTTGATTGGTCGTGGACATACGGAAATTGGTATTGATATTCTGCCTCAGGAAACCTGAGTGACTATTAATACGCATGGAGATGAGTAGGAGAACTACGAAAGCGCACTAATGATCTCCTCGTCTGTTTGCACTGACGGACCAGGATACCGCTCCTCCTCTGAAGTAAAAGAAGTGATAGTCAGTCCAGAAGGACATCGTCAAACGAACCAAAGACATTCCTACGAAGATGCCCTTGAGGGGTTCCTGCTGGACAAGCCGCCGAAGGAACTTTACGGTCTCCACAACAGAATGGAGGTCTTGTCGGCGGAGGAAAATGAAGGACGCTCCATTAGGTCACACGAAAAGACTTACCGTACTCCTCTTCGAGGTAATGCGGATCGATTAACGGGTGCTCAAGAGGATTACCAGATTTAATGTGCTGTAACTGAGGTTGAACCACCGCCCCGAACGAGGAGTTCTATGGTTACGCACAATAGAGCCGCGGGACAAAGGATGGTTGTACATAGAGAGGAATGTCACGTACTTCGCCTCCCGATCGGGGGCTTTTGGCGGCGGATGAGAGCTGAGTGGCTTATTAAGGGCTATCCCGCTCACCAAACGCAAAGCCACTGGACGTAAGCAAAATGATTTCGTGGCTCGGGATTCGCGCCTTGATATGCTCGAGTTGCAGCTTGTACTGTTTCCGCAAGCCAGGTGGGCAGTCTGCGGCGTCGATGCGTGCTTGTATAGGAGCGAGATATTTCTCCTGTACGTCTTGCGCGTCCGGAGAGAGCGCGGTCAGTGGCACCCATGTCAACAAGCCAGATTTCATGTCGAAGAGGGATTTCTCCCCGGCATGGCTTAGAACTCTCATTAAACACAGAGGAATCAGGGTGGCGATTGGGTGATTACACACTAGAGCTCTGTTTGTTTTTGGAGTTCATCCGGATCGTTCAGGCAATCGAATGTCAGATAATGCGATTGGAGCTCTTCCTTCACTTCTGCTCGATGTTCTCAGCATCGTGGCGACAAATGCAAGCAAGACGAAACGGCCGCACGATACGTTATTCCCGCATGGAAGTGTTCTTGAACATTATTCCCGACACCTTGTAGGTCGACTACCATTTCAACTCCCGCTTTTCGGAGCACTTCTGGATCGCCAATGCCCGACAGCTCTAGGACCTGGTTTTACATGAGGCGCGGCATCCAGCAAAAGAACCTGCATAGCTACCTGTGGCGAAGCCATTGTCCTGCAATAACCAGTTGCAGGTCAGCGACTCGCTTGTGCCCGGAGGTAAGTGACTTGTATACCCAGCAGACACGATGACCTCCTTCCTAACGAATGCCCGATAATCATTGCCTCCATGAAGGAAGCTGACACTTTCGGCTGTCGCATCTCCACTATCGACTTTTGACAGTGAGATTTTCGCAACATGAGCAGAGGTCAGGACAACCAGATTGCTTCGAGAAGCATGCGGTTCGTAATACATCTTCGGTCGGGGATATCAGCTCATCAGGGGAAACTGTTGGACAGATCTTACTGACATTTGCAGAATAAGACCTTGTCCGCGTCCTGGGGCTGATTGTAACGGGGCTGAACCATATTCCTGTAGTCTAAGAAGCACGGTATAAGATACTGTGAGTTTCTTGCACGGCATTTTGCTTACGTCTCCGGAAAACTGATGAAACTGTCGGTGTGTGACTTAGCGCGAATGTGGAGTACACACCGGTTCTGCTGAGGGATTGATTCCAAACGTCTGCATGGCCTCGACGAAAGGCTTCTCAAATCCCGAGAGCAATGTGGCATGTCCTACCACTAAGGGCCCTGAAGGAAGTTCAGTTGTTTTGACTATATGCACGTTGGGGGCTGCGTGCCTTCGTGTCCGTGTTCCCTGACATCAAACCTCATCATATCGTCCTTCACCTCAGGGGGAATGAATTTCTCCGCTTTGTTATAATACTTCTTCAATGTCTCCCAATTCCAACCTTTATTCCCTAGCTTCTCAAATGCTTTAGAGCGAACAAATTAGTGAATTGACTCTATCACCGCTTTATACGACGACGCACCATCTATATCCGCGGCAGAAGGAAGGTGAAACAAGAAGAGATTAAGAGCTGAGCTTCCTCCCAGACCCTTTCCCCTATACAGCGTTTGACTGAAGGATCACAGTGGCACATCGTGTGGGATGAGCATACCGGCCCATGTACAGAGACCTCCCATTAACATTTGCTTGAGGCACCTGCAAAATTGAGAAAGGGGAAGAACCGAGAACAACGCGCTTACTGTAGAGAAACCCCAATCATACTGTGCTTGACCCAAAGGATTTCCATTGTGGGCTGGGATCACTGCGGGAAGGTATGAGTGGGTACCACCAGGTCGAGGTGTATCATTAAATACGGTTGATCGGGTCATTTAAGTTGGGAGCACCAGCCTCGAGCACTAAGACGGATACGGAAGGGTCCTCGGATAAGCGCGTAGCGACGACGAGGCCTGTCGTCTTTAGTAAGGTGTGAGCGCAAGAGGCAGCTAAGTCATGGGTGAGTTATGATCGTACCCCTCCACCTGAAGCACTTGATTACTCATTCAATGATCTCCGTTAGACAAATGTGCCTCGTACCGATGATGATATAGTCAAAAGGCTTATCGGAGACTTGGTCAACTGTAGCGAGCATGGTGGAAACGGGGATGCGCTAGAGGCAACAGTCAGGAAGTTGACTATTTATATTAAGTCCTGAAATCAGATTGCGCCTCCCATATCAGGGGTAGGGGGTACCAAACTAAGCTTGGGTGGCAGATGTGGGCCTATGTAAAAACAAAAGCCCTCGACAATAAACCGGTCACTTCCGGAAAATTGGCGTTACTATAAGGTTTCTGATGGTGAGACAATGGGTAACGCGGTGAGCGTGGCATCAAACCTCCCTTATCGGAGAGATGAGATGACAATGGATTTGAGCCGCCGAGGTAGATAGATGGTGGCGCTCCTGAGATAGCTTTGCACTAAGTCCGAGCCATTACCGTCGCATTCTCTCAGTGGGATGATTCCCAGAAAATGAAATCGCATCGCAGGGCCACAGCCCCTGGTCCATGGGCAACACTTTATTACGCGGGGGTGGCAAGTTCGGGTTTCATGTCACGTAAATGGTAAGCGCTGTGTAGCGTCAAACGGGGTGAGGTGGGGTAACCGGTCATGGCTGGCTGACTGATCTATTGTGTCCCCAATTAAGTTGAGTAATGTCGGTCTGTCAGACGGCCGTTTAGATGCCAGTTGACTTCCGATGAAACAGAATCTTGGAAATATCGAAAGACCACTAGATAATTTCAGGCCACCGGTTATCAAACTAGTGACACATACCGTACACAAGACGGCTTGTGGAAAAACAAAACGAAGCACTCGTAGTCGTGAATTGAAAGAGGGTCCCGGATTGGCAACCAAAAAGGCCACGTGCTTTGACATTAACCTTAACCCGATGCGCCCCTCTCTTTGTTACAGGCCTTGCTGAAGCTTGCTCAACGCTCAACGACGAGTCGTCCAATTTTACTGAACATGCCCCCAAAGAAGCAACAGAACCAGAGCTCATCGTCTTCAAAGGTCAAAGTCGACAAGGTGAGTAGGATTCATCCCTATCACCTGTCTTACATGCCGACCACATATGCAGACCTTTGGCTTGAAGAATGTGCGTTCCACCTCTTGGCTACGGCATCCTCAACACCGCGGACTGACACGCCCTTAAAAAAAGAAAAACAAATCGGCCAAGGTGCAGAAGCAAGTCGCACAGATACAGGCGCAGGCTTCGCTGGCTGGCAAGTCGCGCGAAACCCTCGCTAAGGAGAAGGAGAAGGAGCTGAGGGAAAAGGAGAAGGCCGAGGAGGAGAAGCGTCGAAAGGAAGAGGCGGCGCTCTTCAAGCCCGTGCAGGCGCAGAAGGTGCCCTTTGGCGTGGATCCGAAGTCGGTATTGTGCGAGTTTTTCAAGGCGGGTCGCTGCGAGAAGGGTAGCAAGTGCAAGTTTAGCCATGATCGGGATGTGGGACGGAGAGTGGAGAAGAGGAATTTGTATGAGGATAATCGGGAAGACAAGCTCGCAGGTGCGTCTTTGATTTTGATGGTGGCCACGCCGAACACGGTCTGACCATCACGCCTGTAATGCAACAGATACCATGGACAAATGGGACGAAGAAAAGCTACGGAGTGTTATCTTATCCAAGCATGGAAATCCACAGACTACCACCGATGTAAGTTCACCCCGTGTTTCTCCCAACCCCTTGCAACTTCTTTTCCTTCCAGATCGTATGCAAATACTTCATTGAGGCTGTCGAGACACAAAAGTGAAGGGCACCTACTCGCTTATATTAAGCGTTCGGTCTCTCATAAGCACTGTTCTAGGTTCGGATGGTTCTGGCAATGTCCCAACGGGGAGTTGTGTCAATATCGGCACGCCCTCCCACCAGGGTTCGTGCTCAAGTCCCAGAAGAAGGCAATGGAGGAGGCAGAGAAGGCGAACCAGATTAGCCTAGAGGAGTTCTTAGAAGTAGAGGTGCGTCTCATTTTGTTCTTGCGAGGGCCATCCGTTCATAGGATATGATCCCACACATTCCTTCCCAACCTTGTCCAAATGCAAACACAGCGACACAAACTCGGATCTAACCTAATTCCCGTCACGCGCGAAAGTTTTGCTAAATGGAAACAGACGCGCATGAGCAAGAAAGAGGCCGAGGCAGACGCACTACGCAAGACGAAGGACGCCCAGGCAGCGGCGGGAAAGAGCAGCGGCATGAGCGGGCGCGACTTGTTCCAATACAACCCGGAGTGGTTCCAGGATGTGGATGACGACGAAGAGGACTGGGATCTGTCCAAGTACCGCCACCAGAAGGAGGGCGAGGATCTTGATGCGGAGAACGAACGGATTCGCCTACTCTCTATCGCGGATGGATGACAATCTGCGTTGAGCGTACAATGTCAGCACGAGTTGTTTTGTTGTACAGGGCGCATTAGACAGTGCCCCATACTAACCTCATTCATCATGATTTCGTGGGATGATATCACAGCACAAAAAAATGGTTCAGAGAATTGCAGAAATACAGACAAAAAGGTCTAGTCTTCATCGTCACTCCCATAATCGCCGAGTCCCAACCCTGCAACAGGTCGCTGGACCTTGGCTGCAGGAGCTGGTAAAGGCGTAGCCGCGGCGCCGTTCTGCCGTCGTAGCTCAGAAAAATAACGGAGACTCTCCAGCGTCTCGGCACTCAACAATCCCTGCGATCCCTCCTGACCCAGCTCCTGCGGTTCAGACGGCGGGTCGTCCTCCATTCCTTCGAGCTCCTCTGTCCCAGGCCCTTCAATTCGCCTCCGCTTCCCCTCGGGCCCATCCACCCCCGCTTCCACATCCTCATCCATAATATCGTCATCCGCGTGGTAATCGCGTCCTTCTTCGAGCGCACGAACGGCCTGCATGGCGTCGACCACGCGGGGATCCATCCTAGCACGGATGGCTGCCTGCCCAATTGTCTCGAGGCGGCGTTTTTCCGCCACCTTTGAGGTGGGATTCGGGTCTTCCGTTGCCCAACGGACGTTGAGGATCTCGTCATTGTCCAAGGACTGGCAGGCCATCGCTTCCTTGGCGAACTGTCCATGATGCTCCGAGACATAGGTGACGAATGCGACTGAGCGATACTGGAGGACACGTACTGCGTTCAGAGAAAGATAAAAAAAGAATGTTAGTTAGAAAGTAACTGTCCCATGTTCACACGGAGAATGTACGTGTGAGACAAAGAAAAGTGGGACGCACTGTGTTCGATCTCGCCCCACTCCTTAAAATGTCGTCTCACAACCTCTTCCGTCTCGGGCCCTGCACCTGTCTCTTTGATACGCCCAACGTAGAGCGTGCGGTTTTGTCGCGTGAAAGTGCCGACGCCACCCATGTCATCTCGATAATCAGAAAACTTGTCGCGCGCGAAGCAGTCCTTGCTCGAATCGGGCAACGCGCGTTCAGGATCAGGGAGGGAGTGCAAGTATTCACACTCCCAGCCATAAGGGCAGCACCCGCGAGCAAAGAAGAGACAACAGTAACGTATGCCCGACAAGTTTGCGCGCGTCGAGCCGGCATCTTTCTTGATGTTGCAGCGCGTCTGAGATTTTGTCTTGCTGCAGTGGACAATTTAGCACACACAACGCCAGTACAAAAACCAACACTGGCGCAATACGTACTTGGAGTAGTTATCCTCCCTGTCACCTCCGGCCCACTTGTTGTACCATATATCTAGCGTTCAGTGAGCACACGCAGACCGATGTAGGACTGTGACACGCACTGTACTCTTTCCCGGTTTGTGGGGCGGTTTCTTTGTCGACATCGCCTGGACTTACCTGCTTCCGTGCAGGTTTGATTTTCTTTTTCTTCAGAACAACTGCTGTTGCAGCTGGAGCCTCGACCTGGGTTTCCGTGTTGCTGCTACTCATTGTGTCGTGTGGTTGAGTTGGGTTAAGCTTAGAAATCTTGACCTGGGGATGTTACCCCTAACCCTGTTTTGGGGTCGAGAACCCAATGGCTCTCGCCAGTCTGCCGATTAACGCAGTAAAGGATGTCTCTTCTAACCACAGCGCGCTCTCACATCCCCCGGCGGTCTCTACATCTCAATGTGCTCGCTTCTCCCGTCCTTCATTGTCCTAGTCCCAGGTATACACGTTCTGTCAAGACGGAGCCAGCATATCCAGGGCACATTCCCTTGAACTGGTTCGAGAATGCCTTTATGGCCGTTGGGTCAGCATTTATGTCCCTCGCGGACCCTCGCAGAGGAGGCAAGTAGCATTATTTTTATGATTTTCGCATCATAATCACAACGCTGGCACCCTGTAGACATGGTAGCGGCTGTGGGAGAGACCACCGCCGTCGGTCCCGTCCTTCCGCGTCTGCTCGATCATCTGCTTGAGAGCGAGGAAGGACGTCGCATCCTAAAAGAACGCCCACGAATCAACACCAACACTATAGACATGGCAGCGCTTGCGCGTCTGCCCGAGAACACGTTCGGGCGCACGTACGTGACGTGGCTCGAGCGCTGCGGCGTCACCCCCGACACGCGGGAACCGGTACGTCCACAGCACATTCATCGCTGCGACCTCGCCACTGCATTTGCCGATCACGCTGATCACGCCAGGTGCACTACATCGACGATCCCGAGCTCGCCTACGTCATGCAGCGATACCGCGAGTGCCACGACTTTTACCATGCGCTGTGCGGCATGCCCGTCTCGGTTGATTACGAGCTCGCGCTCAAGGTGTTCGAGTTTGCGAACCTTGGCCTGCCGTCCGCGGCACTGTCCACCGCCGCTGTCGTTCGCCTGAATGCCGCCAAGCGCGCACGTTTCTTCTCAGAGTACGTGCCTTGGGCGCTGCGCTGTGGGAGTGCAGCTCGGAGCATGATCACGGTGTATTGGGAAGAGCGGTGGGCGCAGGACCTCGGGGAACTTAAGAAGGAACTGGGTGTGTGGGATCCACCTCCACCTAAGTGGAGGAAGCCCCTTTCAGAAGCAAAGGGAGCTGCCGCACGGAAGGTGAAAGTGGCGGAGTTGGATGGTCAGATGAGTTGACTTGACTTCTGTACGTCTATTGTCGTTGTGACCATCAATCCACTGCCTTTTGCGTGAGTGCCTCCATCATGGTGAGTTTGGACCCTTGACAATTAGGTATCCGATTCATGTCATCAACTGTCAACAAGGTATCCGGAATGATATGTCGGCTGCTCCAAAGCCCACTGAAGGCCGCTAGATAAGCACAGCCTACATCCCTGATTGCAAAGACCAGAGGGAGCCCTCCGGATAATCTGGGAAAGGGCTCCGTCAAATCACCCGCTACCTCGATAATGAATCGAATCCCCATGCTTGACGGCATCTCTATGACCGAACGGAGCTTTCGCCAAGGGTTCTATCACCGATCGGTGGTCCGCATGTGCGTAATTTCGACCTTGAAGACTGAAGTGGCGCAACTTATCTTGGTTGCCTCTCCTGAACTGCCCCCATAGTTCCATGGTAACGCGCCAGGCCAAATCTATCGATGGTATTCGACCTTCACCAATAATTATGCACTCCGCAAGCCAAGTCGCCCGGAGTTCTCACTTCTTAATAGTCCCTCACCCCCTCCCGTCTATCACAACATACAGTCAGTTCGTCTTCCTTTTTGTCGTTGCGGAGGACTATACTTGGCTTTTCCAATGCGTTGGCGCGCCCGCAATTGCTCCCGTTTTCAGGAATTGAGAGAATCTCGAGACATCATCCGAAACTTTTCTGTTGCCAAATTTGTTTTTTCGGCACTTAGGTATTCTGTCCACCTTGTCTCAATGAGAACATGAAACCTTACAGCATAGCCTTTAACAACTTTGACTGGTGTGGTCCGTGCACGGCACACTGCCGATGCGCGTGCTAGACGCGATCCTGTGCCCTAGGCCCGACATCCACGGGAAAGCAGCCGTCTACCCTGTGGCATGGGGCAGAACCGTCGCTCACCTACTTCAGCGTCGAAATGGCCGCGAGAACATCAACGCAAGGGACTGGGCCCTCCAACTACGGCATTGTACCACCAAACGCATCATATCACGTGATGCAACACGCCTGTAGCTCGTGGCCCGGCGGAGTGATTAGGACGACGCCTACTACACCACCCACGCCATGCGGCTTTGCGCCTTGAAGACAACCTGCATATCAGTCGAAGTTTATCACCCGGCGCATGCCTACAAGGTTCGAGGCCCCACTTCCAGATCGAGGCGTTGACAACAGGCAGCGTGTCTCCCGTGTCCAATCCAACCCTCGGTGGGGTCTGCATCTGACCACACTCTTCACCTCATAAAACGCCCACGCACTTTGCTGGGTCCCACCCCTCCCCCAAGGCTCTCTGCCTTTTCCGTGCCTTCCTTCCATCCTTCCATCCCTCCATCCCTCCTCCACATTCCCTCTCCCCTCCTTCGTTCCTTCCCCTCCTTCCATTCATCTATACACCCGCTAGCCAGCCCACTGGAAAGCCATAGATAACGATGAGCCTGGAGCGCCGAAAGCCGTTTGCCCACCTCCAACCACACACGAAACCGGTCGCTGCAGCCGCACACCCTAGCATCAGCCGCCCACGTCGGCAGATGGCCGCGTACCACTATCATTACCAGCTACAGCAGAACCCTCACAAGCGCTACGCGACGATGCTCCCCGGAAGCAGCCGAAGCAGCGCGACCTCGTCCGCGGAGTCCGTCTACAGCACGGCCAGCAGCCCGATACAACCGCGCCGTCGCAAGCTCAGCGCCGCAGAGGACGTGGCGGCGCGCGTACGCGCAAGGTGGGCAGCGCTCGAAGCGCTCGAGAGGACGAGCACCTCGGCGTCGGCGTCGCCGCAACCCGCGTCGGCGATGTCCGGAATCACCACCGCCGCTGCCGGTATCCGCACCGGCGCTAGAATCGACCCGCGTGTCCCCGAGCAGCAGTTGCGTTGCTCGGTCCTGGCGCCACCGGATCGCGAGTTGGAAAGGGCAAACGAGAGGGAGAAGGAGAATGTGGCGTGGTCCATGCAGATGCAGATGCAGCAGATGCAGGTGGACGGTCATGTCCACGGCGAAAAGCCGCTCCCACCGCGGCCCGCCGCGCTCGGGCTGCGTATAAATCCAAGCTCGGAGCCCACGCATGCGCCCGCATCCGCTGCGACGACGATGGCCGTCCCGATGGTGGTCGATACGCGCAACGACGGCGATGATACTACGCCGCGTAACGATGAGAGTGTCCCCACGGGCGATTCAACGCTCCGCACCACCCCCACCAGTATGACGTGTTTCGAGACACAAAGTCTACGGCCGGCCCTGCAGCGGCGTCCAACGCGGGCGCTGACGCCACCGCAAGTCCGGCGACGGCCCTCCATCACGGATGAGCTCGAAGCGGCAGTGCGTCATCTCCCTTTTCTTCTCCTCCGCACAAGCATTCAACGGGACCTACTCTCTGTGTGACGCATGTTTGCTTTTCTTTGAAACACCGACGCGATCGCAGAGGGAGGAGGCTACGCTGGCGATGCTGCAAACTTCGCGCACGGATGGGCTGCTGCGATGTCCACGACGGGGGTGCGACGAGCTACTCAGCGGCGTGCGTGCGCTCACGTTCCACTTGCACATCCACGCAGTGAGCGCAGGGGCAGCATATACGTGTGTGCGATGCGGTGGTGCGTTTGAGGGCGCACGGGATCTCACCCGACACGCGTGTGCACGGCGTCGAGCAAGGGGTGCGTTTTTTTTTCTTTTTTTTTCCGCTCTTATTCCGTGTCATCGCCCCGGCTGATGATCGACTTGGCCCCTTTTTTACCTTTTCTTTTTTTGGATCGTAGAGCGCTTGCGTAGTGTTGTCCGTGCTTGGACATGCCTATCTTCTACAAGCCAGAGTCTCGGAAAACAACAGCAAGAGAAACCTCAGTCGCTCCAACAACCACCAAAACACTACAAACGGACCGGGAAGGATGATAATAGCTATTATTGACCCTCCCTCACTTTTGCTCACTGTCCACCCCCCCCCCCC
>Ga0307510_10003132_pt1 | contig 19159 bp, 13 predicted proteins | sample 12_EM_MG_FD_207224 | JGI IMG/M metagenome (GOLD analysis project Ga0307510, IMG submission 207224) | Populus trichocarpa ectomycorrhiza microbial communities from riparian zone in the Pacific Northwest, United States - 12_EM | ecosystem: Host-associated > Plants > Roots > Unclassified | place...
ATGAACAGCGTGAGCTCTTCTGATTGTTGAAGCAGAGGCCTCAGACAGACCTATATACTTTATTTTACCTTCTTCAACTAGTTTCTTGAGTTCCCCCATCTAGCAAAGAAAAGAATTATGAGTGCACGACTGCAAGAAAATTTTCAGCTAGAATGCAGGGACAGAACCCACTATTAGCATTGTCGGCATCCAACTACGAAAGAGACCATTGCAAGATGTCAATGCACATAATGAGCATGACGGTATTATCAGTAACATGTCTAATCTATAATTTTAGTGGGTTTATGCTGAAGTTTTAGGGATTTTTGGATATGCCTGTCACAGATTCTGGAAAATATATCATCAAGTAAAAGAAAAATTCTCTAACTATCATCATGGCCATCGAACGATCAAGATTAATCAGAACAATATTCAGAAATAAAAACAATTAAAGAGAAATACCGTAGCTTCAATAGGAACGCTGGTATCAATGCGATGTTGGTAATAAAGATCAATGGATTCAAGTTGAAGGCGTTTCAAGCTGGCCTCACAAGCAGCTCTCACATAATCAGGATCCCCTCGAATCTCAAAACTGCCGTCCTTAAAGCTGGCGCCAAATTTGGTGGCCAATTCAACTCTCTGTCGTAATCCTCCCGCCTTCAAGGCCTTGCCCAGAAGGATTTCGTTGGTGTGGGGTCCATAGACATCAGAGGTGTCGAGTAAAGTGACCCCGGTGTTGACGGCATGGTTGATGAGGGCGATCATGTCCGATTCAGGCTTTGGAGGGCCGTAGGCGCCGAAAGACATGCCCATGCATCCAAGTCCCTGTGCTGATACTTCAAGACCCTGTGACCCCAGCTTGATCCTTTTCAATGTTGCCATCTCTCTTGTTCTTAAGAACTCTATTGTTAATTGACACAATGGCGAAGCAGTTGAAACGAAACCGCAATAAATAGAGAAAGGGTGTGCGAGCGCGCGGACGAGACTAATTTCTAACGTCAGCACCCACGTACTGAAGTAGCACAGGATTGTTTGGGAATTTGATTTGTCGTTTTTAAAATATTTTTTTATTTAAAAATATATTAAAATAATATTTTTAACACTCATATGTAAATTCAATCTACTTTATCAATAAACAAATTCAGCTTGGAATTATCGCAGGAACTGAAATTGATGTTTCAGCTAACCGATCCATGATAAGAGCAGCCGTTCACTTGATGGATGCATTTCAATTCTGAGCCGCCAACTTAGAAAAATTAAAAAAAAAAATATTTGAAATTTTAATATTTTATATAAAAAAATAAAAAATAATTCATATAAATATAAGTCATATATGTTATAAACAATAAAGTTTAAAATATTATTTGAAAAAGATTTTTTTATTCAAAATATAATATTCTTTATATAAAATAGTTTAGTAATCTCAAGTCCAAGGATTAGTTACACAACCGTTCCATTAACATTTCCTTAGATATATGTGATCATTTTATATGAAATTTTTATGCAAATCAGTTTAATATACATGTTTTTCTTGTACCTTAACTTATGAGAACAACTGTTTCATTTCATAAAAAAAAAAGAACATAATATGTACAATTCTCTACGACTCTAATAAATATCTAGTGTTTAAGAGAACATCGACCAAGAACATTTTAAGAATAATGTTTTGATGCAATAATAATCTCATAATTATAACAACTTTATAATTTTCTTTGTAAAGTATTTTTGTCATATGAATTTTATTTTTACAGTAGATTTATAAATCATATGTTAAATTTATTAATTTAATATTATATAAATATTAAATACAAATTAACTCTTTATTAATAATAAATATATATTTATACAAATATAATAATATTATGTGTAATTAGTTAATTGACTAACTGATCGGCAATGGCATGACTCTCTCTATCTCTTCTAGACACATTGAAATTCCAACGCAAACGTTAGTCAATAAACTCGTCTAGATATTTAGTCTAGAATCTAGATATTTAGTGATTCACTTATCCTTTTCAAATCTAATTTAAATCTAGCTGATTCAATATAAAATAAATAAATAAATAAATAAATGATACTTTGAACAATTATTTTTAGGTAAGTCTTTATATCGAGTATATAAAATTTTTAGTCACTCTCAATAATTAGAAATGATACTTTGAATAATTATTTGCAGGTAAGTTTTTATATTGAGTGTGACATATATAATATAAAATTTTTGGTCACTCTCAACAATTAGAAAATAAATAAATAAATAATACTTTGAACAATTATTTTCAGGTAAGTTTTTATATCAAGTATGATAGATATAATATAAAGTTTGGCATTGACATGCAAATGCTAGACTATATTATATACATCATTCAATTAGTGCATGATCACAAATTCCGCAACTTGTTCTCCACTATGCATAAAGCATAGATTTTAAATCCAAGTATGGGCTGGAAGATTTACATGGAAAACTTGTAATTTCAAGTTTAATAAAAAACAATATTATTGATGTCATAGATATTATTATTTTTAGTATAATTAATGGTATTAATATTAAAAAAAATATTATTTTTATTATTTGTGTTCTAAATATTTTGTTTTTTATAATTAAACGTATTCATATCAAATATATTATTATTTGTGTTATAATTTTTTGTTTATAATTCAACATATTCATATTAAAGATATTATTATTTGTGTTAGAAATATTGTCGGGTTTCTAAATATAATTATCTGTGTTATAAATATTATTGTTTTTATTATAATTCAACGTATTCATATTAAAGATATTATTATTTGTGTTATATTATTATTATTTTTATTATAATTCAAAGTAATAATATAAAAAATATTATTTCTTGTATTATAAATATTCTTGGAATTCTTAATATAATTATTTGTGTTATAAATATTATTATTTTTATTATAATTCTAAATTATCATCTCTAAAATATGATTATTTGTGTTAGAAATATTGTTGGGTTTACAAATATAATTATTTGTGTTATAATTATTATTATTTTTGTTATAATTCAAAGTATTAATAGAAAATATATTATTATTATTTGTGGTATAAATATTATTATTTTTATTATAATTCTCCTGGTTGCTGAACCAATTGGCCTTGGGTTCTTTGTCAGGATCTAATTGGATTGGGTCTGCGGTCGGACCCATTTCTCTTGGGTCCTGTGGCCGGACCCGTTTCGCTTGGGTCTTGCCTCAGATATGTTAGTATATTATTCTTTTAATTTAAAATATTTAAATAATATATATATATATTAAAGAACTTCAAATCCCACATTAAAAAAATAATTTTTTTCTATAATAAATCAATCTATAATAAAAGGATAAAAAAATAAAATCATATCAGACTCAAGTAAAGAGACTGAGATTACCCTGTAGAAAGACAAACACAAAAGGAGAGAGAGTAGAATATCCAAATACAAAACAATCTCAAATCCAAGAAATGTAGACCAAATTTAGTATAAAAACTAAATGAAGAAAAATAATTAGGGATTAAATTCAAAAAATAAATAAATTAAGATACTGAGGGATATAATTGAAAAAAATAGATAAATAAAAAGAATAAGAAAATAGCAATAAAAAAGATGACCAAAATTGGATACAAAAATAAATGCAATAAAATGATTAGGGATGGAATTGAAAAAATTAAAAAAATCAAGAAAATGATAAAACACCAAAAAAGAGTAATCAAATTAATGAGGACCAAATTAGATATAAAAATTAAATGATATAAAATTCTCAGAGATGAAATAAATAAAAAACTAAAAATACAAAAAAATATTAAAAGCAACACAAATAGTAATTAAGAGAATGAGGGTCAAGATTGATAGAAATACAAAATAAGGATATTTTGTTTTTGGATGGGCTGACATAAATTTTTAAGTTAGGAGAAAGAAATTAAAGAAGGACAAAAAAAACTTGCTAGGAGCCAACCGTGTCTCCTCCAGAAACACGCACCACACTACTAGAAAGAGAAAGATGAGCCTCTCCTAACGCTTCCTTATATGGTGGAATTTGATAGTCGGAAAGGCCCTATATGCGCCTCTCGCGGGAACTGTCATGCACTAATGCGTCAACAATTTTTTTTTATAATAATATTTAGTCTTTTAAAATGACAAAACAACCTTTAGACCAACCCAAAAATAACAAAAAAAACTATAAGTAAAAACAAAAAATACCCTTGAAATCAGATGTATAAGTTTTTAATTTTAAGGGTAATACTGTAACTTTATTGTTCAAAAAACTGAAAATACAAAAAAAAACCCCTAATTTAATGGTTATTTTCTCTAAAAGACATAATTGAAGTTTTATTGTGCAAATAATAATAACAAGACAAAGTAATTTAACAGTGCAAAAAAAAGTGTACTAACCAATTTATCCCAACCAATTTTGTAATGCCTAATGGATTTATTAGAAAAGACAATTCGACCCCTACCAGCCATGCTTTTGGTTTGTGTGGAGAAGGGAAAAAAACAATTTATATGCTAATCCATGATGAATTGTGTCACAGCTATAATAAATAAATGTTTGATCTCTTTTTTTATTTTATTTTATAATTCACTATTTTAAGTGCAATAGGTGTTGTATTCATTTCCTTGTTATTTTATGTAGAATTTCAATTCAATTTATAATGTAAGAGAAGGAAGTGTTTGCATTATATCATGATTTTTCTTAATTGAAAAATGAAAAGATAATGTATAATAGAATAAATTGAAAAATATATATGAATTGATAAATTGAAAATGAAAAGATATATATGTTTTTAAATTTCATAATGCTTTGAAGAGATTATTATAATTTATCTACCATTATTTTTATTTTTATTTTATGTAAGTGAGTTGTATTTACATGATATTTTTTTTAAAAAACAAAAATAGTTTGTTATTAGTAACAAAGATAAAATAAATTAAAAAAATTAAAAAAAATCAATATAAAATATTTATACATACATCAATCTCTTACTTTATAAAAAATAAATATACAAAACTGACATAAATATAAACAAACTCAAAATCTTATTTTTCTCCCGCGTATAGAAGTTCTGCTCACTCTCAACAATTATAAAATTCTAACAAGACAAAGTAATTACGAAAGACCAGCTTTCTATAGCAAAGCAAAAACACAGAATTAATGGTAAAATTAAATTATGGGGAAAAAACATATATCTCTACAGATGGTGTGCAAATTTGATAGAAACCGATATGCAAGAACACTTGATGAATACTGAATTGTATGTCAATCATGAATGAACAATCGTTTGGCTTTATATAGCCTTTACAATACTGCAGGGTAACTAATAACTGCTGCCCCGTGATCCAAGGAATCAGTTTGTTAACTAAGAATTGAACACTAACAAACTTACCTGACTTGACTAATTGCCAGCTAGATTAACTAACTAACAACTTTAACATATTTAGCTAACAGTAATAGTGACAGTTATGGAATACTTCTCAACATTCTTTCCTTTAAACTAATTCTGTGTAACAATTAGTTTACTTCAGGCATCACACAGACTCCTATTTGTTCTCGAAGGTCTTTAAATGTCTGTAGTTTAACTGGTTTTGTCAGCAGGTCAGTTATTTGATCCTGTGAGCCACAATGCACAAGTTCAATGACCTTGTCTCGAGTTAAATCACGTAAGAAATGGAATCTCACATCAATGTGTTTGCTGCGTCCATGCATAATGGGGTTTCTTGAGAGCTTGATGGTTGAACTGTTATGTAACACCCTACCTTACTAGCAAGATATTGTCCGCTTTGGGCCTCTTAGTCCACCCAAATCCAGGGCTTCCACCCTTGTCCCCCTTACGGGTTTGTTCTTAGCAGCCACGCATGGCCCCAAAACGCGTCTTACTAGTCAAGGTGAGCATGCACTTATAAGGCCCTTGCTCTGGACGCTCGCTTCTGATGTGGGATCTTACAATCCCCCCACCTTAAGACGAGTCGTCCTCGACTTTGATACCAAATGTAACACCCCACATTACTAGCAAGATATTGTCCGCTTTGGGCCTCCCAGTCTACCCAAATCCAGGGCATCCACCCAGGTCCCCCTCACGGGTTTGTTCTTGGCAGCCACACATGAACCTAAAACGCGTCTTACTAGTCAAGGTGAGCATGCACTTATAAGGCCTGGGCTCTGGACGCTCGCTTTCGAAGTGGGATCTTACATGTTATCACACATTAAGATGGTGCAACCTTTTTGTTCATGATTTAACTTCTCCAGAATCCTTCTCATCCATACTGCTTGACACGCACAAGCTGCTGTTGCCACGAATTCTGCTTCAGTTGTTGACAGAGTAACTATAGACTGCTTCTTTGATGACCATGAAACTGCTCCACTCTAGTCGAATGTACTCTTTCTGTCTGTAATGTCTCCTGCATAGTCATTATCAGTGTATGCAATCAGCTGCTTGTTCTCATTCTTCTTGTAGAATATACCATAATTGATGGTGCCCTTCAAGTATCTTAATATTCTTTTAGCAGCTTGTAGATACACTTCTGTTGGACTAGCCATAAACCTGCTAATAAAACTCACCCCAAACATGATATCTGGCCTTGTAGCAGTGATATACATAAGACTTCCTACTATCTGTTTATAGTAAGTCTCATCGATTTTTTTTCCTTCTCCAATTTTGTCAGTTTTGAAGCCAGGGACTATGGGATTCATTACTGCCTTACTTTTTTCCATTCCAAACCGTTTCAGAACCTCTAGTGTATATTTCCGTTGACAGATATAGATTCCATTAGTCTGTTGCAGTACTTCTATGCCTAAGAAGAACCTTATTCTTCCTAGATCAGTCATGTCAAATACCCTCATCATTGATTGTTTGAATTCCAGCATCATTTGTTCATCATCTCCAGTGAAAATCAAGTCATTCACATAAACACTCATAATAAGGATTCTACCTCCACTGGTTTTAACAAACAAAGTTTGTTCACTGATGCACTTCTGAAATGCTTCATGGGTGAAGTAAGCTTCAATTCGACTAAACCAAGCTCGAGGGGCTTGTTTTAGTCCATACAAAGCTTTGTGTAATTTGTAGACCTTGTGCTCATTTCCTTTCTGCTCATATCCTTTTGGTTGTTCTACAAATAAATCCTTACTTAATTCTCCATGCAGAAAAGCCGACTTAACATCTAATTGATAGATGAGCCAACCTTTTTTAGCAGCTAGTGCAATGATCAGCCGAACAGTGTCCATTCTTACCACAGGAGCAAATACTTATGTGTAATCCACACCATGTTGTTGAGCATAACCCTTTGCAACTAACCTGGCTTTGAGCTTATCCACTTTACCAGACTCATTTATCTTGGTCTTGTATATCCATTTCACCCCAATCTTCTTAGTTCCAGCTGGTAATTCAGTTAAACTCCATGTCTCATTCTTCTGAATTGACTCCATTTCAGTATCCATGGCTTCCCTCCACTTGTAACTTTTTACTACCTCTTCATAACTCACGGGGTCATCAGAAGTTACAATTGCCATATTCAATTCAGTTTCTTCTTCTGACAGTCCTTCACCAGAGACATAGTCTCTCATCCAACTGGGCATAATTGTCTCCCTCTTTGTATGCAGATTGACATCTTCTTCATATATTGTGTTGGCAGGAGCATTGCTGGATTCTTCAATGCCATCCCAATTTGACTCTGCACCTGAGTTTGCAATATTATGCCCAATTACCTCTGCATCTCCACTACTGTTTGCTTCATCTCCATCAGTTTCACCTTCTTCTCCCCATTCTAAGTTCATTTGTAACTCCTCTTTATAACTGACATCCCAGTCCCAGTGTTTCTCTTCTTCAAAGATTATGTCCCTGCTAGTTACAATTTTCTTTGTTACAGGGTCATACAATCTGTAGCCTTTTGATTCTTCGCTTACTCCCAACAGTATACAGCGTACACTCTTGTTTTCCAGTTTGGTTCATCTTGCATTTGGTATATGCACATGAGCTACACATCCAAACACTCTAAAGTGTTCAACTGAGGGCTTCTTTCCAGTCCACACTTCTTCTGGAGTCATGTCTTTTACAACATTAGTAGGGCATCTGTTCAATACATATATGATCCAGTTTACTGCCTCAGCCCAGAAGCTTTTAGGAATCTTCTTTTCTAAAAGCATTGATCTTACCAAGCTCATTACTATACTATTCTTCCTCTCAGCCACTCCATTTTGCTGAGGGGTGTAGGCTGTAGTTAGCTGTCTTTTGATGCCATTCTGCTTACAAAACTCATTGAATTCCAGTGAGTTGAATTCACCACCTCTATCTGTTCTTATACACTTGATGTATTGTCCAGTTTCTTTTTCAACAAGCTTCTTAAAGTACTGGAAATGCTGGAGAGCTTCTGATTTTTCTGCTAGGAAATAAACCCAGGCCTTTCTGCTATAGTCATCAATGAGACATAAGAAATACCTTTTCTTGCTGTTTGAGGTTGGTGTGATTGGGCCACATATGTCTGCATGGATGAGTTGTAACCTTTGTGATGCACGCCATTGACTCTTCTTTGGAAAGGATTCTCTGTGCTGCTTGCCAGTAATACAAGCAGTGCATTCTGTAGTTGATGCAGGGAGCTGTGGTAGTCCTCGAACCATCTTCTTATATTGCAAGGTTCTTAGTCCTTTGTGGCTGAGATGGCCATATCTGCAATACCATAAATATGACACATCTTGTGCATGTGTATGGAAACAAGAAACATCTTTGACTTGAGCCTTTGCTATTAGCATAAACATCCTGTTGACTGTCATTCTGGTTTGAATGATCAGGCCTCTCATAGGATGATAAATCTTGCATATTCCTGATTTGATAAGGATTGCCAGACCCTTTTCTTGTAGCTGGCCTATGCTTTAGGAGGTTATTCTTTAGTTTAGGTACATAGAATACATCAGTAACCATGTGCTGCATGCCATCCAAAAACAACTTGACTTTTCCTTTTCCAAGAACTGTCATTCGTGTATTATTCCCAAGCTTTACCAGTTGTCTAAATTCTTCATTTAATTCATAGAACATATCCTTGTCTCCACACATATGGTTTAAGCAGCCAGAGTCCAAAAACCATGCATCCTCTCGATTGTTGTCATACAATTCCACATGAGACATCAATAGAATTTCTTCTTCATTGTTCAGTTCTGCATAATTTGCCTCATTGCTCATTGTGGGACATTCATACTGAAAATGGCCAAGTTTGTGACATCTATAACATTCAACAGTGATTTTGTCAAAGGTATATTGTTCTCTACCTCTTCCTCCTTTTCTGAAAGCTCGTTTGCCTTGTCCTCTGCCATATAACCTTTCTTCAGATGTCACCTTCAAAGCTTGTTCTACCATGCTGTGTTTCTGAAATTTTTGTTCATGTACAATCAATGAGCTTCGTAACTCATCAATTGAGAGAACATCAATGTCTCTAGATTCTTCAATTGAGCATACTATGTAATTGAATCTGTCAGTCAAGGATCGAAGAATCTTCTCCACAATCGTTACATCTCGCATTTGCTCCCTAGAGGTTCTTATTTTGCTGGCTACAATCATAACCTTTGCAAAATAGTCAGTGATATTCTCACTTGTTTTCATCTCTAGTGTTTCAAACTCCTTCCTTAGTGTTTGAAGGATAGAACGCTTCACTCTTGCATTTCCTTCATATTTTCTCTTCATTGAGTCCCAAATTTGTTTAGAGGTGTTCTTCTCCAGAATAGTTTCAAGTATGGTTCTGTCAATGGCCTGAAATAGGTAGTTCTTCACTTTCAGATCTTTGAGTTTTAACTCCTCTAATTTGTTTTGTTGTGTTTCAGTCACACCTACTCCTTCCTCTGGCTCTATGTAGCCAGTTTCAACCAAGATCCAGAATTCCTTGGATCTCAAGAAATTCTCTATTAGCATGCTCTAGTGATAGAAATGACCATCAAAGCACGACATGGATGGTTGTATAAAATTGCTGTTATTGTCATTCGCCATCTCTCAGTTTGGCTCTCCTTTGTTTTGTAGATTTCAACAAAAAAACAAAATCAACTGCAACTTTCTTTTCCTCTCCCTGTAGCTTTCTCTTTCTCTTCCTTTGTTTTGCTCTGATACCAATTTGATAGAAACCGATATGCAAGAACACTTGATGAATACTGAATTGTATGTCAATCATGAATGAACAATCGTTTGACTTTATATAGCCTTTACAATACTGCAGGGTAACTAATAACTGCTGCCCCGTGATCCAAGGAATCAGTTTGTTAGCTAAAAATTGAACACTAACAAACTTACTTGACTTAACTAACTGCCAGCTAGATTAACTAACAAACAACTTCAATAGATTTAGCTAACAACAATACTGACAGTTATGGAATACTTCTCAACAAAATTAACTCCCACAATCTTAGAGCACCTGCAAAGGTAACTGAAATCTACAAGTACCAGCAAGATAACAGACATGACAACATTCTTTTATATAGCTTTCCATGATGAAAAAGGTGGAGTGTCTGAATTCCTGTATGTAAGCATGAAAACCTCGTACCTATCACCCTGAACAACACCTGCAGAAGCGATGGATTCGAGTTCTGCCATTTCATCTGGTGTTATTTCACGTTGCCTGTTATGCTCCAGAGTTTCTGGACGGAACCTAGGCAGATCCTGAGACAATTAATGCAACACAATTTCAGAAGCTAAGCTTCAGAAAACTCATCAAAAAGGAAATCATCGTAGGTGTAAAGTTTATGCAAGGCATTCCATATGCACTTGTGACATTCCTTTTCTAACTATAAGGTCTTATGCTACGACAACTGGTTATTTACTGCGCAAGTACTAGTCGGAAACTCAATTTTCACAAAGAAGCGTACCGACCTTTCAAATGTCACCCTCTGAAAAGCTCTTAACCAGCTTAGATCCCGATGAAAGGAATCCCCGTCCTAGGGGACTGTAGGCAACAATCCCAATGCCAAGTTCTCTTATAAATTAGAATGACAAATTTCATGGCATGCAAGGCGGAATGACAGGTTTTTCTCTGAATAGAAGAGGTTTTGAATTTGATCATAAATTGTGATTTTGAAGGAGTTGTTGTCTGTTATTATTTTACTAAAAAACTTATTGGTTTGCGAGAGTTTAAGTAAGAGGACCAGTTGTATAAGAAAAAGACACATCAATCCAGTGCACCTTATCTATGGTAAGTTACATTATTAATTGATTGTTATTTTAAATCATGTTTCTATTTGTTGGTCTCATCTAAGGTTCGAGGTAAATCTATGAGAAAGTCTCTATCCTATCGGGTTAAATCCTAACCATTTTAGTATCACATTTATTTTTTACTTTGTATCTTTAATATCTCAGTATATACTTTACAATGTAATTTTATACCCTTAAATAATAAAATCTAGAACTAATTTCTAATGTTTATTGCTATTAACTCATTTAATTTAATATTGGAAGCATGCATTACGTTGTAAAATTCATATTCTGAATATTAATTAAACAAATTACTTTTTGTGGTATTTTTGAGATTTTGACTAAATCTTAATGAATAATCATAAATCGATTACAATATTTATCTTGTATTTTTAAAACATGATAAAAATATAATTTTTTTTGAAAATATATGTGAAAAGATTTTTAGAATTTGGCCATATGCACGTGAACAAAACATATATATATTTTTATTTTTGAAAGGAGGATGTTTTTGAATTTTTGGAGAAAAATTAGGTATTTTTAATACGAGTCAGTATCATACAGTGTAAGTCTATAACATGATATTAGATAAAATTATTGAAAAAACACACGAGAGACCCATAAATAATTTTAAAATGATCCTTGAATTGTTTCCTACTTTTCCGAACTAGTTTAGGGTATGTTTGACTAAACACTATAATAAGGACAAGATAAAGATAAAGCTAAGCTAAAGGAAATGGTAGGAGGACGTGTTTGCTAAACGTGTCCTTATCCTAAAATCAGAGGCATTGAAAATACTTTAAGGCTGTGTTTGACAAACATGTCTTAAAAAAATGCATTTTTCCTTTGGTAAAAATAGGGCATGCTAAACACACATTTAAGGTTGGGTTGAGTTTGGCCCAACCACATGGGCTGGGCTTAACCAGCCCAGTCCTTTGGACTCGAGGCCGAAGCTTAACCCGATTTTGGGCCAACAGACAGCCCAACAAGCTTCTTCTCCTTTTTGTATATATATGGACTGGACCCAGCCCAGTCGCGCAGGCTAGGCTTGGATTTGGCCCATTCAGCTTTGTTAGTGGTCCAACCCAGTGACATTACCTTTACTAGCAAATGCAAACAACATAACGTGAATTATTTCACATTTTGCATGCACAAAAAGATGTACTATATGTTTTAAAAGGACGAAGAACTCAAGCGATTCCCATGAACAAAAACCATTTTGATGCTAGTTTAAAACAAACTTATTTTAAAAAGAACTTGGGTGATTCCCATAGATAAGGTTTCTTGAAGGTTGACTTTCTCTATGGTATTGAAGCGTTCATTTTACTTGTATGAATAATAAAGCATAATCAAAGTTTCTTGAAAAGCTCATTTCACATGGGAAAGCATCGTTTACCAATCCAGATTGCTTGCCTTTGATTAAAAAAAGCTTTATTGGGCATGCAACGTAGGATTTGGCTTTTGGTAATGAAAGAAAAGGATATTTGTAGGCTTAAAAGGTGTTTAAGAGATCTTAAGATCAATGATCACTAAATCTCGTTTCCAAACCTTACTTTTTGGTCAAATGATTCCTAGATTTTAGGGTTGACTTTGCAAAATAGTTTAGCATGCCCCCAATGTTTGGACTATTTGACTTTGAGTGTCATCATCATACTAATTATTTTCATTTTGCATGGCATGCTCAACCTTTTTGAATCTTTGAATTTCTTCATGCTCTTGCTTTGTTTGGGCACCTTTGATAATTGAGGATTATTTTGTATATTCTTGCGGTCAAATTGCTTTTCTAATCTTGGTACGTTCCCCCAATATGGGGTATGATCCTAGTCATTGTTGTTTTGCAAGAAAGACTTACTAGGCTCAATGAGGACTTGCAAATGATATTTTTTTAAAGTATTGTGAAAGAATTATAAAAAATGACATTCTCCCATTTCAAACATATGAGTTTAGGATTAGTAAGCTTTGCTTTCTTTCATTGTGATTGTTTGGTCATGCAAAATTGTTTTCATCATAATTAAATTATGATTGTTATTCAGCCAACTAAAACTCAGCTTCAAAGTCATTTAAATGGTTTGGTTACCTCACTAGGAGATCACTTGAACTCGCAAAACTCACTTGTAAAAAGCGAACACTAATTTGACCTCTGTATTTGTACTAATAACTTTGATTTTCCAAAAAATATTTTATAAAAACACAAAAAATAAGGTTTTTTGAGCATATGAGATCATGTAAAGCTTTTTAAAGTTTACAAAAAGAAAATGCACCAAAACATTCCTGGCCAAACTTTGATCTTTATTGATATATCAATAAAGTACATCATGCATAATACTTCTTTATAATGTTAGAGTTTACAGGGTTAGGTAAATCATCTTCGTCCATCTTGTTCAAAACCAAGGCTTCTCTATGAAAGGCTTTATTCACCACATATAGTCCTTCATATTTCGATGCCTATTTGCTCTGATCTTCTCCTGATGTTGGCAAGATCTTTTTCAATACTTGGTCTCCTTCTTTGAATACCCTTGTTCTGACTCTCTTGTTGCATGCCTTAACCATTCTACTCTGGTATAGTTAATGATGACAAATTACTACCAATCTTTTCTTGTTGATCAAACTCTACTACTCAAATTTCAGACTTGCATATTCTGATTCTTCTAGTTCTGCATCATTTAGAACCCATAATGATAGAATTTCCACTTTTAAAGGTATCATCGCTTTCATCCCATATACCAAAAAGTAAAGGGTTGCACCTGTAGAAGTTCTAACTGTGGTGTAATATGAGTAAAGTACGTATGGAAGCATCTCGTGTTAGTCGTTGTAGGTTACTATCATTTTCTGGATGATCTTTTTAAGATTTTTGTTGGCTGCCTCGACATCACCATTCATCTTGGGTATGTAAAGAGAAGAATTAAAGTGCTTAATCTTACACTTGGTGTAGAGTTTAACAATTATCTTCTCATTAAAATTTTGAGCATTATCAGCTAACAATTTTGCTAGCAAGCCATACCGACAAATCAAATCTTTCTTGATGAATCTCTTGACCATTTTTTATGTCACATGTGCATAAGAGTTGGTTTTTATGCCCATTGATGGCATTCAAATTGATTGGTTCTATGACATCTAATCTCTATATATTGAAAGGCCAAGGTGAGGTCATGTTGAATAGGGGTGCCGAAGGTGTATTTATATTATCCCTATATATCTTACACTTATGAAATTTTGTAATATAGTTAACACAATCCCTTTTCATAGTCAATCAGAAGTATCTAAATCACTGCATTTGTCTTATCATTGTATGCCTATTAACATGAGTAGCACAAATTCCCTCATGAACCTCTTGTAAAGCTTGCTTAACCTATTTCTCATTCAAACACTTAAGTAAAGTCCCGTTGAATGACCTTCTATATAAGATTTCACAATCCAAGTTATAATCCATGGTCATCCTTCTCAAAGTCTTTTCATCCATCTTGGAGGCTCTTAGAGGATATTCTTGATGCTGGATAACCTCATGATATCATTGTACCATGGTTTTTCATTTGTTGTCTCTTCAAGTGAGCAATAATGAGCTTGGAAATTTTTGACTTCGATGTTTATTGATTGAATCTTGCCCCCAATATTAATATGTGTCATTAAAGTTAAGGTGGCCAAGGCATCGACAAACTGATTCTTATATCTGCTCATATGAGTGAATTTTATCTCATCAAACTTATTAGCCAACGTCAAAAGATAATCTTGGTATGACCTTAGTTTCATCCTTAGTTTGCCATTCCCCCTTTACTTAGTAGATAATTAGTAGTGAATCTTCATGAATATCGAGTTTTCCAACTTTTAGCTCTAAAGCAGCTTTTAGACTGATGATGCAAGTTTTATATTCATCCATGTTATTGGTGCATTCAAACTACAACCTCATCAAAACATGGTATAACTTCTTTTATGGAGAAATTATCACTACTCTAGCCCATTTCTCTAATATATTCATTACTCCATCAAAATACACGGTTCACCAATTGTTCAACTCATCATCATCCTCAATTGCTCATACATGCTCATCATAAAATTCAAAATCTAATGACTCATAGTCTTCCACAACATTATCTGTAAAATGGTCAATAATTGCACTTCCCTTTTTCATAACCTAAATTTGGATTTCCCCAAAAATTACCATTTTATTTTAAAATAAAAAGCAACTAAAAATTAAAAATTAAAAAGATTAGCAACTTGGCAAAAGCAAGCTGAAAAGGGTTTCAAATGCATGAAGAAACCAAGCTGAAGTTTTAGACAAAATCGAAAGCATAATTGTACCCAATTATACCCAATACTAGATGAGAATGCAAATTCAAGGTCAAATTAAATGATTATTGGATGAATTAGAATAAAAATTAAGTCTAAGGATTTAATTAGACTTTTAATAGGCTAATTTGATTTAATCATATGCCCAATTAAATGATTAATTAAGTTTAAGAATTAATTTTGATCAAATTAAAAGAATTAATAAAGTGCAAATACTTAATTAGACTCTTAATGGGTTAAATTAATTTTACTAGGGACTTAATTTGACAAACGTTAACTTTGGAAGCCTAATCTAGGCTTAATTGAGAAGATTGAAATTTTAGAGGATGAAATTTAATTTTTACTAGCTCAATCGGCCAAAATTAGGAACAAAATTGCAAGAAAATTAAAGTTTGGAGGTCAAATTGAAGAATTTTAAAAATCAAGGACCACTTTATAAAAAACATAAAAATTTAAGGGTCCAATTGATGAAGGCCAAGGGTAAAATTGCAAGGAATCCAAAAGATTAGGGCTGATTGGGGGTTTAATCACAAAGTTCCAAAGGCTTAGGGACCAAATTGAAAAATACATTATTTCACTATTCATCATCTTTTTCCCATTTAAACAAGAGAAAAAAGATGCCAAGTGCCCACCTTTCAACCCTAATTTCTCCCTCACATTTCACCATACCACACAAATCTTATACCAACTTATACCTTAGTATTTTTACTTTACTCTAAGCCAAAATTCCAGGTCCAATGGTACCAAAAACACTTGCAAATTCACTACAAAAACATTATCCAACATTGTTCTGCTTATAAAAATAGCCTTGTATTCTTTCTTTACCAGTTGCAGAGTAGGACAAGCTTTTGTCCATACCATGAAATATTATTCCATCTCATACCTTGGAAGTTTTGATTCACTCAAAGTCAAAATTCCACCTCTAATAACATCAAAACCACCTGTAGATTCTCTCCTAAAAAAGCTACTTAGGATTATTCTATCTGCAAAAATAGCCTTGGTCCCCCTATTGTCAGTTGCAGTTCAGGACAAACTTTTGTTCTTAGCTGCAATAAATAGCTGAGATCTATTCTCTAACATCAAGGGTCAATATCTGATTAATGCATGAACCATAAAACCTCTCTGTTTCTCCCATAGAAACCCTCTCATACTCTCTTTCCATTGGCAATAAATTTACTCACAAGTTCACGAATGGAAATGCTCTGTCGCTAAAACTCTCGTCAATAATTTTTGGTATGTTGGTGAGTCTATCGGTAATAAAATGATGGATTTACTGATGGAAAAGGCACAAAAAAAAAATACCCACTTCATTCTGTCAGTATTTCCCTAAAAAATTTTGCCATATAACCGACATAAATACTGTATGTAATTCTATCGGTGATTAAACAATGATACAATGACATTTGCAGTAATTCTTTTCTAACTTTCTGGAATATACCAACGGATGTAATCCATTGGTAATACTATCTATCTTTATTTAAAAATATTTTTTAAAAAATCTATTTAATAGAAGCAAAGAATAATTAAAATAAATTAAATTAATATAAATCAACACTCGATAATACTTAGGAACTAAGTTGCAAGGAAAAAAGAAGAAGAAGAAAATCAACTCAAACAAATTTGCAACAAATAAATAACATAAAAAAATAAACAACAACAACAAATAAATAAATCAATGAAAAAAATCCACCTAACCTAGAAAACCTATTTCAGAACCCATAATCCAGTAACAAATAAATTAATTTAATTGAAATTGAACAAATTTGAAAAACAAAATCTAACTAAAATCTAATAAAATTGATCTTATATGAAAACAATCCTACAACAACATTCATACAATTATTAAGAAAAGAAAAAATTTAAAAATAAAAAAACAAATATAATGTAAAAAAGCACAAAAAAGAAAAGGAAAAAAAAAGAAAATTCTTACCTTAATTTAATTGCGAATGAGGCTGAGAAGAGAAAAGAAAAAAAATAAATTTATAAAGTATGTTAATTAAAAAAAAACTGACAAGAGAAAAGAAGAAAGAGAAGAGAAGACATTCCTGCGCATGAAGGAGAAGAGAAAAGAAGAGGAGTTGAAGATAGAAGAGAAAGAAAGAAAGGGACATTGGTGTTTTTTATATAAAAAGAGGAGAAGAAGAAGAATAAGAAAAAGAAAAAGAAAAAGAAGATGAAGATGAAGATGAAGATGAAGAAGAGGTATGCTTATTATGAAATGAGGGATTATGGTCTTTTTACTAGGGCATTTTACCAATGATTTTACCGATATATAATTAAATATTAATGTTTTTAATTATTTTATTAGTGATTTCATCTATAATATTTAATTTAAATCTTCAATTTAATCAAAAATTTTCGGAAACCCTAAAAAAATCATCAACAACTTTTCAATTCATCAGTGATTCTGTCTGTAATTTTTAATTAACATTTTCAATTTAATAAATTTTTCTTAGAAACCCTCTAAATGTCACTGACGACCTTTGAATCCATCAGTGATACCATCTGTAATTTTTAATTTGATAAAAAAAATTTCAGAACCCTCCAAATATTACCGACAACTTTTCAATCCGTATGTGATCCATTCTATAAAGAACAATAATTAACAGTAAAATTAAAAAATAAACAATTCTAGAACTCTATGGAAAATACCAACAGAATTAATCCGTTGGTGATTCTGTATTTAATTAACACAATGAATAGTGTCAAGGAGAAGGGAACAATTTCAAAGCTCTCATGAACATTTTACCGACAGGTATACAGAGAGATTTTACCAATGATATTAATACCGACAAGTATACGGACATATTTTACCAATGGTATTAATACCGTTGATATAAATAACACGTCATCGTACTTTTTTTCTTTTTTTAATCCCTTTTTTTCCCATTGTAATTCCCCTAGTATATATCAAAGGAATATTTATGTCGGTGTTTTCCGATGGATATAACAAGGGAATATGTTGTTGGTAGAATTCAATGCAATTTACCGACAAAAACATTCTGTCGGCGTTGCCATTTGTATTTGCCAATTTTTTGGTAGTGAAAGGGAAATAATGCTTGCAATTGAAGGCTCCATGGTGGCAAGATTCACGATAGCAGCAACAGGGGAAGGTTGTACGACAATAGCAACATGAGAAGATTCCAAAGCAGAGGGAGAAGAAAAAGACTAAGGATTCACGACAGCAGCAGGACAAGCTTTCTAAGCAGAGGGAGAAGAAAAAAAAAAATTCTACACCATAGGTTGAGATGAAAAGTCCATTAGAGAGAAGGAAAGAAAGTTTTAAAGTGTAATGACTCTAATATCAACTTGAGAATAATATGAGGTTTAATCTATTAGTTAGCCAACCTTTCTTATTTATATATGTAAGGCAATGTACAATAGTTAATGTAGAGATTACAACACAAGTGTCGCACCCGACATCGCGACGGCCCATAAAATAATTCTCGATTATGGAAAAAGAATAGATATCTGGCATCTTGTTCTTTTAGGGGAAAAGGTCTTGTTTGAGGAGTCACCACCTAGTATTATGGTCACTAGGAACCCTAACTGGTCATCAGAGATTCTATGGCTCGGGATTGGTTACGTAAAAGGGAAGATATTATCACCCCTTAAATGTTCTGCCTGAGGCAGACTGCATTGCTGGTTTTGTCTTAAATTGCTAAATGTTTATTAGTTTATGCTGTGATAATTTACTTATAATATTCCTGACTCTGGCGCCAGTGAATATTCACATAAAAAATT
>Ga0307510_10003133_pt1 | contig 19158 bp, 4 predicted proteins | sample 12_EM_MG_FD_207224 | JGI IMG/M metagenome (GOLD analysis project Ga0307510, IMG submission 207224) | Populus trichocarpa ectomycorrhiza microbial communities from riparian zone in the Pacific Northwest, United States - 12_EM | ecosystem: Host-associated > Plants > Roots > Unclassified | place...
AACCCAAAGACACAACACACAAAGACACGAGACTACAACAACAATAACATCAACACTAAAATAATAAAAAGCCCCCACCACCTCTTATATATAAACACACACGCACACAATCAATACATTTAGAGAGAGAGGTTTTTAATCTTTTTAGAGAGAATGATACGGTTTCGCCGGGGTCATAGGACGGGGTTCCACTCTGACATGGCAGCGCATGAGAGAGAGAGAGAGCGCTAGCCAAAGCCCGTCAAATTGCACCTACCCACTTATATATTGCCACGTCTCACCACCCGGGTTCATGTTCCCAAAATTTGTCCTCCCTTTCCTTTCTTTTCCTTTTTCTCCTCATTTGATCTTGCGCGTCTTTCTACACACTACTACAAGCTCTTACCCTCTCCTTGGTTGCATTACGTTTAATGGAAAGAAAATGCAGAGAGCGAGCGAGTAAATGGAGAGACACAAATATTCGTTGCTTTTTGCACAATGATTCACGGGCACGAGGCAACTAATCCTACAGTAACATGATTTTGTAGGGAACGGTTCTGGTGAAGTGTCCGATCCGACTATCTGCACATCTAGTTTTTTTTACCTGCTTTTAGACATCCTCTTGTGGTATTGTTCCTGTTACAATGTTTGCTTGTTTACACCATAGCTATAGCTATCAAAATATGTGATGGTAAATGGAGAAGTGCATGATTTTACTACAGTTGTCCAGTGCACGTGATTTCTCTTAATGGAACATGACATGACTATAATCTTGTGTGGAAATTGTAATTGAATGATTAATTTACCACGTCTATGCATTGGATGTTGTTTCTCTCAATGGAACAGGATTTTATCAGATCTTCAGTGGATTGAGATTCTTTGTGATTGATGAGCAGTTTTCAGATTGGAAAGTGACGCTTTTTTTTTCTAATATTGTTACAATGGTGCGTGCAAAGAATCTATTTTTGTGAATCTGGTAATGTAATTGCTCCTCTCTTTTTTTTAGAAGGTAACACCTCATTGATTATCATGGGAGATTATGAAGCTAATATGTAATGTCACATGAAATCCACAAGCATACTTTTCTGGTGTGTTTGTTTTTACGGTTTAACTCGCTTCTTAAAATATATTTCAAATTGTTTTTTTCTTGAAATGATATTAAATTGATATTTTTTATAGTTTAGATGTGCTAGTATTAAAAAATAACAAAAATATTATTTTATATATTTTCAATAATAAAATATTTTTAAAAAAATATCATGCACCATAGTATAGTATGAAAAACATTCTTCTAACACTTGACCATATCTAATACGCTATGTGAATTCATGAGTTTGTATTCTATCGAGTGCCACTGCGGTTGGTTATAAGAGATTGGTAACTATTATATAACCTCTCATCAAATTCACTTGCTAGCTTCCTCGATTCTATAGAACTCGGGAAGCTCATAACACTTGTTCAATAATCACAACAAAGAAATGCTAAGAATAATCAAATATGGTACATGTACATCTAGGATTAAGACTTAAAACTCATGCTGTCATGATTAAATTGTATTGCTATGTAAGTTTGCATGAATAAAAGTGAAATCCGCCTCTTTTGTTGGAGCCAGAAATTATTCTTACTCAGAGCTATTAAATAAATATATAATTTTTTTAAGATTAATTATTAATTCATGTATATAAATTTTTAAACTTAACAGTAAAGTTTTAATTCAAATATAATATAAAATATTAAAAAATAAATTTGAAAGTACATAAAATTGAAGTGAAAGTAAAAATAAATTCACTATTAAAGTTACATCCTTCGATGTTTTGTGGAATATAATTCATCTATAATCAAATCAGAATTGATATTGTAACAACCCCTCAACCGAGATAAAATAACAATCTCATGTCAACTGGAAACACAAAGTAATTAAATTTTTTTCCTCTCTCAATTCCTCATTCCTTCACTTGATTCTTCCTTAGATTAATGTTTTATAAGTTGGACTTTGTAAGTTTAGAAGGTTATTCTCTTATTTTTTTTTTCTTGGATTGTTTTTTTATGTTTTTCCCTTACTTTTCTCTCTTTCTCTCTCACCTTTTCTTTTCTTTCTTTTTTTATACTGCTTCTGCCCAGTCGGCAACATATAGAAGAAAGGAGGAGCTGATTTGTTTTATTTTTTAATGGCAAATAATCATTTTACCCTTAATGAGTTGTTTTGCTTTTATTTCACGGTCCTTTTTTTTTGTTAGAACTACCAAGATCCATTCATCCTAAAATTGTAACCATATTTTATTTAATATATTTTAAGATCCCTCATAAAATTTCAGCTCAATCTGATGATCGGATTGAAAATTACGCCCAATAACATAAAACTAGTCAAATTGTGGTTTTTCATCAAATTTCTCCTAAAAATCTGAAATTTTAACCTAAGCTAAAGCATCATATTAGAAGGCTACACGCAAATCTTCAGAATATTTTGATATCTCAATTATGAATTACGAATTTGTTTTTACATAAAACTAATAAAAAAAAATTGATAAAATCTTGACCTGGGCTATAGCTCACCCAAGCGTTTAACATGCCTCTGCCCTTGTTTTTTGTTATAGTTAAACATAGGTCAACCTGTGTTATTTTTTATTTTCCTTCTTAAATGAGTTTCGCGATGAAGTCATGAAAAAACTATATTAAAAAAATTATACTTTCTATGGACTTCACTCCTAGACGGAGATTTGTAGGCTTGAACATGGGCTTTATATTAGTGCTTCATTGTTCCTAAAAAATAAGTTTTTCATAGAACAAGAGATTCTTTTATACTTAAGTTAGCAAATGAAAAGGAAAAGATAATGCACAAGAGAAATATTGTGAAGAGCCAGGAAAAATGTGTATTGTATTTGAATCAATCAATCTAAGAACTTGTTCTATTTACCTTGTGACCCGAGATATTTATAGATCTTGGTTATGTCAGCTCACCTCATGATGTTGAGAGTTGCAAAATAATTGATTGGTGGAAATATTAATGTCCACCATTAGCTGAAGTGTTTAGCCTTACCATTGGTGGAGAGATTGGTGATTGTTAATGACACCTTGGTAGAAAATAATAATTAGGGAGAAAGGAGGTGGATGTTTTGCAAAAACATATGGTACGTGTTTGCACTTCTATCATTTGCTAGAAATATGTTGTCAACCATGTATAAAAATGTGTATCTATAAAGAATTTGTTAGTAAAGCATATAAAATTTTATGAGCATGGACGGTGCACAACGTCGCTTTATGAATCCTAAAAAAAGGTCCAATTGTGTATGTATTGGACAATTCACGTGCTGAGAAAAAGAGGGAGAAAATGTGTGAGAGGCTGAAAAGAAGAAACCTAGTCTTTTGGACCAATTTCTAGATGTTTGAGCTTGGTCAGAACATCTAAAAATAGTCTATTTCTTTTCTTTTTTTTTGGTGTGAGCCTTGCATGCGCTAAAGATAAAGAGTGGGTTGACATGTTATCTTGGGGCGGCATGTGCAAAGCACTCCTATCATTGATCTTCCAAGGTATAATTAGACTTGTCCCATCAATATCTTTATAATGATATTAAAAATGTCACAAATGAAGCTCCATCAAAGTTTATGTCAAGATTAGAGGATTTCTAATTCAAATTCTAAAATCAACTAAAGCATCATGATATTTCATTGTTCATTCATTGTTAACATAGACTCGATTTATCACGTATTCATTGTATAATAGGTTTTTTTTTTGCTATTTTTTACCCTTTTTATTTCTGGAGCATCTTCAATAGAAGATGTTATTTAGAAGAGTCAAATTAATAATATGGTTATTTGAATGGTGTAAATATAGCTTTTTTTACTTATGTGCACTTCAATGATAAAAAAAATAATAATTAGAAAAGACAATTGTATTTTAATATACTTAACACAGAACTATTTTAACAACCTGAAATGACCCAGATGACTTGATGGATCTCAACACAACTCGGACAATTCTCAATCAATCAAATATTAAAGCATGAAATTGAAAAAAAATCAATTAAAAAAATAACTTAAATCAACCTAGATAAACTCCCAAAACTCGTGATACGGGTTATGAGATCAAAATAATCTTATAAAAAGTAAATAAAAAAATATAGATTTAAAAAAAAAAACTAGTAAAAAAACATTATTATAATGAATAATATTTTAGATTTTTTTCAAGATACATAGAAATAGCATTTATAAAAAAAATATGATAAAATAATTTTTTTAAAAAAATCTAACTGTATATGCCTTTATTGTTGTGGGTTGCTTTCACCTTTTTAGAGAGCTTCTATTGTTGGGTTTTGTTTTGTTTTTTTTTTACTGGTGAGCGGTTAGTTTCTCTTTTCTTTAGCTGACACCCTACACACACGAACATCAAGTTTTGGTCCGTCGAACCCTTTTATGTTTTTTTTTTTTTTTTTAATTTATGCAATTATCTCTCGTAGCTTTTTTTTTCTTCATCTGCTTCAGTTGCTTATCATCACATTTTTTCTTGTTATCGCCATCTATCATCTGGTGTCACTATCGTCTATATATTTTACTCCTTGGCTTTGTCTACAACATCTTTTTGGCAAGTTGGTTTTTTAATTTCTTTTTTTTAAGAGATTAATTATTGAAATTCAGGTACTTATTGATCTCTTTTATTTTTTTTCTTTAAAATTTGCTCGGCATGTTAAACTTTTCCAAGAAAAACACTTAAGACATGATAAACATTATCTCATCAATGTCACTAAATTTTGTTAGGTAAGTTGATAACCATGTTGCCACACAGTCGCATATTGATATTTATATAGTTTGATAATAACAATTAAATAAAAATAAATTAATAATATTTTTAATTGAGATTAAATTTAATTATGTTTATACGAAGATCATCAACAATCATGAAAAAATAAATTAATAAATAAATCAACAAGTCTAAAATACAAAGTAAATGAAAACTCGATTCTTAAAAATTCATTCAAGTGCTAATTATGTAAATCTTTATAAAAATGAATATACACATTTCACATAACTTGCATTATAGGATTGATATGCATTTAGTCGATTTAAAATTCATTAGATTTAAAACTATTAAATTTGGGTTATAAATTGAACTTGTCGACCGCTTGTTTATCAGAGATAAACACCTGAGAATTTGTAGATGCATGATAATCAATTACATGTAGATGATTCATCCTCCACTCCCAATTTTACGAGTTTCCTTGTTTTTATGGTAAAAAAAATGTTTTTGAATTTTTTGTTTTAATTTTTGTTTTTTATATTTTTAAATCATTTAAAAAATAAATAAAAAATATTATTTTAATATACTTCTTAATAAAAAAATAATTTATAGCCTTTGTAACCTCCATTTTCATCGCGAAGAAATCGGATATTTTTCGCCAGAAGGTCCCTTCTCATATTCGTTTTCAAGGGATGAAAAAACAAATGAAATAAAATAAAATACTGTTGTTTGTTTTTTTTTTTAAAAGGAAAAAGGAGAAAAGGGTGTTCCTGGAATTCTCACATCCAAATCTGAAGGGAGAACCACCAGCTAAGCTAACTATTAAGTGGGACCTACACAACTAAGCAAAACACGGCTCCGTGGTAAAAAACGTAGTCGACACGCACGCGTGGGCTTCATTAACCTCTCCGCAAATACCGACTTTTTTTATTTTAAGATAAAAATCATCAGTACACAGTTGCCCCAAACCCCAAGAAAATCACAAAATTAATATTAGAAAAAGCCAACAAAATTTATAGATCTAGCAACATCTACACGCACAAAAACAATTGATAATAATAATAATAAAAAAGTAGAACATGCTATAAAATCAAGAGAGAGAAAGCAAGAGAGCTCTGACTCTGGCTGCTGCCTAAGCTTTTACGGTCATTGCTTCTATTTTCTGGTACTTCTTATTTCTTCGCTTCTCATCCACTCTTTTTTTTTCTTCTAAGTTTCAATCCTTTTCATTTGGTTAAGCTGTGGTTGTGATTAGTTTATAATTTGTTTTGTTTTTTCTTCTGGTGAGTTGAGGTGTAATCAGTGTGAGTTTTGGGCTTTTGAGTGAGGATTCCATGTGGGTTTTTTTTTTGTATTGAGTTTAGGGTTCTTAAGAGTCTAAAGTTTACTTCTTTGGTCTGATTTCAATTTTGCTAGTTTTTTTTAGGGTTTGATGTTTATTATTGTGTTAGTCCTAATTTCAAAAGCAACCGTCCAGTCTTTTATTTATGATCAGGTTTTTTCAAGTGGATTTAAATAACTTAATTGTTTAAGTATGATTTTTGTCTTTCAATCTTTTTTTTTCCCGTGTAAAGATTGTATTTTTGTCCATCTGGAATTTTAGAATTAAGCATTTTTTTTTTGTGTGATTATTATGTAATGAGTTGTCTAAGTGGTGTTTTTAACATTTGATTGATTCATAGTACAATGAGATGTAGTAATTTAGTGGAAGCTACTTTGATTTTTGAATGTAACTGGTACTTTTCTATTTGTTTGGCCACAAAGAAAAGAAAGCAAAAGTAACGAGATTACAAGTTTTTAATATTAAGTCCGCTTTGCTAAGGACATGGAAATGCAGCACCTGCTAATCTTATGACCTTCAAACTCCACACGATTTTTCTTAAAGCAGATCCATCTTTGTCCTAAGGCATGCATATTTGTATTCTTTTTGTGTAAATTAATGCCTTTTATTTCTTTTTTTTAAGTGAGTAGATCTATCTATTTCATGTTACTTTGTGCAGCTCTGCCATCACCGGGGAGCTTTCCTGTAAAACTTACTGAAATTTGATACTAAATAAGCTCTTGATCATGTGTTTGTTTCTGTTTAAGATGATTGAAATTTTTTGTCTTGTTGCTCCAAATATTTTCTTTTCCTAAAGAGTGCTCATGCTAGGCATTTTGCTTTCTAATTAACCAAGTAGTTCTTATTAGCAAGAGCTTATTTCCCATTTCAGGTTTTCTCCTGCAAAGATGTCATCTTGCAAACAAAGTTTGTGGTTGCCCATACAAGCGATTCTGTACTGATATGGCACTATTGGCTTGCCTTACTGGTGCAGTTGACCCAAATGGACAGGAATCTGGGGAAAGGCATGACAGATCAGCAGAAAAACTATGAACAAGTTCGATATAATAACATGGAAGCTAGAAATGAAGGGCTGGGGTCTGTAAACCAAAGGTTTTTTCATGATCCATCAGCTAATATTAATACTAACATGCGACCTCCTGACTACAACATGTCAATTGGAGCTAGGCCTGTGCTAAATTACTCCATTCAGACTGGTGAGGAATTCGCTCTTGAATTTATGCGGGAGAGGGTGAACCCCAGGCAACAGCTCTTTCCAAATGCTTACGTTGATCCTAATAGCACAACTAGCTATATGGAACTAAAGGGCATGTTGGGAATATCTCATACGGGTTCGGAAAGTGGGCCTGACATCTCTACGATAAGCACAGTAGAAAAAGCCCGGAACCAGGAGTTTGACCGGAAGGGATCTTCTGTGCATGAAGACCAAAGTTATTATGATCCTGTCCGACCGGTACCACGAACCTCATCAAGAAATGACAGCAGTCGAGGAATTCATGGTTATACATCTTCAGGAGCCTCTGATAGTTCATCATCAAAGGTGAAGTTTCTCTGCAGCTTCGGTGGTACAATTTTGCCTCGTCCGAGTGATGGAAAGCTGAGATATGTTGGGGGTGAAACACGCATTATCCGGATAAGCAAGAATATTTCTTGGCAGGAGCTTATGCAGAAAACTTTGGCAATTTACAATGAATCTCACACTATAAAATATCAACTTCCTGGTGAAGATCTTGACGCTTTGGTTTCTGTATCCTGTGATGAGGATCTTCAGAACATGATGGAAGAATGCAATGTATCAGAAGATGGGGGATCGAAGAAGCCTAGGATGTTCTTGTTTTCTAGCAATGATCTAGAGGACTCCCAATTTGGCCTGGGAAGTGGAGAGGGTGAGAATTCTGAGATTCAATATGTAGTTGCTGTAAATGGTATGGACTTGGGTTCAAGGAAGAATTCAATTAATCTGGTAAGCGCATCAGGGAACAATTTGGATGAGTTACTCAGTCTTAATGTTGAGAGGGGCAGCAGTGGAGTTGCAGCTCAATTAACTGGAAGTAATGCTCCATCTTCAGCTGTTAATATGCTGCCTTCAACAACCCAATCTTCTCAACCAGCACTGACGAGTTCATCTAGTGCCCATGAATCTAATTCACAGCCTTACCATGGCCAGAAGATGCATCATGGAGATGCCAGCCAGCATCCAGTGTCCTCCATGCAACCTATGGAGAGCTTCCTTCAGATGGATGAAAAGGGGACCAATCCATTGTCGGGCCCAATTCAGTATGGTTTTGGCTCACATCTCCCTATCCATGCAATGGTTGGGGAAAATCTAATGGGAGTGCCTTTCCGCATGTATCCAACTCAACAGGGGGTTTTGGCAGAAGAGAAACCGTACAATGGCTTTCATGTGCAAAATGCAGAAGCATCTGTAAAGGATGCAAAACTGAAAAGAGAGAGCTCAGGACACAAAATAAATGAACCTGAGAAAGTTCAAACTCTGGATAAGGAGGCAAGAATAAAGGAATTGAAAATGAAACGAGATGATTCATTCCAGAAGCTTAATGAAACTGTTAAAATTCAGGCAGTGGAAAATGATACCGTTTCCTTGCATCCATATGATAGTTCCATTCCAAATTATACTTCTAGAGAAGAAGTATTGGTTGCCAATTCAACACCAGAAGTAGGATCACCTCTGCTGCTTATGAAAAATAATAAAAGCCCCCATGAACCTGTACTGAATTCGATGTCCACTGAAACTGTGACCGAAGGGATAAAGAATAATGGGGATGACCATTTTCACTCATCTGGTGATCCATTTGCCCCAGGATATGGGGGTTCTGAGGCTGATCCAACAGATTTTAGCTACCTCGAACCATCTGTGGCTCCTCATCGGGTTTTTCATTCTGAGCGAATTCCCAGGGAGCAGGCAGAATTAAATCGCTTGTCAAAATCGGAGGATTCCTCTGATCCTCAGATTCTAATAACTCAAGCACGTTCTGGTTGTTCTCAACCACTTATAGAATCAATTGATAAGTTGCACGAAGGAAATGTGGCTTCCCAGACTGACCAGTCCCACCCATCTGCAAAATTGTGTTATGCAAAACCTCAGACTGTTGAAGATGGACTTGCACAGTTTGAGAAGTATAAAGAATTTGCTGATAACATCGGTACAGTAAATCCCAGCATTGCTCAAGGTCTTGGGTCAAATGTGCAGAAATCTGACTCAAGACGTGTTGTTTTTAATCCAGTGGATGATTATGAAGGTTTCCAGGTTAAAGGCAACTATACTGATCTCTCTATCAATGATAACGAAACAGTTGGGTTGACACATCCAACAGCAAGTCAGGGAACTTCCAGTAAGCACCCAGAAGATCCTGCTTTGGGGCCTCCAGAGTTTGAAAGAACTGAGACTGTTTCTGACAATAATAATGGGAACAACACTAAGGTGAATGTGCAGCCTTTGGCATGGACAGAGAGCCCAGTGAGAGCTGTATCTGAGGGGGATCCCAGCATTGGTGTTGGCACTCTTGAGAAGAAAGACATACGAATCGATATAAATGACCGGTTTCGTCCTGATATCCTCTCTGATATTTTCTCACAAGCCAAAATCCATGAGAATGTGGTCAGTCCAATTGTTGATGGAGCGGGCTTGAGCTTGAACATGGAGAATCATGATCCGAAACACTGGTCTTACTTTCGGAAATTGCAAGATCAGTTTGTTAGGAAAGATGTTTCCCTTATAGACCAAGACCATTTGGGTTACTTATCCTCCCTTACAAATGATGAAGGAGGGACGCTCATTGATTATAGTTATCCACCTTTAAGGTCTGATGGAGTTGCCTTGCCTCACATTGAGGAAGATGTTCAACAAGAGACATCTGGTGTTGTTGGGCTGAACACCATGGATTCCCATGCAGATTATGGTCATTTTGAGCTGAAGGAAACTGAGAGTGCGCAATTGGATGGGGTGAATGCTAGAATACCAGAATCAGAGTATGAGGTACTTTGATGAGTTTTTTTTTTGTTTCATCTGTTTGATAATCAAAGTGTCTTTACCTTCTTGCTATCATTTCACCAGACATTCTGATTTTCTTAATGCTGTCAGGGTGGGAAGTTGGACATTCGAAACACCGGTGCACATCTTGTTGACCTTTCCTCAGGAGAGTTTGATATTAGCACCTTGCAGGTAATTTCTTTCATTTTTCCTTAAACTATGGCTGTGCCATGTGCAGAAGCTGAAAATTTTGTTGGTTGCAGACTCATTTTACATTTTATTAGATTATTGTTTGGAAATTCTCATGTGAAAATCTCATTAGTTTCCAAGGTACTATTGTAGTTGAACAGAAGAGTATTGATAAAGCATTGTTGGACTGGAAAATGCAAAACTTGTATCTAGAATCTGCTCTGATGTCTTTTGCAGAAACCATAAGAAATGAAAAGGAGAAAATAAGTATTGTAAGTGAGAAATGGACTGTTTTGCACCACCTACTGCCCTCCAGGAGGGGGAAATGCAAAACTTGTATCTAGAATCTGCTCTGTTTTCTTTTGCAGAAACAATAAGAAATGAAAAGGAGAAATGGACTGTTTTACACCACCCACTTCCCTCCATGAGGGTGAGACCCATGGTTGACAGTTCAACCAACTGGAGGTGTTGTTTCTGGGGTGGCAAATGTGAAGTAACACGGGTTGTGTTTCCCTCCTGACACTGCTTTCTTCACTGTAGTGGATATAGTAACATGCAACCTAAACACTGGCAATGTTTGACTAGAGAATTTTGGTGTTTTGTTCCAAGGTGATGCTCTGCATTTTCAAACTCATTTCAAGAAGTCCTACGCAGTTTAAATTATGAATAAAACTATATGAAACAATATGATGTCTCATGCTTACTCGGAATCACTTTGGCATATCCAGACATTCTTTTTGAATGACCTAGTGGACTCGAATTCCTGCTGTTTCATTCACTTTTTTGCACATATAGATGCATAATGAGACATCTAGTGACTTGCTAGTCATGCATTATATTGGATGTTTTTTATTTTTATTTTTTTTAAGACTCCCTACCTTTCTTCATTATTATTGGAGCTGTCATTGAGGATTTCTTTTAGTTGTATAATTTTTTTGTCATCACAGATCATAAAAAATGAAGACTTGGAAGAGTTGAAAGAATTGGGGTCTGGCACTTTTGGTACTGTTTATCATGGAAAATGGAGGGGTACGGATGTTGCTATTAAGCGTATAAAAAAGAGCTGTTTCACAGGCCGTTCATCGGAACAAGAAAGATTGGTGAGCTTCCGTTCTTTCTATTGATTTTTTAATTGAAATTAAGCATGAAAATAGTTGACTTTTGTAAATAAGGCAGTTTTACATGTGATTATCAATGAGACTTCCGATTGGAATTTGCCCAATATTTCATTTTTTAGTTTCTAGAACTATTTATTAGTTCAAGATCCCTCTTACTAACTGGGATCAAAGAATTAGCACATCTGTATTTCTCAAAACTTTTATGAACTTATAAACTATAATCTAATAATCAAGTCAATTCCTTGATTATAAGAGCTTATAAGATCATTTCAAACTGGACAAGACTAGAGTAGCCTTGTGTACATCCTCATTTACAAGAAAAGTCATTTGTATCTAAAAAATACTGTAAACATTACATATTACCCTCCATTGTTACATTCTATTTAGGACTAAGAATAGATGTAAAACAAGAAAGACTGGTGAGCTGACTTTCATTCTATTGACTTTTTGTTATGAACAATTAAGCATGTAAATGGTTGACTTGTAAGTAAGGAAATAATAAAGCAGTTGTTAAACCTTATTTTTTGTGTCCAAGATCAAATTTGGATTAGAAGGCTTGAATGCGATCCATCTCAGATACTTTGAATGTCTTAACTTTTAGCTTGATGCAGCTGCTGCTGTAGTGTTTCAGTAACCTTCAGTTAAATGAAAGAAACGAGAATTTTCTTTCATACTGCCTGGTAAAGGGTAGGTTCTTTTTCACGTGAGTGAACAGAGTGGGTGTGGTTTTCATGAGTGGAGTTTTACACAATTATGTGCAAGTTGATCAACATGGTAAACTATCTGCCAGAATATCAAGAAGAATAGGGATCTGTTCCATACTTGTCTCATTCTGCATCCATAAACAGTGCTTATATTTTTTTCAGACCGTGGAGTTCTGGCGTGAAGCTGAAATTCTCTCAAAGCTTCACCACCCCAATGTAGTTGCATTTTATGGAGTGGTTCAGGATGGGCCCGGAGGAACACTTGCCACTGTGGCAGAGTTCATGGTAAATGGCTCTCTTAGACATGTTCTACTTAGCAAGGACAGGTAAGATCTCTATATGTGTTTGTGGATGCTGTACTGTTTTCATTTCACTCTCTGTTAGCGTCGTTGTTGTTTAATCTAACCTTCATGAATGTCTAGGCATCTTGATCATCGTAAGCGTCTCATTATTGCAATGGATGCAGCTTTTGGAATGGAATATTTGCATTCAAAGAACATTGTGCATTTTGATTTGAAATGTGACAACTTGCTTGTCAACCTGAAAGATCCTTTACGACCTATTTGCAAGGTAACTGTGATACTGTTGCTGTTTGAGTAGTTTCCATTTATGATGATACATGTTTCTTATCCAACAGCCTGATTTCTGAAATCTTATTTACTTAGCAAGCAGCAAGGTGGTCTAGCGAATCTAATGTTTAACATAAATGCTTCTGTTTTTGCAGGTAGGTGATTTTGGTTTGTCAAAAATCAAAAGGAATACCTTGGTTACTGGTGGTGTAAGGGGAACTCTTCCATGGATGGCTCCAGAACTCCTGAATGGTAGCAGCAGTAAGGTTTCTGAAAAGGCAAGTAACAAATTTCTTCCATGTTGCCTGAAGTGAATATTTACATCCCTGTCAGATTTTGTTTACCATGATTTTTTTTTTCCCTTCAAGCAAGGCAAGTTATCAAGACGCTTATAAAAAGGACATGAGACTTTGTTACATGAGTTTCGACATATTGTTTCTCCTGGTCAATTCACAACAGTAATTATGCAATTAATGCTTGTAGCTTCTTCACTTATTGGCAGGTTGATGTGTTCTCTTTCGGCATTGTCTTATGGGAGATTCTCACTGGTGAAGAGCCTTATGCCAATATGCATTACGGAGCAATCATAGGTATGTATGAAACATTCTTGTTACATCACAGAGTATTACACTTTTGATCAACCATTGCACACAGCGTGATAATATGTTCCGCAGGTGCTGAAGTTTGGGCCTTCCATGTTCTTTATCCAATTTTTTTCTGTATTTTAGATTTTTTTAAGAGTTTAGGAATATTGGTTTGAGGGTTGTAACCTCTTCTATAAATTGTTGTTTGCCGATAAATGTGTCACACAACTTCTTATTGATACTGGAATTGCTTTGTTATTCACATGTCTCTTTGTTGTTTTGCTGTGTACCCTCTCCTTTGCAGGAGGCATAGTTAATAACACTCTGAGACCACCTGTACCGAGCTTTTGTGACTCTGAATGGAGATTGCTAATGGAGCAGTGTTGGGCACCCGATCCCTTGGCCCGTCCATCATTCACAGAGATTACCAGACGCTTACGTGTCATGTCAGCAGCATGTCAAACTAAACAGATACCCAAGTAGTGATGCCTGTCAATCCCTTTGCTATGCCTTTTTGGCCAATTGTCATGAAATACAATCATAAGATTTTATTTCTATTTATTTCATAAAAGGTTGTGTGTAGAGTTTTGTGTTGTGCAGGAACATGGAGAAATTCTTGGAGAAATTAAACTTAATGTAAAGCTATTATTTTTGTCAATAGTAAATACAAACTTCAAATTTGAGCTCCATGTATAATTAATACGCTCTGCATTCGGTGTTTGTGCATAAGGTGGAGAGCATTCTTCTGGCTCATTGTTGGCTCCCCACCAAATTCTTAGAAGCAACTGTTGATTTTTTTCTGTTGCAAGCTGAGTATGGCCTGCATTAGCAGTAACTATAGGGGATGATACATGCAAGAGGGGCAAGGGCTTGGGATTTAGTGTGAGGGAATTCAACAATACAGAGTAAGAGAGGGAAGATTGGAAGCAAACTACGGATAATTTCAATTTCACGCCTGAGTTGCTCTGCTGACTTTATGTGAACATCGGGCTACCATGCTCACAGCACTTTGCCTTTTCCAATTTCCATTCTACATTCACTTTTAATATGCTGTTAGACTCGTAAAAAAAATAAAAAATTCAAGCATACCATAAATTCTGTAAATCTTCATGTTGATATAGACTCTTGAACACAAATTGATCGAATAACTATTATTCCACTTAAGTAATGAGCTTAAGCTTGGCCTCTTCATATGAATAGGAAGATGAAACCGATAGGCCTTTTCATTGATCTCTTGTAGTACTTTAAAAGGATCAATCTTTCTCGCCCAAAGCTAGTTAGTAGTTACACTCCACATGAAACCTATAATGAGTAAGCAGTGAAAATTGTTTGTTTAACTTGATCTTGCACCTTACAAAGGGAAAATGTCATATCTTCAAATTAAACACCCAGTCAACCAACATGAGGAATAGGTGCCAACTCAAGCACACTAGATGGATTTTATCGATAAACAATAATCTCAAATAGGCTCAACCGAGGAGCCTCCTTCCTAAACTTGTTATAGAAAAATTGTCTTCTGGCTTGTTTTGTCTATAGACTATGTAGTATATTTCCTAGGCTGTGACTCACCACTCTGTTTGAGAGTGGTAAAGGAATACTGAACATCAAATAAGTTCCTTACTCACCACATAAACTCTTCTAGAAGTTGTTCCATGAACTTGATATCCTGGTCAAAAGTTACGGATATAGAAACCTTATGTAAGCGAATCATCTTCTTGAAGCATAGATGAATAATCTAGAAGTATCCATGATTTTTTCTATTTTTTTTTTAAGTTGGGTTATTTTGATCTTATATCTCGGCTCACATGTTAGTATTATTAATCTGGGTTGACTCGAGTTTTTTTTAAAATACTTTTTTTGAATTGATTTTTTTTTAATTTTATCCGTCGACATTATGTTATTGAGCCTTGGGCTTTGTGATTTTTTTTGCTTTCTTTTCTGTGAGGTTATCCTGATCTCATACCCTTGATCACGAGTTAACTTGGGTTGCTTCTGTTTTTTTATTTGATTTTTTTTTCAATTTTATTTTTCATCATTTATTTTACTTGATAATTGACCTCTATTGCTTTATTCAATTCTTTTGTATAGGTGATACAAGTCTCACGATCGGGACACAAATTTGACATGCTGATTTAGGTTAGGTTTTTTTGTCATTTCTTAAAATGTTTTTCCCGGTTTGTTCTTCAACATTTAATATATTGGTAATTGAGCTTTGATTTTTTTAAAAAAAATTTTACTCTTTATGAGGTTATCTTTTTTATTTTCTCATTTAATTTTTACTTTATTATCAAATAAGATCGTTTAGATTTTTTTTCATAATATTGACAAGCATTTATTTTTTTTGATTGGTCATTGACATTCTCTTTTTGGTTTTTTTTTCCGCTTGTTTTTTTAATTATATTATTAAATTAACTGAGATTATTAAACTTATCTAAATTGATGACCTGAATCCCAAACTTTTCTTGCTCTTTTAAAATTGCTATGACATTCTTTTACATTAAAAAAAAAATAACCTAGCTTACAACATACCACATTACTTACTAGTTGGAAACTACACATGATTAAGTGATAAAAATGAAGGCCCAAATAGCCAAGTTGATCAACTCTTTCTTTAATTTTCTTATAACAACTTGCTTTATAGATGCCAATTATTGATTATGTAAGTTCCTAGGGAGTTGAACTCGAGTTATTTGAGGTAGAATTGAAAAAAATTTAATCATGGATAAATGAGTTTAAATCAAGTATAAATCAAGTTTCAAGATTTCTGAAGAAGAGTTTGTTATTTCTCTTATGTAGAATGAAGAATACATGCAAATATATATAGTACTGGATTAACAAATCAGATAGTACAAATTAGGAAATAAATAGTATTGTTCCTGTAATTAATCTATCCTACCATATACATTAATACTAAGAAAGGAAAGAATTCTGCAGAACAGGAAACCTGCAAAAAAGAAAAGAATCATAAGGAAGAAGAAAGAGTCATAATATTTCAACAAAATTAACATAAAGCATTATTTGCACCTTTTTTTTTCTTTCTAGAAGAGTAAAAAATGAGTATGATTAATTATAAAATACTTTTAAAAAAAACAAGTTAATCCTATCCGGTAAAGTTGTAATTTTTAATAAAAAAAATCTTTAGTCATTAATTATAAAACAATGATAATCTTTTTTTATATATATAGTTCACGTAGAGGATATAAAATATTATTAGCTTACAAACTGTAATTTTTTTAAAAATAAAAGTATTACAAGTATCTTATAATTTATTTCATTTTATACTTTACTTTTTAATTTTAAATATTACAAAAAGCATCCTTGATAAAAAAAAATTCAAAATAAACCCGCGTAAATTATATTATAAAACCCACCAAGAGACAAACAAAACCTAATCCCTTTCTCTCTCTTCAGCTTACAATTTCTCCGCTCTCTCTAGAATTTTTAAAAAAAAACCCTCATAAAACCCTCAATAGTTTCAATTTTTATTGTTGTTCAGAATCCAAAAGAGGTTTTCGATAGCTAGAAACAATCAATGTTGTTTTCTTGTAAACCCCTAAAAATCTCCAAATTAAAAATTAGAGTTACTGTTTATAGAACTCTAATTTCAATTCTTTTCCCAAATGCTGATGTGGGTTCTGATGGTCCAGTGACAAGAACAGAAGTAAGTTGAAGATTATTTACATTTCAAGCAAGATGTGCAAAGAGCTCTTTTGAGGGCTGATTATCTAGATCAAGTGAATGATGATGATACACAACTCAATGGAGCTGCCGCTCAAACTTCATTCTCATCGGGTGTCAACGATGGAGTTTCTGAAGCAACAACCATGACTGGAGGTGGTAAGGAAAATAACAAAGGTAGTTCTACAAACACTCTGGGTGGATTAGGAATGCCCTTCACAGACTTCAAAACACCATGTGATTCTTCTTGTTATTTCCCGAATTAAATAAGAAACTAGAATTCATTGCCAATGGCGAAGATAAGAAATGAGGGTACGGTTGAAGAAAGATTCCTTATGTAAGCAATAGTAAGAGCAAGATTGTGTGCAAAATAACCCTAGCTGAATTGGTTACATCACGAGTTTTTTCAGAATTATGGGAGATTTACATTATTATTAATTTTAATACTATGAAATTAGTTGAGATATATATAAATAAATAAAAAATAAAAAAAATTGTGTGTAAAATAAAAAAGAGTGTCCAAGAAAGACTAAAATCCCCTCGCAGCTACAAACCCGTAGATTTTCCCTTTATGAGGAAACTACAGAAGCTGAGAAATTTTATGAAAAAAATTTTGTTGAGTAAGATTCAAGTATCCGATTCAAGTTTTCTGGTCTATAACAAAACTGGCGAGGAATTATTTAGTTATTAAATTAAAAATAATAGCAAACTTGTAAATATTTAGATATTTTTAATGGAGTTTTTAATACCATATAAAGTTTTTATAAAATTTGAAAAAAATGTAAAATAAAATAAATTAGTATTTTTTTCCTATTAAGCTATTTACCTAAATTAAATTCTTCAATTTTACAAGTTTTTGTTTTTTCAATTACTGTTATCAATCAAATATATATACGAACACTCTCTGTTAACCCAAAACTAGCACAGGTATTTTAGAAAGACCCATTTGCCCGACCCGACCCGCTAAAGTTTCTCTTTTTCTACCACTACATTTATCTCCACCTTAAACCCCCGCACGCTAAACCTCCACACTCCTCCTCGGGTTTAGGGTTCTACCACATCGGGAATCAATCCACCACCATGACCCGATTCCAAAATGGATCACGCCTCCTCTCCTACACCTTCTCCCGCTCCAAAACGACGTCCTCAGTGTCTCCAACCACCGCTCTCCTCCAGGGCAACTTCCAAATCCAGCACTCCCGCCACTTATCCAACCTCGCAAGCGCCACCACAAAAGAAGAAAAGGAGCCATGGTGGAAGGACTCGATGGACCGATTAAGAAATATTGGTATCTCAGCTCATATCGATTCCGGTAAAACCACACTCACTGAACGCATACTGTTTTACACTGGTCGAATTCACGAGATTCATGAGGTTCGCGGCCGTGATGGCGTTGGGGCCAAGATGGATTCCATGGATTTGGAGAGAGAGAAAGGGATCACTATTCAATCCGCTGCTACTTACTGCACTTGGAATGGATATCAGGTGTTCCAACATTTCAAACCTTTCGAATATTCTCTGCTCAATTTAAAAACGTTTGCGAATTTTGTGTGAGTTTCTGCTTGTTTTAGCTTACAAACAATGAGCAGTTTCAATGTTTGTCTTCTTTATTTTATCTGGGGATTTTGTCATTGTCAATTGTGGGTTTTGTGAGGGTTTTCTTTATTTGGGATTGAAAAGATTGGATTTTTTCGGTTTGATTGGGTAGCTTATGTGTTAAAAGAGGCAGCTTTTGGAGAAGAGAGTTTTGCGTTTTTGTTATATTTGGTAAATTTAGGTTGATCTCTTCTTTGAGTTGGAGAGCATGCTATTTTACTGTTAATTGAGTTATATGCACGAGAGTCTGAGATAATATGAAATGAAGGATTTAGATTTTCTTTGCAAGGAGATTAATGTTAGCTAAGAGGTGTCAATGGGCAAGTTAGTGACTGGGTGGAGAGTTAGAGAAAGAATTTGCGGTTTGGGTGTATTACTTTGGATTGTTAGGTTGTTTTGTTGAGTCTAGTGCTTACAGAATATGGCTGGGAAATTGTTTTGATTTGAAACATTTTGAAATATTTTTACATGAATTCAGAATGTTTTGAGTATGAATTTGTTGAATTTTGTGCATATTGCATTCTGAACTGTTCTTATACTGGTAATCTGTGCAATTATTAGCTAACAGATTCTGAAGCATTTATTGGTGAATTAGAGCCTGTTTTAAAATAGTGATGGTGTTTTCTGTGGTGGTGTAGGTGAATATAATTGATACACCAGGACATGTGGATTTTAC